>ERZ795059.4604-NODE-4604-length-12884-cov-5.431912_pt1 | contig 12884 bp, 12 predicted proteins | sample MGYA00375143_ERZ795059 | MGnify/ENA primary metagenome ERZ795059 (study PRJEB30188, sample SAMN05720168) | activated sludge metagenome | isolation source: Anaerobic digester | place: USA | collected 2015-01-07 ... | reverse complement strand
TCTGGCTGCTGGTCACCGTCTTCCTCTCCCGCATCATGCCGCAGGTGATCGTCCCGTTGTTTTATAAATATGTCCCGGTTGAGGACGCCGCGCTCAAGGAGCGCGTGCAGGCCCTGTTTAAGGCCTGCGCCGTCGGGTTTAGGGACGTATACGCGATCAAGATGTCGGAAAAAACCCGGAAGGCCAACGCGTTTATCTGCGGCTTGGGCCGCAGCCGCCGCGTGATCTTAAGCGACACCCTGCTGGCGAATTTTTCTTTGCCGCAGATCGAGGCGGTGGTGGCCCACGAGCTGGGGCACCATAAAGAAAAGCACATCCTAAAGATCATTGCCGTGAACACGGCCGGCGCTTTCCTGGCGTTTCTGTGCGTGCACGCCGCCCTGTCGTGGGGCGTGGCCCGTTTCGGGTTCCAGGGCCTGGATGATATCGGCGGGTTCCCGCTTTTGTTGCTGATGCTTCTGGTGTTCGGCCTGGCCGGCGCGCCGTTCAGTAATGCTTTAAGCCGTCATTTTGAATATGAGGCCGACCGGTTCAGCCTGGCGCTGACCCGGGATAAAGGCGCTTTTATTTCCATGCTTAAACAATTAGGCGACCTGAACCTGGCGGAAACCGACCCGCACTGGTTTAATGAAATGATGTTCCATGACCATCCGCCTTTGTCGAAACGCATCCGGTTCGCGCAAAATTTTCAAGACCATTCATGACACAAACTGCCCGCATTTTCTCTGTGGTGATCCTGGCCCTGACGGCCCTGCTGGGTCCGGCGGGCGTTTGCCCGGCGGCACCGGCCGCCACGTCCGCTGATACCGGGAAAGGCCGCCCGGTTTATAAAATCCAGGCCCGCCTGGACGCGGACGCCAAAACCCTGCACGCGGCGCAAACCGTGACATGGGTGAACCCCGGCCCGTCCTCTGTTGACGAGATCGTCTTCCATATTTATCCCAACCGGCGCTATTCAAAAAAAGAACAGGATTTCATGTTCCGTTTCGGCGGGTATTTCAAGGTGAACCCCTATCCGGACGGGTTCCCCGGCCGCGCCATGGACATCCTGGCCGTTGAAGAGGAGGGCCAGGCCCTGGCCTACGAAATATCCGGCGAGGACCGCACCCTTTTAAAGGTGCGCCTGCCCGCGCCTTTAGCCTCGGGGGAAACGGTTGAGGTGAATTTGCGCTACACGCTGTATCTCCCTCACGCGTACGGCCGTTACGGCTGGCATGACAATATCATCAAACTGTCCCGGTGGTACCCGGTGTTGGCTGTGTATCAGGAGGGGAAATGGAACACCGCGCCGTTTTTTCCGTTTCACCGGCCGTTTTTCAGCGAGAGCGCCCGGTACGAAGTTTCCCTGGAGGCGCCGCCGGAATACACGGTTATTCATACCGGCCAAAAGGCGGGGGAGGAAGCCTCTGGCGCGGATAAAAAATTATTTTTTAAAACCGGGCTGCCGGTGAGGGAATTCACCCTGGCCATGAGCCCGGATTTCCGGCTGGTGGAAGACACGGCCGGCGGGGTCACGATCAAATCGTATTATCTCCCCGGGCAGGAAGCGGCCGCCCGGATGGCCCTGGCCGACGCCCGGGACCTGGCGCGGTATTATACCGGGCTTTTCGGCCCGCTGCCTGACACGGAATTCAGCATCGCGCCGGTGCACCTGGGCTACGGCGGCGAGCAGATGGGCAACATGATTTTCTTGGACACGCGGGTGTACAGCCTGCCGCAATTTTTGCACCGGTATTTCGATTTCCTGGTTTCGCATGAAACCGGGCACCTCTGGTTTTATAATCTCGTGGGCATGGACGAGTTCTCCCAGATGTGGCTGGAGGAAGGGGTGAACTCCTACTTTGTGTCCGAATACCTCGCGTCCAAATACGGCGAGGACGCGCAGGTGCCGGATTACCCGTCGTGGATGATGGGGTTAGAAGGCATCCTGCCGCGGCTGACGTTTAAAAAGACACGGGATTTCCGCTACCGTATACTGGCCCAATCGGGGATCGACCATCCGGTGGTGGACAACCTCTCCGGGTTTCAGGAGCCGAGCAGTATTTTTTCTTTGACCTACGGCAAGGGCTCGCGCGTCGTGGCAATGCTGCGGTATTATCTGGGGGAAGAAAAGTTTGCCGGCGTGTTTAAGCGCGTTTTTCAGGAATACCGGTTCGTGAATTTAAAGATGGAGGATTTTATCAGGATCTGCGAGGAGGAGAGCGGGCAAAATTTACGCTGGTTCTTCGGCCAGTGGCTTTATAAAGGCGGCCGGATGGACGCGGCTGTGGTTAAGGCCGGCGGACGGACGGTCATTTTAAGAAATCTGGGGGAGGTCCAATCCCCGGTGCCGGTTGAGGTGACTCTGGCGGACGGGAGCCGGGAGACTTTTATGTGGGACATGGCGCAGGCGGAGGAAACCATCACCCTGGACGGCGCGGCCGCGGTGAAAACAGTAGCCATTGACCCGGACGGGATTTTTCTGGACGTCGACCGGGTCAACAACCGTTGGCCCCGGAAATTCAATTTCAAGCCGGTGCCGTTTTACTGGGGGCTCTATGACATCCCGCTGTTTTTGCCCGACGACGGATACAATATCGTTGCGGGGCCGGACATGGCTGATTCGGGATTCGGGGTGAAGGCGTCCCTGCAGAAACCCTATGACTGGATCACCTACGCCGGCACGTCGTATGAGTTCGGCGAGCAGTTGCACCATTCCCGGTTCGGCGCCCAGCGCAAACACGTGTTTTCTTCGATGGCCTCCGCGGGGTTTGAGGTTGCCAACGTCCATGACCTTGACGGCGGGGACGAAGACCTGGCCAGCGGCAAGGTTTACCTCCGGCAGGAGCTCTGGCCGGCGGCGTACGGTCTGCTGGAAGACAACGACCACTGGACTTTATACCTGGTGCGCAACCAGCGGTTGAGTGGCCGGCACGACATGGTTGTTCCTATGGAAGAAGACCGGCAGCGGGATTATTCCCGGCGGGAGGAGGCGATCGTGGGCGCGGCGCTTCATATCAACCGGACCGGGCCTTATCCTGATCCCCGGCAGGGCTGGAAGCTGGACACGTCTTTGGAAAGCGCCGGGCATTTTCTGGGGGCGGGGCAGTATTTTTACCGTTCGGACGCGGCGTTCACCGTGATTCAGCCGATTACGCCGCAGACCCGGGTGGCAGGGCGGATCAAAATTGGATTAGGGTATCCGGATAATAAAGAATTATTTTACCTGGGCGGCATGGACGGCTTGCGGGGGTATAAACGGAAAGACGTCCGGGGCGCCAATATTCTGGTGGCGAACCTGGAATACCGGTTCCCACTTGTTGCGGACGCGCGTTTTTCCGTGGCCGACAACCTTCTGGGGGTCGAGTCGCTGGGCGGGGTGGTGTTTTTCGACGGCGGCAAGGCCTGGATGGATGATTTTTCGGAGCCCGGGTTTAAGAAAGACGCGGGCGCGGGCCTGCGGTTTAAAATCAATATCGGCTCGTTCCTGGAGCAGGCCCTGGTGCGTCTGGACGTGGCCCACGCCCTGGGCGAAGCGAAACAGGACACCCGGCTCTGGCTGGGGGTCAGCCACGCCTTCTAACCAATCCGGGAGACAATTCCCGGCGCGTTTTCGGTAATCCCTTCCTCATTTCCTTTATATATTTCATCCAAGGGGCTGGTGGCCGCGGCGGAGACATCCCTTCTTCACAGTTTTAAGATAAGGCAAGATATAGAGTTGCATCAAAATGTTATTGATGAATCATGGATATTTCCGTAATAAAAAAAGGACACATAAGGGAAACAGGGCTATAATAATAAAAAATCGGGGTAAAAACTGAATTATTCAAGAGGTAAGAAACAACGCCAACCCGCAAAGGATGGGGCGTTAAATAATTGTTAGGTCATAAAATGGGATTTAATGAAAGAATAAAAAAAGAAGTTAGAAAACTGAGTCATTTTTCATGTTGCCTATGTAAAAATATTGGAGCTGAAATTCATCATATTATTCCGCAAGAAGACGGTGGAGCAGATGATTTGGATAATGCGGCTCCTTTATGTCCTACTTGTCACGAATTGTATGGGGGCAATCCTAGAAAAAGAAAGATTGTAAGAGAAGCGCGGGACCAATGGTATAAAATATGCGAAAAGCGATTCGCTCCAAGTACAGATCGTTTAAGTGAGCTTGCTCAAAAGATTGATGACTTAGAAAAAAATCTGAAAAAAACTTCTCATGATATTATTAAAAAGTTAACGAAAGAAGAATTTGCTCCGTCAGGCAAATCTAAAATTAATAAACTGCCACTTAGCAAAGTTATAGAACGAATATTGTGTTTCAATCATATTTTAAAAACACCTAATTCAGAATCTATTAACATAACTCATGAACTTTTATTTTGTACAGAAGGAGATCCTAATTCTAAGAATGATCAAGAATATAATCAAGTAAGACGCGAATTTATAGAAAAATTTGGGTCGCTTGTTGTTTATAATTTCTGCGCTTATCTCGTGTATCATGCAAAAATAGATTGGGTTAAGGGAGTTCCTGAGCCTGAATTGCAAAAATTATTATCAGCTAGTTTTGTATTTATGGTAATGCTATTGCACCATGAAGATCTCGATAATGATTTGAAACTCGAAATAGGTTTTACCAAAAAAAATGAGTTAATAGGAAGGATGAAAAAGACCTAACAAATCGCTTGAGCGGATGGCTGAAAAGCGCCCCCGCTTAGCTTTAGCGTTAGGTTAAATAAAAAGGATTATTATGAAAGGTATGGTTTATGAGTTTGCGTCAAAAGTTGATAAGTTAATATCAAGTTTAAGCAAAGAGGATATTTGTCTTCGCAATAAAAATACTAATGCAAAACGTTTAATCGAAGAATTATTTCCTATAAGTCGTTTTGCATTAAAATTAGCGCATCCCGGATATGACGTACTTGTTGAGGCACATGAAAATAGTGGCCCCGTAGATGGAACTATAATATTGGGCAAAGATAACGATCGGAAATATTTTGTCGAAGTTACCTATATATACTCTTATAAAGAATCAATGCGCAATGAATTGTTATTGAAAACTGGAAGTGTCCCAGTTTCCGGGGATATTAATAGGGACAAAGCCTCTGGGGACGTTATTGCAGAGAGCACAATACAAACTATTGATGCTTTATTGAACCAATTAGCTGCGAATATAATTGAGAGATATTCGGATAAATGCAAAAAGAATTACCCCAAAGGCACATTTTTAATAATTGCCTTTGATGATCCAACAATATTTGGGTTTGGTTTCTGGTCACAGTTGTTAGAAGAGATTGATAGACAAGGTGGCCTCCCTGACGGAGACTTCACGGAGGTTAATCTTTTGAATTGTGCAACCAATGAGATGCAAAAAATCACATATACTGAGCAAGAACTAATTGTGATGAATTTGAGAAATGAATATAAAGCTAATAAAGTATTGCCAAAAAACAGCAATACATAAGTTGACGTAGCCATGCAATAAAATACTTATTTGCGGGCACATTTTTTTCATAGTAAAGTAATGAAATTATGGGGACACAATACTTATTTATTTTGAATTAAGTATTGTGTCCCTGGAATTACACACTGGAATTACACAAAAGAAGAGCGGGTGATAATAGAAAACTGCCAAATGGGAGATCATAAATGAAAAAGAAGAAAATAGATGGCAGTGCAATACGTCTTCTTTCTTTGAAAGAAGACAAATTTAAGCAGACAATTGTTTATAGATCTTTTTTGATTCTCAGGCAGACGCTTGCGCCCGCCTTCCCAGCCGGTGATGCGCAGGCGTTAGCTGACGGATAAAAAAGGAAACATTGACTAGGCGTACGTTTTGTGGTACGCTTTTGTTGGAGGTGACCTATATGACAACTTTAACAGTGAGTCAAGCAAGAGCAATTCTTTATAAACTTTTAGATAAAACCGCAGAATCTCATGAGCCTATTCAAATAACAGGAAAGAGAAATAATGCTGTGCTTGTTTCGGAGGAGGATTGGCGGTCAATTAAAGAAACCTTATATCTTCTTTCTATCCCAAAAATGCGCGATTCTATCCGTAAAGGATTAAAAACTTCTCTTGAGGATTGTTCGGAGGAGTTAAGCTGGTGAGTTGGAAATTATATTATACAAAACAAGCACAAAAGGATGCCAAGAATATTACAGCCGCAGGGTTACGTCTTAATGTGGAAGCGCTTTTAGAAATTTTAAAAAAGGACCCTTTTCAAAAATACCCACCTTATGAGAAACTCGTAGGCGATTTAGAAGGGGCCTACTCCAGAAGGATTAATATACAACATCGTCTTGTATATCAGGTCTTAAAGAAAGATAAGGCTGTTAAGGTTTTGAGAATGTGGACTTATTATGAGTAAGATAATAAACAGATAAAAAAGCAATACAGCGGTTCCCGCCAAAGCGGAACCGCTGATTTTTTTGTTAGATTAAAACATGATGAATATACAAAAATATGTTTTTGTGCTTCTGGCGGGGTGTTCCCTGGTTCTTGTGAACCCTTTTTTTGTTTATGCTGACCGATGCGATGATATGATGGACAGGGCGAGGAAGGCCTTTGACTCGGGCGCCCGCGCTACAGAGCAGGGGAAGAATTCCGAGGCCATCAGGTTTTTTCAGGAAGCGGAAAAATATTATGAAAATGCCTCGCAAATGAAAAACTGCCAATGCCCCAAGATTGCGAGTGTTTCTAAGTATAATATTCAAATGTGCAGGAATAATATAGAAAGCAATAAGCGTGCTTTGGCGGGACAGAAGCAACATGCTGATGATTTGGCAACCTATAACGAGGCGATGGGGAACTATAGGCAGGCAGATTCCTGCGCGAACAAGCAGCAGTGGGACAATGCTGTTTATTTTTTTGAAAAGGCGGCGGCGATTTGGGAGGGCATGTCTTCCCCGTCGACTGAAAACGGCAGAAGAGCTGTAGAGTCGGCCAGAATGGCGCGTAACAAGGCGGCCCTGGCCCGTAAACAGATGGGACGGCAATAATAATACCCTTCAGCGGCCGCTGTTCGCCCCTTGCGGCAGCCTCGCGACACCGCTGAGTTCCTTGCGTTAGAAGGCCGCTCCGCACGGGAGAAACAGGAGAGATAGTCTGATGAACACATCCGTTCAGGTTTTGATCGTTGGCTCTGGAAAACTTGCCGCAGAACTCATTGAAAACCTCAAGAGCCGGAGTATCGCTTCTGTGCTTCCCTGGAACAGAAAAGGTGAAAGGCTTGAATGTAAAAGCGTCGTCGTCCATGCCGGGTCAGGGCGTGAACTGCCGGGCGTGGTGTCGTTCTGCTCAGCCAATAATTCGGTGCTGATAGAGCTGTCGACAGGCGGAAACCTGGCTGAGGAAAGCCATCCGTTCCCGGTTATAATTTGCCCGAACATAAATATCCTGATGTTGAAATTCATGGCCATGCTTCAAAGCCAGGGCTATCTGTTCCGGGAATACCAGAAAACGATTCTTGAGTCACATCAGGCGGCAAAGACGTCCGCGCCGGGCACGGCCATTAACATTGCTCGTTCCCTTGGCGTGGACCCCGGGCAAATTGTTTCGGTGCGAAACCCGGTGGTGCAGGAAAATGAGCTTGGAATCCCTTCAGAATTTCTCCCGCGGCATGCCTACCACCGGGTCATCATTGGCGACGAGAATGTCAGGATAACCTTTGAGACAAAGGTGCTTGGACAGTCGCCCTATGCTTTGGGGCTGGCAAAGGTCATTGAAGCCATCTGCGGAAGAGACCTGGAGCCGAAGCCCTATGATATCCTTACCTTGATCCAAAGCGGGTGGCTATGAAAAGCCGGAGGGGTGCATTCGTAACCGGCGCTGGAACCGGAAACGGCGAGTCAATCGCGGAACGTCTTTTTGCTGGCGGCGCTTCGGTTGCGCTGGTCAGCCGTCGCCTTGATCTAGAGAAAGCTGTCTGCCAAAGAATTGATCCAGAGGGCTGCGTGCCTTAGCCCTTGAGGCTATTGAAACAGACCAGGCCGATGTTTTTTCCTCTATGAAGGATGATATCCCTGCCATGCTTGCCAACGGCTATGGTGCTATCGTGTAATGCACCCCATTAAGCAAGGGATTTTTAAGTTAGAATCGGCTCTTTGTTAAGCTGACATTTTTCATAAAATTGCGCTGGCGTCAGGTTGTCCAGAGACTGATGGGGGAAATCGGTGTTGTAGTCGTGGATCCATTGAGCCAGACGGACTTCGAATTCAAAAGGGTTTTCCCAGTCATAGGGCCAAACAATGTCTTCTTTGATGGTTCGCATGACACGTTCGGTATCTGAGTTGCCTTTGGGGTTTGACCAGGTTGTAAAGATTTGTTTTAAGCCCAGGATCGAGCAGTTCATCATGAACCGCTGGGATGTGGGCTGGCAGCCGTTATCTGATATAAGAAACAATTTTTGTTCTTTGAGTGCTTCACGGATTCCGTCAGGGAATCGGTCATTGACCGCCATCTGTAAGGCGTCGAGCCAGTGATCGGTTTTGGATTGAAGGCTCAAAGCATGGCCGACGATCTCCTTGGAATGCCAGTCAAGGACAACGCAGAGGTACAGCCAGCCCCAGCCATAGAGTTTGATTTTGGTCATGTCGATGCCCCAGAACTGATTGGGGCGGGAAGCGACGGGCTTGGGACGCATTGGTCCGCGTTTGGCCTTGAGGCGAGCCTGCGGTGTCACGATCAGGTTTTGCTCTTTCATAAGACGATAGATGCGTTTTTTATTAACCGCCATACCTTGACGGTATTTGAGATACGACCAGATTCTGCGGTAGCCCCATAAGGGATGGTCGGTCTTGATCTGTTTGATCTGATCCAGTAGTTTTTGATTGCGCCGGGTTACGGATTGGGATTTTGCTCTTTTCATAACTCGAATTCGCTTTTTTTTAACTCAACAGTGAGGTCGCCGATGATTCTTTTGAGTTGGGTGACTTCCTGTTCGAGGTGATGTTCTTTCTTGGTGATATTTTTGGTTTCGAAGGCTTGATGGCCGAATTTCAAGAGTTGATCGCGCCATTGATAGTACTGAGTCTGGGCGATCTGGTACTTGGCGCAGAGCTTGCTGATTTCGATTTGGCCGGAAAGGCCCTCTAAGACGATTTGCAGCTTTTGCTGGCTGGTCCATTGACGTTTTTTCATTGAATAAAGCTCCTTTTAGTTGGAGCCTTATTCTAACTTAAAACCGCGATTCTGTTAATGGGGTGCAGTATAATCGTGAACATGTCTTCCGCTAACGGGATGGTTGGCCGGCCCAAGAAAGGGGCCAGGAAACTTGGCGCCGAGGGCGCAACCCCGGTCACTTTATCAGGACTAACAGGCACAGGATTATGATCATGAGAATCCGGGAAAAAATATTTCCGTATACAATTGTGTGCTTTCTTGCGTTTTTATGTTTGCTCACCGTTTCTGTTTGCGCGGCAACCATAGACGACACGTTTGACCTGCCGCAGGATCTTGAGGAGGCCATGGTCAAGGATGCCTGGGAAGAGGGTGATCTAAAGAGAACCCAGTCTATGCTCAACAGCGCCCTGGCCAAGTATCCTGAAAGCGCCGTATTGTGGGATATTCAGTCTGGTGTTGCGTTAAAGCGAAATGATTATAGGAAGGCCGCGGAGGCGGAAACCCGGGCGCTGAAAATATCCTCAACGCCTGTGAGACATAGCAACCTGGGCTGGATATACTTTCAGCTGAAACAATACAACAGTGCTGTTATGCATTATAAGATAGGGCTGAACGGGGTGCAGAAATGTACGGATGCTTGTTTCTACCTTGCGGAGTGCTTGGAGAAGATCGGTAGGCAGGACGAAGCCGCAACATATTACCGCCAATATCTGGAGGCGTCCCCGGCCGGGCCGAAAAGGAATGCCGCGGAAGAACGCCTGGCGTCGCTTACAGGAATCAGGGGCCCTGGAAACGACGCTGGAGTTCCGCCGGTAATATCAGGCGGCCTTGAGAGCCTGTCCCCGGAACAGAAACGCCGGTCGGATGCCGACTGCAACGAAAAATTCCCTGGTCTTGTTGCCGTTGATTTTAATCCTCAAACCCGGAAAGTGACTTGCGGCTGCCCGGACGGCGGTGTCGATATCGGCGAGGGATGCCTGGGCAGACTTGAACTGGAGATCATCCGGGCCGTGAACAGGAAGGACGTCGACCGGGCGGAACAACTGGCCGCCATGGTGAAACCGGGAACTCAATTCTATTCCAAGGTGCTGGAAGATGTGCGGTTTCTGGCAAAGATCAAGAGAGAAACCCCGTGGATGTTCCATGAAGAAACATTCAGGCGGGAGATGGATCGGCGGGACCGCGAGTTTCAGAAGGCCATGCGGGAGCATGACCAGCAGAGCCGGCAGAATGATGCGCTGTGGGCTCAGCTTATTCAGACAAACCTTGAAACACAGATGAAGGCCATGAGCGATATGTTTGCCGCCGCGGGAAGCACAGCATCGTCTAATGCGTTTACTCACGGAAACACACCGCCCGACGGAACCCCTGGAGGAACGAGCAACGAACAAATGACAGACCGGCTGGTCTTGATGCAGACACCGTATGATGGGCCGGATAGCGGGTCCTACAACTGGGTTCCTCCTTTAAACGTCGGCAAAGATGACATCGTGGGGGTATGGACGTGTGAATTATTTAAGATTGCCGTTATGAAAGACGGTAAGAATTACGTGGTGAAAGTCCTTGATACATACCCCATCCCGAAGAAAAAAGGCCGTGGTGTCACAAAATACCCTTTTGGGCCGGGAGAGACCTGCTGTAGTGTCGGGGAAGGAGTCGGCGGCGGAGGCGACGCGTTTTTAGCGTACCGGGGATCCGGATGGCTTTGGGCCGGAACGGACAGGACCTGGGGCGCGCAGGAGCTTGTGATGAAGTCTGATAAAGACGGGCTTTATCTTTATATGTATTATGGCGAAGCCGATGGGCATTGGTTTTCAGCGTACAAAATGAGAAAATTAAAATAGAGGTTTTTCGTAACATGCCGGCATTGCCCTAACGGAGCTCATTTAACGATCGCTTTAGCCGGGCTCCGGGGGGGGGAAACCCCCGGAGGAAGAGGGTAATCCTGTCTGAAAAACAGGCCTATAAAGAGTTAGAAAAGAGGGCCCTGGAATTAGAAGCCGTTGAGCTTGAACTCGAGAAAGCGGGAGGGAGTTATCGTTGTTTTCCCGAACGGGTCAAGCCCATTGTCGAGACAGCATCTTGCCACATGGAACGCAGGCGAGTGCTGCGGTTATGCGCGTGATGAGGCGATTGAGGAAGCGCTGAGGACTGTGGAAGACAGCTAGGGCACACCTTGATTTTTAAATAAAAGGAGAGGGACAGTGAATCAAACTATTGAGACAATTATGAACCGGCGGTCTGTCAGGTTTTACGCATCGAGGCCAATCCCCAGGGAAGCATTGCGGACAATCCTTGAGGCCGGCCATGCGGCGCCGTCAGGGATGAACGCGCGGAATTGGCGATTTGTTGCCGTGGAAGACCCATTATTCAAGAATAAACTGCTGTCTTTGGCTTTGCCAAGATATCAGGCCTGGCTGGAAAAAGCTCCGGAAGCGTTAAAAAATATGCGCAAGGAGATTGATGCCGCTTGTCCGGACCCCATATATTACAATGCCGCCGCCATCATCTTTGTCATCGGCTCCGGGATGACCAGCGACCTTGATACGCCCATGGTCTGTCAGAATATTATGCTTGCCGCGCGTTCTTTGGAAATAGGAAGTTGCTGGGTTTATTTTGGGCAGTTACCGCTCGACGATCTGAAAGTTAGAAATATCCTGGAGCTTCAAGAGCAAGAGAAGGTTTACGGCCCCATTTTGCTGGGATATCCTCAAAGAGGCTTCCCGGAAGCGTCGCCCAAGAACGCCCCTGTTATAAAATGGATTTAGAAACAATGCGGAAGGTGGATTCCTGCCCGGCCGGCGTGGTGACGCAATGGGGGCAGGGCGGATCGCGTTAGGAAGTTTCTAGAACAAATTCTCCAACGGTTTTTTTTAATTCTTCAGATAAATTAGAAAGTTTCTTCGCCGAGTCCATAAATTGTTGTGTGGAAGATAAGAATTGTTGAGTAACATCAGAAATGTTCAATATGCAACCCACCGTCTCATTTGAAGCGACGCGCTGTTCTTGGATAATGCGCGAAATTTCTTGCGCGGCAGTGCTGGTTTCCTGTACTAACTCTAAGACGTGTGCCACTTGCTTAACAGAATCACTCATATCACTAACAGCCAATCTTGTTTCTTCTTGAATCTCGTCAATTATTACTCTTATTTCGTTTGTAGACGAAGAAGACTTCGAGGCAAGCTTTTTTACTTCTCTGGCAACAATACTAAACCCTCTCCCCGCCTCTCCAGCCCTAGCCGCTTCAATACTCGCGTTTAACGCCAAAAGGTTTGTTTGTTCGACAACATTATCAATTAATTCGGTAATTCCTCCAATATATTTTAACTTTTTTTCCAAATTCGCGATACGCGAGTCCGTTTGAATGATCTTTTGATTCACTTCCTGCATGCTGAAAAATGTGCGTTCAGCAATCTTGGCAACCCCTTCTGAACTTTCGGCAATATGCGAAGAAGTGGTCGCCAGTTCTTCAGCCGTTGAAGAAGCCTGTTCCACTGTCGTCGCCTGGGCTTGGGCGTCGGAAGCTTGTTTGGTCGCATTGCTATTAATTTTTGCAGCAAATTGGTTGATTTCAAGCCCGGCATTCCGGATATGTGATATGACGTCTCTTAAAGTCTCAACAACTTTATTATAAGAAATCGCAAGTTCACCGATTTCATCATGGCTGTTGACACGAATTGCCTTCGTTAAATTTTTTGCCCCGATATTTTTCATCCCATCTTTCAGCCTTTCTATAGGATTTGTAATCGAAACCGATATAAAGAAACTAAAAATAACCGCCACAATAA
>ERZ795059.4603-NODE-4603-length-12885-cov-4.914965_pt1 | contig 12885 bp, 9 predicted proteins | sample MGYA00375143_ERZ795059 | MGnify/ENA primary metagenome ERZ795059 (study PRJEB30188, sample SAMN05720168) | activated sludge metagenome | isolation source: Anaerobic digester | place: USA | collected 2015-01-07 ... | reverse complement strand
ATTGGATGGTGTGACTGGAGTTCAGACGTGTGCTCTTCCGATCTCCGCGACGGTCTGCCGGTCAGTGACGCGGGCGCAGCGACGTTCACGCAGGTTACACCCCGCCCCGCGGTCGAATGTGGCGAAATGACCAACGGCCTGCGGTACGCGTATTTTGAAGGGGACTGGGAGCGCCTGCCCGATTTCGGGGCGCTCGAACCAGTCGCCAGGGGCAACGTCGCCGATTTCGACCTCACGCCTCGCCGCATTAACGAGCGCTACGGGCTGCGCTATACCGGCTTCATCCGCGTGCCCAGCGCCGGCGTATACCGTTTCTTCGTTACGTCGGACGATGGCAGCCGGCTCTACATCGGCGATGAACTCGTCGTGGATCACGACGGCCTGCACTCCGCCGGGCAGCGCGCGGGCCAGCTCGCGCTCGCGGCCGGGCTGCATCCGATTTGCGTGGATTTCTTCCAGCGGACCGGCGACGTCGCGCTCGAGGTGGCGTACGCCGGCCCGGGCATCGATCGGCAGCGTGTGCCGGCGACGGCGCTGTTTCGGCCGGATCGCGGGGACGATCCGGCGAACTTGCCTGGCCGATGAGAGCCGCGCCGCAGCCTCGTTGGCGGTAGAGGGGAAAAAGTATCCCCCATGACAGGCACCATGACGATGCCTGCATGGGGGATTCTGAATCTGTGTCTGGCGCTTGCCTAGTGCCGATGTCCGCGATGGTGGTGATGGCCGCCCGAATACCCGAACGAGAAGCCGACGGAGCGCGGCGCGTAGTAGCTACGGTAGTACGGGCGCGGCCCGCAGTACGAGTAGCTGCGGTAGTACGGGCGCGGGCCGCAGTACGAGTAACTGCGATAGTACGCGCGCGGGGCGTAGTCCCGGTAAACCACCACATCCGGGGCATAGAAGTCGTCGTAGACCACGACCGGCGCGTAGGAGCGGTAAACGTACGCCGGCGGTGCGTAATACACCGGCCGGTAATACCCACCGCGGCCATAGCTGAAGCTGAAGCCGAAACCGCCCGCGAGCGCCGGCGTGCTGAGCGCGACGGCACATCCGAGGGCGACGATTGCGAACAGTCCGTTGCGAGCTTTCATTTCAGAATCCTCTCGTACCGTTGCCCGAGGTTCTGCTCAGGTCACTATACCACACACAATCAAGACCATCGTCCGACGCGAAGGTTAGCGAGGTTGGCGCGGTTGTCGGCGGTTTGTTCCGTGCGCGGTAACGAGCCGCATGGCCGCCGCAGCCCCGAATCGCCTACTGTGCTGTAATGCATTGAACGTAAATATTTTACAGACAGCTCGCTTTCGTGAATCTCGCTTTGGGTTACTCGCGGCTGCCCGCTATTATAGGCGCCGCTTGGGAGAGCAGAATGCGCCCCGACTGGGACATTCGGGATGCGGCATGGCCGGCAGACGTGCCGGCCGCCGCGTGGCGGTATGCCGACGGCGGAGAGCTGGCCTGGTTGGACAGCCCGGTCGACATCGCCTCCGCCCCACCGGGGGCCCGGTTCAGCCTCCTCTGCACGCGCCCTTGTGCCGTGATCAGCCAGTTCGACGGCGGGCCGGCGACGCTGGTCGCGGGTGGGGTTGCACGGGACCGTGGTACGAGTGGCTGGCGGTTGTGGCGCCGCGCGTGCGACCGGCTGCCCCACCTGCCCGAGCTGCCGTGGGAGGTCGGGCCAGGCTGGGTGGGGTACATCGGGTTCGAGCTGGGCCGGCAGTTGGAGCGTCTGCCGGCGTCGCACGCCGAGGACCTTGGACTGCCATTGCTGCGGCTGGGCCTCTACGACCGCGGAATCGTGCTGGATCACGCCGAGCAGAGGGCGTTCGCCGTGCGGGCGCAGGGTCTGACGGGGCTGCCCTGGAGCGCGGACGGCGACGACGAGTGGTTGGCGCGCTGGGCGGTGGCTGCGACTACGCGTCACGAGTTTGCGTTCCAGCCCGCGGTGCTGGAGTACGCGCCGCCGCGGGCGGATTTTCAGCACGCCGTGTCGCGGGCCTTGGCGTACATCGCGGCCGGCGACATCTACCAGGTCAATCTGGCGCGCCGGCTGCGCGTGGGAGGCATCGCGGATGCGTTTGCGACGTATGTTGGCGTGCGGCGTGCGAACCCGGCGCCGTACGCGGCGCTACTGCGCTGGTCGGATGGTGCGATTGCCTCCGTGTCGCCGGAGCTGTTCCTGCGGGTGCGCGGTGATGTCGTGTTGACGCAGCCGATCAAGGGGACGCGTCCGCACACGGGGCACCCCGCCGTGGATGAGCGAAACCGCCGGGAGCTGCTCGAGTCGGCGAAGGAGGCCGCGGAGCTGGCGATGATTGTTGATCTGCACCGCAACGACCTGGGCCGCGTGTGTCGCTTCGGCAGCGTGCGGGTCGCCGCGGCACGACGTGTCGAGGTCCATCCGACCGTGTTCCACACGGTCGCCGACGTGACGGGCCGCCTGGCCCCGGGCCGCGACGGACTGGACCTGCTGGCCGCGTGTTTTCCAGCCGGGTCGATCAGCGGCGTGCCCAAGATCCGCGCCTTGGAGATCATCGACGAGCTGGAGCCGGTGGCGCGCGGGGCGTACACGGGCGCGCTCGGCGTGCTTGGCCTGGACGGGCAGATGACCTTCAACGTCGCGATTCGCACTTTGCAGATTCGCGGTCCGGCGGCGACACTCTACGTGGGCGGCGGGATCGTCGCGGACTCGCAGCCGGCCGCGGAATACGCGGAGACATGCGCCAAGGCGGCGGGCATCCTCCGCGGGCTGGGCATCGCGGGCGCGGCGGTGCGGGTCGCCGTTTGACTCGCGTCCAGGCTGTCAGGAGCAGAACGTGCGGCACTGGGTCAGCATCAACGGCACGCTCATGCCGGCCGAGGAGGCCCGGGTCAGCGTCTTTGATTCGGGCTTCATGCAGGGCATCGGGCTCTTCGAGACGATGCGCGCCTATAACGGCCGCATCTTCCGCCTGCAGCAGCACATCGACCGGCTGATCGCGTCGGCCCGCACGCTGGGCTGGACGGTCGTCCCGGACGCGGACGACCTGCACGAGAACGTCCGGCAGGTCCTCGCCCCGCACGCGGGCGCCGATGCGCGTGTGCGCCTGACCGTCACCACGGGCTCGCTGCACGCCACCGCCGCGGACACACCGCAGCTCACGATCGTCGCCACGCTCGCGCCGGCGGACAAGTACCCCGATGAATGCTACACGCGCGGCGTAACCGTCGTCGCGTCGGAATGCCGCCAGTGCCGCGGCGATGCGACGGTTGGCCACAAGACGACCAGTTACTTTGCCCGCCTGGCGTCGCTGCGGGCCGCGCATGCCCAGTCCGCCTTCGAGGCGCTCTGGTTCACGCCGGAGGGGTTTGTCGCGGAGGGCGCGATCAGCACGGTGTTCGTGGTGCGTGACGAGCAGTTGCTCACGCCGCCGCTGGACACGCCGGTGCTGCCCGGGATCACGCGGGCGGCGGTGTTCGAGCTGGCGGTCGAGCTGGACGTGCCGGTGCGCGAGGCGCCGCTCAAGCTGGATGACCTGCTCGCGTCGGAAGAGATGTTCCTCACGAACAGCATGGTCGAGCTGGTGCCGGTCGTGCGGATCGGGCGGCAGGCCATCGGCAACGAGAAGCCAGGCGACGTGACGCGCAAGCTGGCGATCGCGTACGGCGACCTGATCGACCGGGAGAGCGGCGATGAGTGACCGCACCGTGGCGGATGTGCTGGGCGCGCTCGCGGCGCTGGCCCCATTCGAATACGCGGCCGACTGGGACAACGTGGGGTTGCTGGCCGGGCGGCCGGAGTGGCCGGCGACGCGCGTTTTGCTTGCGATTGATCTCACGGACGCCGTGGCGCGCGAGGCGTTGCGCAGCCGGGTGAATCTGCTGGTCGTTTATCACCCGCCGATCTTCAAGGGCATTCGCGTGGTGACGCCGGCCGCTGACGCTTCGACGACCCGGCTGCCGGACCTGCTGGCGGCGCGGATCGCGATTATTGCGCTGCACACGGCGCTCGATGCCGCGCCCGGTGGGACCAACGATGTGCTGCTGGACGCGTTCGCGCCGGTCGAGCGCTACCCGCTGGAGCCGCAGGTGAGCACCGATCGGCAATACAAGCTCGTGGTCTTCGTTCCGCCGCGCGACGTGGACGCGTTGCGTCGCGCGCTGGCCGCGGCGGGCGCCGGCGTGATCGGCCACTACGCGGAATGCAGCTTTGAATTGGCCGGGCGGGGCACGTTTCGTGGCGACGAGACCACGCATCCGACCGTCGGGCGACGCCAGGTGCTGGAGCACGCCGACGAGGTCCGGCTGGAGATGATCGTGCCGCGCGTCCGACTGGGTCCGGTGGTGCGGGCGCTGTACGCGGCGCATTCCTACGAGGAGCCGGCGTTCGACGTGTATCCGCTGCATGAACCAACTGGGCGCGGCACGGTCGGGCTCGGGCGCATCGGCCGGCTGCGCAAACCCGAGCGCGGCACGGTGCTGCTGCGCAAGCTCGGCCGCTGCGTCGATCTGTCCGCCGCCACGGTTGTCGGCGACCTGCGCCGCCGCTTCCGTTCGGTGACGGCGGCGGCGGGGGCGTTTGGCACGCGGGCGTTTCGCGACCCGGATTCGCTGGTGGTGACCGGCGAGCTGAAGCATCATGACGCGCTGGAGCTGCTGCGGCGCGGCGTCACGGCGGTGCTGGTCGGGCACCATGCGAGCGAGCGACCGGTGCTGGCCACGGTCCGTGCCCACCTGCAGGGCAGCGTGCGCGGGCTGCGCGTCGCGCTGGCGCGGGCCGATCGGGCGCCGCTGGTGCCGGTGCGACGGTAGCACCAGACGTGTTGGGCAGTCTGGAGGTGTGTCATGCGTGGAAGCGCACTGACGATTCGTTCGTGGCCGGCGCTAATCCCGCTGGCGGCGGCGCTGCTGGGGGCCGTGGTCCCGCCGGCGCCGGCCCAGGACGGCGACGCGCTGGTGATCGTGAACGGGCGTCCGATCACGCGGCGGCAGGTGGTCGATGTGCTGATGGAGTCTCACGGCCTGCCGATCATGCAGCAGCTCATCGTGCTTGAGCTGGCCAAGGAAGAATCCAAGCGGTTGAAGCTGACCGTCAGCGCCGCCGACGTGGAGCGCGAGTTCCAGCAGGCGCTGGACAAGATCGCCCCGCGGGTCGACGCCGACGGCCACGTGCTGAGCGAAGCCGAGAAGCGGGAATCGCTGAACGGGCTGCTCCAGCAGAAGGGCCTGACGCTGGCCGAGTTTCGCATCGGCATGGAGCGCAACGCGCACCTGCGCAAGGTGGTTGAGCAGAACTTCCACGTCGACGAGGCCACGCTGCGCGAGGAATTCGCGCGGCTCTACGGCGAGCGCGTGGAGATCCGACATATCCAGATCGGCGACGTCAACGGCCTGCACGAAGCCCTGAACCAGCTCGAGAAGAACACGGACTTCGCCGAAGTCGCCCGGGCGGTCAGTCAGAACGCGGAGTCGGCCGTCAACGGCGGCCTGCTTGAGCCGTTCGCCTTCAACGCCGAGGACATCGCCCCGGTGTTGCGCGAGGCCGCGTTTTCGATGAAGCCGGGCGAGATCTCGAAGCCGATCCGCGTCGGGCGCTGGTGGCACATCATCAGGCTCGAACGCCGGCTGCCGGCTTCCGACGTGCGGTTCGAGGACGTCCGGACGGAGGTGGAGCAGGCCCTCCGCGGCCACGCGATTCCGCAGGAGATGAACCGTCTGATCACCGCGCTGTTTCAGAAGGCCGACGTGAAAGTGCTCGACGCCGAGCTGAAGCGGAAATACGAGCGGATGCTGAAGGAAAACCCGCCGGCGGATCCGACGGCGGCGCCCTGAGCGCGCGCGGTCAGGGCGCGCTGGCGTCCGCGTCGTCGGGCAGTTGCGTGCCGTCATCCTCGATGCGCAGCGTTTCCGTCGCCAGGCGGAACTCCAGCAGCGCTCCCCACCGGTCGGTCTTCGCCAGGTTCAGTTGATTGCGGGCGCTGACCCACGCGTTCTCCGCGTCGATCTTGTCGCGGTTGTCGATCGTCCCGTCCTCGTACTGGATCTGGGCGAACTCGCGCTGGCGCTCGGCGACCTCGACGCTCTTGCGCTGAATCTCGAGTGAACGCTCCTGCAAGATCAGCCCGTGCACCGCGGCGCGCACCTGCGCCCGGATGCGGTCCGTCTGCTCCTGGTACGTGCGCTGCGCCTGCTGCACATCGATCAGGCTGCGGCGCAGGTCCGCGCGCTCCTGCGTTCGCTCCAGCGGCAGCCCGAGCACGATCTCGCTCCGCCAGTTGGCGCGGTCGAAGCGGAACCCGCCCAGCCGGTAGTGCGCCGGGTCCGTTTCGAGCGCCAGCGACGAGTCCCAGTTCAGGTCCGGCAGCAGCGCGTTGCGGCTGATGGCCACGCCGCGCCGCGCGTCGTCGATCCGGTCCGCCAGCGTGAGCAGATCCAGCCGCCGCCGCAGCGCCACGGCGGTCGCGCCCTGTTCGTCATTCACGGCGCCGGGCCGGGTGAGCAGCGGGTAGCGGCCGTCCGCGATCTGCCGCTCGATGGTCTCGATGTCCTCAAGGTCCTCCCGCTCGAGCGACTCGTCGACCGGCATGCCGATCAGCAGCTTGAAGTTGTCGGCGCTGGCGCGGAAATTCTCGCGGGCCGCCTCCAGCGCATTCTCCTGGTTCAGCATGGCGCCTTCGGCGCGCTGCGTGTCGAGCGGCGTGCCGCGGCCGATGCTCTCCATGTCGGCGGCCCGCTCGAAGTCCATGACGAAGTTCTGGTAGCTTTCCTCGCTGTCGGCCACGCGCTGCTTCACCGCGAGCAGGTTGAAGTACGCCTGCGCGACGGTGACCAGTTGCTGCCGGCGGAAGCGCTCAAACACGCGCACCGAGTACGTCAGTTCGCGCTCGAGCTGGATCAGCGTTTCCTGGGCGATGTGCCCGGCGCCGCGGAGGAACGGCACCTTCAACCCCAGTTCCGCGCTGCTGCCCTCCGACGCCGTGATGGTCTTCTTCACGTCGCGAATGAGCGTGCTGACCGCGCCGGCCGTGAACTCGCCGCCGTACGGCAGTCGCTGCGTCACGGCGACGTCGGCGGCGAAGCGCATCGCCTGGTCGAAGTCCGTCGCCTCCCCGTAGTTGCCGTACACGGTGCGCAGGTTGGCGGCGAAGATCGGCGTCCAGAGGTGCCGTTCGACGGTCAGCGCGAGCGCCGCGAGGTACAGGTCTTCCTTCGCCGACTGGTACTCGCGCTGGTGCCGCTGCGCGTACGCCAGGGCGGCCGTCAACGTGAAGACTCCCGGCGGGCGTGTCGTGGGCACGGGGGGCGGCGCCGCTGTGCTCTCGACGGCGGCGGTCGTCGGCTGCGACGCGGCGGCGAACGACGCCGGGACGTCTTCGGTCGTCGGGCTGGGGTTGCGGTTGTACGCGGAGCGCGCCGGCCGGGGCAGCCGGTCGGGCATGCCGACGTCCGCCGTCACGGCCCGGCCCAGCGCGGCGCGTTGCCGGGCTTCGATCAGGCGGGCCACGTCCTGGTCGGTCTGGCGGACCATCTGCACGCAGGCGCCGCACGGCAGCGCCAGCGCCGCCAACAGGCACAGCCCGCAGGCCCGCCAGTATCGCCGCCGGTCGCCGGCCGGTGCGCTGTGGGACCACCAACCTGCAGACATCCTCGCACCCTCGCCGTGTGGGGCCGGTCTTGGAGGCCGCCCGGTCCGCCGCCGGAGCCGCGCACCCGCCGCGCCGCCGTTCCCGCGGGCACACTATACGCCGGGCGCCGCGCGGAGGGCAAACCGGCGACGGCGTGGCGGACGCGGCGTGGGCGGCCGGTATAATCCGGCCTGCGTTTGCGTAGGCAGGACAAGCGGCATGCGACTGCCCCGGATTTCGCTGGCCACCAAGTACCGGTTCCTGTTCGGCCTGGCGGTGGTGCTGATCATCGGCGCCGCGCTGGCGGTGCCGTGGTACTACATGGAATCGATCGTGCTCCAGCAGCCGTACCGCGAGGCCCGCGCCATCGCGGAGGGCTATTTCCGCCTGAGCCTGCCGGCGCGCGACACCGCGGCCGGCGCCGGCGGCGTGCACAGCGGCAAGTTCAGCCTGATGCCGGAGCTGGCGGCTCACGAGCCGCGGTTCGTGCCGCTGGAACTGAACCCGGATGACCCGGAGTCGATCGTCAATCTCAGCCAGCGGGACCCGTTCGTCGATCGCGCGCTGCGCACGCTGCGCAAGCACCCCAGCAACGACGAGTATCTGCGCACCACCTGGGAGGAGACGGGCCGCCGTTTCCGCTATGCGCGGGCCGTGTGGGTGACGCGCCGCTGCCTGAACTGCCACGAGGAAGGGCGCAGCGCGCGGCCTTACCGCGAGAACCAGCTCGCCGGGCTGATCCTGGTCGATCTGCCGGCGGAGATGAGCCAGCAGTACTCGCTGCTGAACCGCGTGGTGATTGTCGCGGCCGGAGCGCTGGCAGGCATCTTCGCGATCCTCGTGTTCTACGTGATCACCACGAAGTTCATCCTGGCCCCGATCCACGAGCTGCGCACCGTGGCACTGCGCGTCTCGGACGGCGACCTGGCGGTGCGCTCGGACATTCGCAGCGGCGACGAGTTCGAACAGCTCTCCGAGAACCTGAACACGATGCTCGAACGGCTGCGCGTGTCGCAGGAGGAGCTGAAGAAGGCGAACCGGCTGCTGGATGAGAAGCTCGCCTTGATGGCCGAGGCCAACGTCGCGCTGTACGAGGCCAACCGCGTCAAAAGCGAGTTCCTGGCCAACGTCTCGCACGAGCTGCGCACCCCGCTGACCAGCATCATCGGGTTCGCCGAACTGCTGCGCGAGGCGCCGACCGGCGATGCCGACCCGCGCACGCTGCGCTACGCCGAGAACATCCTGATCTCGGGGCGGATCCTGCTGGAGATCATCAACGATCTTTTGGACCTGGCGAAGATCGAGGCGGGCAAGACGGAGTTGCGGGTCGAGGCGGTGCCGGTCGCGCACGTGTGCGGCATGCTGGTGGACCACGTGCGCCCGCTGGCGGACCGCAAGAAGCTGCAACTGGAGCTGGAGGTGCCCGAGGGGCTGCCCGCCCTGCAGACGGACGCCGGCAAGCTCCGGCAGATCCTGTTCAACCTGATGTCGAACGCGATCAAGTTCAGCCCGGAAGGGGGGCGGGTGTGGCTGCGGGCGGCGCGGGCGGATGAGACGCACGTGCGGCTGGAGGTCGCCGACACGGGGCCGGGCATCGCGCCCGAGCACCACCAGGTGATCTTTGAGAAGTTCCGGCAGATCGACCAGTCGGCGACGCGCGCGCACCACGGCACGGGGCTGGGGCTGGCGATCGCGAAGGAGCTGACGGGGATGCTGGGGGGTGAGATCGGCGTGGAGAGCGAGCCGGGTCACGGGGCGACGTTCTGGGTCGTGCTGCCGCTCTCGGCGCCGACCGAGCCGCGCGAGCGCCCGCGCGTGTCGCTGATCTGACCCGACTCCTGCGCCGCCGAGGCGGAGGGGTCTGGCCGCCAACTCAGCGCGTGTCGCGTGCGTCTCCTGGGGACGGGCCCCCGGCCAGCCGACCAACCAGTGGTCGATCCGCCGCAGGCACGGCACGCCCGGCGCGACGGCGCTCGGCCGTTCCATGCGTCCGCAAAAAGAAAGCTCCGCGCCGTGTTAGGTGCGGCGGCGCGCGGCGACTTCCAACAGAGCAAGCAGCCACGCGCACGCCTTTCTCACGGCTTCGCGGCCTCCGGTAGCTCGCTCACTTGCTCAGGAGGTTCACGAAGGGCGTGATGTCCGCGAAATTTAGCACGCCGTCCTGGTTGATGTCGCCGTTGACATCCGGGTCGAAGTTGTACTGCGCTTCATAGGCCGTCGGGTTGGTGAGTGCTGTGCTGAACGGCGTGATATCGACGAAGTTGACGGCCCCATCGCGGTTCATGTCGCCCAGATGCACAATCGTTACGGCGAGTGCCCGGGACCAGGCGCTGACGGAACCCGGGCCGTCCTTGGCTCGGGCGCGCACGTCGTATTCGCCGGGCGCCGCCCAGGCGTGTGTGCCCTGCGCAGTTGCGCCAGACGCATACGCGCCACTCCAGCCCTGGGCGCCGTCGTCGAAGTCCCACTGGTAGTAGACGCTGCCGGGCGAGATATTGTCGAATCTCGTTGATGGCGTCGTGATCAGGCGGCGTCCTTCTGGGGCTTTTCTCCATCGATGAAGCGGATGCCCGCGATGACGTCCGCTAGCCACTTCGCACCATTCAGCAGCCGCCAGTGCCGGGCGGCGGACTCGCAGAGCTTGAACACCATCGCCAGGCACGCCCCGCGACTGCCGTTGCCCTTGGTCCGGCGGTGCCGCAGCCGGACCGTGGCGAACGTGCTCTCGATCGGATTCGTCGTACGCAGGTGAATCCAGTGCTCCGCCGGGAAGTCGTAGAACGTCAGCAACACGTCGCGGTCCTTCTTCAAGCACTCCACCGCCTGCGGATACTTCGGCTCGTAGAGGGCGATGAAGTTGTCGAACGCCTTTTCCGCATCCACCCGCCTCGGCGCCATCCAGATCTCGTGCAGCTTCTGCTTCGCCGCCGGCTGCACCCGCTTGGCCATTTTGTCCAGCACGTTGGCCGTCTTGTGCACCCAGCAACGCTGCTCCCGCGTCGTCGGCCAAACCTGCGGCAAGGCCTTCCAGAAGCCCAGCGCCCCGTCGGCCGTCGCCAGCTTCGGGTCGATCTCCAGCCCGCGCTGCTTGCAGTCCAAGAGCAGCGTGTACCAGGACTGCTCGCTCTCACGGTGCCCGTCGAGCACCGCCAGCAGCTCCTTCTTGCCTTCCGCGGTCGCGCCCATCAGCACCAGGATGCACTGGCGATCTTCTTCCAGCCGAATGTTGAAGTGCACGCCATCGGCCCAGAGGTACACGTACTGCTGGCCCGCCAGCGAACGCCGGCTCCAAGCCTGGTGCTCGTCCTGCCAGGCGGTCATCAGCCGCGTGATCGTTGTCGCGCTCAGCCCGGCCGCCTGCGGACCGACCAGGGCCTGCAACGCTTCGCCGAAGTCGCCGGTGCTGACGCCCTTCAGGTACAGCCACGGGATCAACTCCTCGATCGCTTTGGTCTTCCGCAGGTACGGCGGCAGGATCTTCGAGCTGAAGCGCGTCACCGGCTGCCCGGCCGCGTCCACGTCCTGGCTGACCACCTGTCCCGGCGCGACCTCGACCGCTCGCCGGCCTACGATCCGCCGGTCCAGCACCCGCGGCTGCTTCACTTCGACTGGCCCGACGCCGGTGAACAGCGTCCGTGGCGGATGATGGCCGTTGCGGACCACCTGCTGGTGGCCGCGCTCGTCGCGGAGCCGGGCGTGTTGTTCGATCCAGGCGTCGACTTCCGCCTCAATCGCCTGTCCCAGCAGGCGTTGCGCCCCGTCCCGCAGAATCTCGGTCAGAACATCACGTCCGGGCGCTGGAATCGTGGTCGGCGCGTCGCTATTCTCGTGCATCGGCGTACTCTCCTGCCCACCGTGGGCGGTTCGGAACCATCACATGGCCCGAAGAGTACGCCGCCTTTTTTCAGCCGGCCATCAACGAAATTCGGTTATAGCTCCCTCTTTGGGCGCTCGGTGCCAACCGAACCCCCGACGGATGTCGTGAACCGGAGTATACTGCGCATGGGAAGCAGTGGACAAGCGGTGGCGCCGGGGATTGCCTGCGGCCGGTGGAAGACGCCTCCTCAGCAGAATTCGTAGGTGACTTTGCCTCGTTCGCGTTTGCTGGGAACTGTTCCGCCGCAAGAAACAGGGCCACAGCGACCCTCGCCGGGTTTGCGCTGGCCGCCCTTGGTTTTGAACGCCGGTGTGACGCGGGCAGCCCGCCGCAGCCAAGCTAGGCGAAAGCAGCCCCAGGAAGCGGCCCGGGGAAACCTGCGGGACCGGTTTCCCCAGATTTGGATCCGCAGGTCTTGCCGAAGAGCCCGAAAAACGAAGCTCCGCGCCTCGCGGCGCGGAGCTTGTTTAACAGTCAGCTTACCTTGCTTGGTCGTCAGTCGCGGTTAATTCCAGCTTCCGAGCCATACCGCAGCGTTAGGATCGGGCGACAGCTTCGCCGGATTCACCGTGCCCCTGAAGCCGTACAACAGCGGGAAATTGTTGACCGTAAATGTCTTGTTGCGGACGGATTCGGCGTGGCCATCAGCGAACACGGCATTTGTCCTGCCGTTGTCCTTTGTCCTGATGCGTGCATCTTCTAGTGGGCGCTGCTGTGCCCCCGGGAAGGTATAGCCGCGACGCGATCCATGCGGTGCGAAATTCGGGATGGCGTAACCACTCCATCCCGATTGGTAGGGTCCTTCCTGCTGGAACTCAGGAGCCTGCGCATTGGTCCTAGGCCGATACCAAGCGTCGGCAACCAGCCACTCCTCGCCGGACCGTTTGATTTCGCTCCAACCGCGACGAGGATGCTTTGCCTCGATCTGCTTCTTCTCCGCCGTATTAGCCCCAGGATATGGCGTGCTGTATCCGAAATAGTACATGGGCTTGGTCGAGCGCGCGAAACCGCTGACTCCGCCGGCCTCCGGGTCAAGATTCCCCCAGTTGTTGACCGCGTAGTGGAACGGATACACCCAGTTTCCGCCGTTCGTAATATACGCCTGTCTGAAGCTGGAATCCGGAACAATGCCCGCGAGGGTCGGACACGTGGCGATCTGATCGGTCACACTGTCCTTGTGCTGGTGTGAGTCGCCATACGCGGAGCGCAACAAATACGTGAGTTGGCGCGCCTGGTCGAATCTGGCGACCACCTCGGTGATTGGGTGCTCCTCATTCTGCAGGAGTGCTTCCCAGCCCTGATTGCGATTGATGGCGGGATGCAGACGTCCTGGGAGCTTGTCGTTGTCAGCCGTTGCATAGCTCACAGTGCCCTGCCCGAGGGACCTCAAGTTCGCGAGGCACT
>ERZ795059.4601-NODE-4601-length-12888-cov-5.413855_pt1 | contig 12888 bp, 9 predicted proteins | sample MGYA00375143_ERZ795059 | MGnify/ENA primary metagenome ERZ795059 (study PRJEB30188, sample SAMN05720168) | activated sludge metagenome | isolation source: Anaerobic digester | place: USA | collected 2015-01-07 ... | reverse complement strand
GATTGGATGGTGTGACTGGAGTTCAGACGTGTGCTCTTCCGATCTTCGCCGCCGTAGCGGAAGGGAGCGAGTTGGACGAAATAAAACGCCAGGTCCGGCTTGTTCCAGACCGACCGCCAGCCGGCAATCAGGGCTTTCTGCTTCTCGAAATACAGCATCCCTTCGCCGTTGTTCGATTCGCCTTGGTACCACAATGCGCCGCGGATGCCGTAGGGAACCAGCGGAGCGATCATGCCGTTGTACAGGGCCAGCGGCGATTGGTGATTGATCTTGCCGTCCGCGTTCTTGGTCGGGAAGGTGTCCAATTTGTCCGCGATGTCCTTCAGCGCCGGCACCTGCTGGAAGCCCACGGGCGGGGTCCAGGGTTCGATCCGCGTGCCGCCCCAGTTCGAGCCGATGATGCCCACGGGAACGTTCAGCTGCTGCTGCAGGTAGCGGGCAAAGAAGTAGCCCACGGCCGTGCAGCCGCCGATGTTCTGCGGCGCGCAAACTTGCCAGCCGCTGGACGCCACATCCTCCTGCGGTTTGTCCATCGGGACGTGCGGGATCTTGATGTGACGGATGTTGGGATGATTCGCAGCGGCGATCTCCTCCGGGCCATTGGTCGAAGAGGCGACGGACCATTCCATGTTCGATTGGCCCGAACACAGCCAGACTTCGCCGACCAGGATGTTGTTGACCGTCACGGTATTGGTCCCGGCGATGGTCATGGTGTGCGGTCCTCCGGCTTCCATGGCCGGCAGTTGCACGCTCCATTTGCCTTTGTCGCACGCGGTGGCCGTGACCTTGGTCTGGCCGATGGTCACGGTGACTTTCGTGCCGGGATCGTCCCAGCCCCAAATCGGCACGGCTTCGCCGCGCTGCAAAACCATGTTGTCGCCGATCACCGACGGCAACTTGACGGCGGCCGACGCAGCCGACACCCAAGCGACGAGGGCCAACAGGACTAACCAACCAACGTTGCGAACTCTCATGACATTCATCTCCTTGCTGAGAATCTTGAAGAAAACCAGTGGGTGGGGAAAACCGGGTGCAAACGCGCCACAGTAGCCATCACGCTCCGCGTGATGAAGGCTCCGTCACGCGGAGCGTGACGCCTACTTTGGCAACTTTGAAGCAGCAACTACGATAGCGGGCTGGAAAACGCAAAGCAAGGACGGTAAACAAGTCTCCCAGGGAGGAAACTGCCATGGAAATGACGCCCCGCCAACGCTGGCTGGCGTTGCTGGACCGGCAGCCGGTAGATCGGATCCCCAGCGATTACCAGGCGACGGGTGAGGTCACTCAGCGGCTGCTGCGCGATCTGGGTTGCGCGAGCGAGGACGCGATGTGGCGCAAACTGCACATCGACAAACGGAAGTACGTCGAGTCGCGGTGGCGGCTGCCGCATCATCCCGACGATTCGCAGGCGGACCTATGGGGCGTGCGGTACCAGCGGATGGATTACGGGTCCGGAGCGTACGACGAACCGGCCTACTGCCCGTTGGCCGCAGCCGAAACGGTGGCCGAGGTCGATGCGCACCGCTGGCCTGACCCTGACGATTTCGACTATGACGTGATCGCCCGCACGCTGGACGAGGACGACGGCTACTGGCCGATCCACTCCTGCTGCTACGAACCATTCTTGCTGTACGGCTACTTGCGCGGTTTGGAACGTTCCTTCGAGGATCTGGTTCTGCGGCCCGAACTGGCCGACGCCATCTTGGGGCACATCTTTGCGTTCTATTACGAGCACCAGCGGCGCTGTTTCGAGGCTGGCGGGGGACGGATCCACCTGACCTGGGTCGCGGAGGACTTGGGTTCACAGACCGGGCCGCTGATGAGCCTGGCTATGTACCGGCGGTTCCTGCTGCCCAAGCAGGCTAGGATGGCCGACCTGGCTCGCTCGTACGGCATTCACGTCATGTATCACACGGACGGCGCCGCGCGGCTGTTCCTGCCGGACTTGATCGAACGCGTCGGGATCGAGGTGTTGAACCCGGTCCAGTGGCGTTGTCCCGGCATGGAGCGGGAGGGGCTCGTGGCCGACTTTGGTGACCACATCATTTTCCACGGTTCGATCGACAACCAACACACGCTGCCGTTCGGCAGAGTGGACGACGTCGTGGCCGAAGTCCGCGAGAGCATCGAGATCTATCGCCCCGCGCGATGGATCTGCAATCCGTGCCACAACATCCAACCCAACACGCCCACCGCCAACATCGTGGCGATGTACGAGACGATCCACGAGTTCGGCCGGCTCTGAGGTCGACGACGAGGCTTGTCGTGCCGCCTTCAGACGGTGCGGTTTGTCGTGCCGCCTTCAGACGGTCGGAACCGGCTCAAGCCGACACTACGAACGCCTTCCGGCGGCGCTGTGGTAGAAGATCAGGCCCGCCGTCAGCACGATTGCCACCAGTACGCTTTGCGGCGTCCAACACACAAAGATGTACATCAGCACCTTGTCGAATTCCAACGGCGGCTTGAGCGACATGCCCACGGCGACCGCGGCCAGCATCAGCAACAGGGCCGTGGGCACCAGGACGACGACGCGGCCCTGCCAGGACAGGCCCATAGGCAGAAAGGCGATCAGCACCAAGATCCAAGGACCCAGCCAATAGATGATGCCCAGCACGGCGGGATGGCCAGCCAAGGCATAGTGTGCCCCCGCGGCAGCGCTGGCGGCAACGCCGGTCAACGCCAACAGCCCCCGCAGGGAGAACTGGACATTGCTTCGCTGGCGAACGGCCACGGCTTGATCGAGCCGCTCCACCAGTTCGTTCAGGAACCCGCGAAACCGCAACGTGACCAGCCCGCAAAGGATTCCCACCGCGCCCCCGAAAGAAACGTCAATCAGCAGTCCGCGCAGATCGACGAACAGACCTCCATACGTATTACCGGTCTCCCACAGCGTGCAAGGAAACCCCAACGCTTCGTAGTGGTCGGGCGTCGTTCCCAGCAAATTGCCGCCTCGTTCGGAGCGAAAAAAGTAGGAAACCGCCGTCATCGAACCGCTGATCAGAATGCCCACCATCAAGCCGCGGACAAACCAGCGGCGCGGCGTTGTGACAATCGAGGAAGTCATGGCTCAGGGCGGCCTTGGGCGGCGACGGAGCTTTGGAGTGCGGTGCCTTGTCACCGCTTTGGGCGGCGGCCTGGAGCGTTGCGGCGGGTGGGGTTCAGGAGACACAGCAGGGTACCGGAACCCCAAGCGGCGGTCGTTGCGTCGCCATCGAGCCAAAGCGGCGACAAGGCGCCGCACTCCAAAATGGGCACACGAAAACAAACAATCGGGCGATCGTAGTCCGAGGATGTACGCCAGGGGCTTCAACTCAGTCCAAACCGCGGCAACAACGCGGCATACAGGTGCAGGACCGTCGCCGCGACGACCGCCAGGCCGGCATAGCGGTGGATGTCCAACAGCAGCGTCAAGCCCTCGGTGCCGAACACCGTCAGCATGCTCAGGATCATCGTGACGATCACGATCAGACCGGCGGCAAGGATCACCCAGAACATGAATTTCGCCAGCCGCAGGAAACGCGCTGGTTGTTCCTGGCCTTCGGCGCCGGCCGGTTGCGGCGGGCGACCGAAACGGTTCGCCTCGCACCAGGTCACCGCCAGCAAGGGCAACACGAACGTAAACACGCCGGCTCCGAACATGTGGATGAACAGCCACCAGCCGCCCAGGATCCCAAACCGAATCATGGCCACGAACGAGGTGATGCCCAACACGGCGACGCTGGCCAGGGTGCCCAGATAGACCAGACATGCCCACCAGCCCCAAGACGACCTCGGCACGGCTCCGCGGCGCCGGACGACCACCCAAATCAGGTGCACCACGGCCACCACCAGGACACCAAGCAGCGCCAAGGGCAAGATGCCCAGAAAGATCCCGCTTGCGTTTCCAGCCATTCCGATCGTCGCCAGGTTTAACTCCGCTAACATCGAACTGCTCCCAAAGATTGGTTGTCTATCTCCTCGATTTCCGTGTCGGCTGCCGGTTTGAAGTTCCGCCTTCGGGCGGTTCTGAGTGGTCGCAACCGCCTGAAGGCGGCACTACGAACGGCGGGCCAATGCCGCCACACCGGCCAGGCCTCGCATCGCGTACCACAACAGGACCAGGCTGACGATCCCCATCGACGCGAATCCCAGCCACTTGAACAGGGTGCGGCCTTGGAACGACTGGTTCCAGGCGTCCAGCCTGAACTTGTCGAAGCCCGCCAGTTCGTACATCGCGTAGGTGCGGGGGCGTGTTTCCAGCACCGGACTGAGGGCCGTCACCTGGCCCTCGAAAATCGGCGTGCCCGCCTGATGGCAATCGAAACACCCGGTGGCCCCGATCGACGCGCGGGCGGGGCGCACATCGTGGGCCAGTTTCCAAGCGTAAGGCTGCGCGGCTTCGTGCGAGAACGGCTGCGGCTTGCCGGCCTCGTTCAAGCGATAGGCGTTGCCGCCCGCGACGTACACCGGTTGCGCTTCCGGCTGCGGGATGATCTTTTTCAATTCGCCCAGCGCCTTGGCCAGTTTTTCCTGGAACTGCTCCAGGGCTTTGTTCTTGATCCGCTCTTCCAGCTTGGCTTTTTCCTCTTCGGTCAACTCCGCATCGGCGACGCCGGCCCGCTGCTCGCCCAGCAATTCCTGCTTCTCGTCCTTGCTCAGTTTTACGTCCAGCAACACCTCCTTCAGCGTCTGGCCCTTGCGGACCCGCAGCGTATTCCGCAGGGCGCCGTACACCTCTTCGGGGTTCAACGGCGTCAGGCTGTCGTTGTGCAGCGAGCCCCAGAAGGCGGGCCACGTCATCCGATACGGATACAGCATGCCGCCATCCTTCTGAAAGACCGGCTCGACCACGCCGGGAGCCAGGTCCTCCGAATAGTCGTGCGACTCCAGCCCCAAGCCGTGGGCCAGTGCCGTCTGGATGCCGGATGCCTGCTGCGAGGGACGCGGCCCTGAATGGCAGGCGGTGCAAGAGAGCTTGTCAAAGTGGACCACCGGCAGACCCTTGTGCTGCGGCTGAGGCGCTCCCAGTCGCCCGCCCTCCGGGCCGCCCATGTGGCATCCGCGACAGGACAGCGTCACCACGGATTGGCCGGTCGGGTGAGCCTCGCCCTCGAACCCGCGGACCGTATGATGCTCGATGCCGTTGCGGTGACAGTCGGAACAGGTCATCCCGGCGCGGAGATGCACGTCCTCGTCGCAGGTCCAGTCGGCCGGAGCGTCCTTGCCGACCAAGCGCGTGGTGTGGCAGTAATAGCAAACATTGTCGCCGGGGCTGCGGATGACATCGAAGAACACTTTCTTCTCCGGATTCACACGGCCGGTCGTGTAAGTGGTCGTCGGCAGCTTGTTCCGCGAATTCTCCTCGACCTTGGCAGGATCAAAATCGTCGGGCAGGCTGGAGACCTTGCCCTCGACGAAGCCCAGTCCCAGAGCGACGGTCGGCGCCCAGGCGAAGTTCTGATCCTCGATCTGTTTCCACCACAGTTCCATGCTGTATTGGTGATCGTTGCAGTGGCAGATCATGCAGTCGATTTCCAGCTGGCCGGACACATTCCAGCGATCCGGCTTGTCCGGCGCGGATTTCTCGGCGGCCGGTTTCGCTTCCGCCGGTGCTTCCTTGGCGGCCGGCTGAACTGCGGCTGCCTCTTTGGCCGCGGACTCCGCGGGCGGCGAAACCAGTTCGCCCGGCCCGCCGCCGGGGAAATGGCGTCCGAATTTCATCACAAAGTCCCAGGGGGAGATTCCCAGGGCGTCGGGTTTGTAGCTGCCCTCCCAGCCCCGATAGGACAGCGGGATTTGAGTTCCGGTGCGCGTGTCGGTCCAAATCCACGGCTCGCCGGGACGGCCCGGCTGCGCCGAATTCCCGATGGCGTTGAAGTGATGTCCCGTGGCAATCGCCTCGTAGTCGTGGCAGCGACCGCAGGTCCGGCGCGGCGAATACGGAGGAGCCTTGGGGTCCGTCGGATCGATGCGCCGCTGATTCGCATCGTACAGATCAATCCAGTGCGTGTACTGACTGCGGCTGCCCGTCTGGGCAAACCTCGATTCCGACGCCGACAAAGCGGTACACAGGCAGACGATCGGAAGCAGGACCGACGCGCCGAACGCGTATCGAGACATGGATACCTCCGAGGCATGAAAAAGGCGTTGGCTGTGACCGCGTGCGATGGGCACCGGCCGACAGTCCGCGCCAGGATGCAGGTGGGGTGGTTCTTCTAGCGCCGAATAACAAAGTCAACTACCCCGGACACAGCCCGCGGACGCCGGAACTCGGGGCACCGCGGCCTGCAAAACCGAGATCGTGTGAGCGGTTATTTTAGACAACTTTAGGCGGTTGTCACTACTCGGTACCTGTGTGAAGACAACTTTTTTTGGACATTCCGACACCGCCGATGGCCGTTGTCTGCTCAGGCCCGCGACCGTACTGTATAATCCGCCCATGTTTTGGACTGCGGTGCCTTGTCACCGCCTTGGACAGCGGCCCGCAGCGCTGCGGCCGATTGTGTTCAGAGGACGCAGCAAGACACCGGAACACAAAGCGGCCGTCACTGCGCCGAGGTCAAGCCGAAGCGGCGACAAGTCGCCGCACTCCAAAATGCGCACCGCACGCTTTAACGAAACGCCGTTTGCTTTGCAAGTAGGAGAAACTGATGCCGCGTCTGACGTTTGCCGTTTCTGTCGTGATCGTGTTGGCCACGTTGTCCACTTTCGCCTGGGCACAACGGCCTGACAGCCCCCGCCGTGGCGGTCCCAGGCCGGAAGCCCGCACGCCGATCGAAAACGTTCCGCTGCCCAAGGACGACGCAGAGAAAAGAGTCCTGGAATCGCTTCAGCAATCCCGGCAAGGGCCGCGATATGCCAACGTCTCCGAATCCGACGGGCGGTTGCTGCGTCTGCTGACCGAAACCAGCGGCGCCAAACTGGTCGTCGAAATCGGCACCTCCACGGGGGAATCGGGAACCTGGTTTGCCTTGGCCCTGCGCAAGACGGGGGGCAGGCTGATCACGCACGAACTCGATCCGGGGCGGGCCGCGATCGCTGCCGAGAATTTCAAAAAGGCGGGCGTCGACGACTTGATTACCATCGTGGTGGGCAATGCCCACCAGACCGTTCAGAAAGTCGAGGGGCCGATCGACATCCTGTTCCTGGACGCTGACAAAGACGGCTACCTGGATTATATGGAAAAGCTGGTTCCCAAGCTCCGCCCCGGTGGCCTGATCATCGCCCACAACATGGTCTCCCCCAGGCCGGATCCGAGATATCTGGAAGCGATCACGAAAGACCCGAACTTCGAGACCTCGTTTCTGTTGATGGAGGGGGCGGGCCTCGGCGTGACGATGAAGAAGCGGTAGGAGTTATGCACCGTAGGCCGCTCGCTCCGCGAGCGGAATCGCGTCGCGGAGCGACGCGTCTACGATGGCCGGCGATGGTCGCTTGTTTTCCCCGCCGGGATGCTGGTACACTATTCGCAGGCCAACATTCGACCACACCAGAAAGAAAGGGAGATAGATCATGGCAGCTGTCAGCGAGAAACTGGCAATTGACGGCGGACCCAAGGCGGTGACGAACACCCTGATCGGATGGCCCCGGTTCAGCGACCAGGCGATCGAATCGGTTGTGGAGACACTGCGTTCGGGCAAGGTCAATTACTGGACCGGCCCCAAGGGCATGGAGTTCGAGCGGGAGTTTGCCAAGTGGCAGGGCAGCAAGTACGCGATCAGCGTGGCCACAGGCACCGCCGCCCTGCACGTGGCGCTGGCCGCCCTGGGCATCGGGCCGGGCGACGAGGTGATTGTGCCCAGCTATACGTTCATTGCCTCCAGTTTCTCCATCGTCCAGGCCGGCGCGATTCCGCGGTTTGCGGATGTCAATCTGGACGATCACTGCATCAGCATCGAATCGGCCGAAAAGCTGGTCACCCCGCGAACGAAGGCCATCATGCCCGTGCACCTGTACGGCAACGTCTGCGAGATGGACCAGGTCAATGCCTTTGCCAAGAAGCACAACTTGTTCGTGATCGAGGACAACGCCGAGGCTTTCGGTGGTTCGTACAAGGGCAAGAAGACCGGCACGCTGAGCCAGATTGCCGGCTGTAGCTTCTGCCAGAACAAGACCTTCACCACCGGCGGTGAAGGCGGCATGGTCACCACCGACGACGAAGAGTTGGCGTGGCAGGCCCGCAGCTTTCGCGATCACGGCTACGACGTGCGGAAACGCATGAACCTGCTGGAAATGGAGCAGCGTCTGCCCTACATCCACAACCGCGTGGGCTGGAACTATCGGATGACCGAGATGCAGTCGGCGATCGGCTTGGCGGAATTGGCGCGGATCGATGACTGGAACATGCCGGCCCGCCGCCGCAATGCGCACATTCTGATGGACGCCTTGGGCCAGTTGCCGCAGGTGAAATACATGCCGATCGATACGCCGCAGCGGCAGAACGGCTGGTTCGTGTGCGCGTTTTCGCTGGACATCGAAAACATGAACTGCGATATCAACCAATTCGTCACCGCCGCCGGCGCCGAGGGCTGTCCCTGCTGGAAGGTCTTCTGGCCGCAGTGCCACACCGAGCGGGCCTTCACGGAACGCAACGGCTTCGGTCGCACCGGATTCCCGTTCACGTCCAAGGAATACACGGATCCAGCCAGTATCGACGTCAGCAACGTGGAAGTGCCGAACGCCCGCTGGCACGAGGCGCACACCTTTACCTGCTTCGCCTACCCGACGTTCACGGCCGAGGACATGAAACAAATCGCCGCCGGGTTGGTGAAGGCGATCAAAGCGTACAGTTGAGCGCAAGGAAACGGCGGGCAGGTAGAACGGATTTCAATCCGTTCGGAAAGGAACGAATTCCGTTCTACGCAGGATCGGAACGGAATGAATTCCGTTGTACGCAGGACTCGTAGCAGGACCACCGGGCATGTCGCAACTCAACGTCGGTCTCGCCGCGGTCGATGTCACGCCGCCGCCAGGGTTGCCCTTGATGGGCAACTTCCGCGACGACTACCTGGCCCGCGGCGTGCACGATCCCCTGATGGCCAAGGCCATCGTGTTCGAAGACCCTCAGGGAACCAAGGCGGCGGTGCTGGCGGTCGACGTCTGCATGCTCGATCGCCATAACGTCGCCTTGATCCGCGACGCGATCGGCCGTTCGGCCAACGTGCCGCCGGAGAACGTGCTGGTCCACGCCACGCACACGCACAGCGCTCCGGCCCCGCACGATCGGTTCCTGTTCGGGCTGGACTACCGTCCGTACCGGGCTGCGGCCGAAGCGATGCTGGTCAAGGCCGCCTCGGCCGTGGCGATCGCCGAACAGGAGCTGGCCGAGGCCCAGTTGAGCGTCGGCCGCGCGCAGGAAGACCGGCTGTCGTTCAACCGGCGGTTGCGCCGCCGCGACGGCACGACGCAGATGAATTGGGAGGCGCTCGTGCCAGGTTTCGATCCCGACCAGGTCGAGGCGGCGTGGGGTCCGGTCGATCCGCAACTGATTTGCCTGGTCATCGAGCGCGCCGGGGAACCTGTGGCGGCGGTCGTCAATTTCGGCTTGCACCCGGCCATTCTGGCAGGCGATAACTGGCTGTATTCAGCCGATTATCCCGGTCAGCTGGCGGCGGCTTTAGGACGGATCCAAGGCGACGGCTTTCTGACGCTGTTTGCCAACGGCTGTTGCGGCAACGTGAATCACGTCGACTATCGCAACTTGCAGCAGGGCCGCGGTTACGGGATGATCGAACGCGTCGGCCACATGCTGGCGGCCGCTGCGGCCGAGGCGATCCGGACGCGGCAGCCCGTGGCTGCCGACCGCGTGGCCGTAGCCAAGGAGACGGCGGTCCTGGAGCGGATGAAGATCGCGCCGGAGGAATACGACCGCTGCCGCCGCGTGTTGGACGATTTGCAGGGGCAAGCGCCGCGCGGCCAGGTGGACGGACTGCCCGACGCTTTCTTCGCCGATTTGCGTTTGAAGATGCACGCCGTCCAGGAGGAACCGGATCGCGTCGAGGTGATGGCGATGCGCGTGGGCGATGCCGCCGTCGTCGGACTGCCGGGCGAAATCTTCTGCGAATTCGGCTTGGACTTGAAACAGCGTTCGCCCGCCCAGCATACGCTGGTTGTCGAATTGTCCAACGACGCCGTCGGCTATTTGCCGACCCGCGAGTCGTTCCCGCAAGGCGGCTACGAAGTCACGGCCGGCAGCACGTTGTACGAACCCGGTGCGGGCGAGCGGTTGGCCGACGTGGCGGTGGAACAATTGCAGCGGCTGTTTGGCGGCTGAAAGAATCGCCCCAGGTTCGACCCCTGCCTGCTCGTCAGGCAGGTGAGAGAGTCTTATTAGCGAGAAGCAGAAACCGACCCCTGCCTGCTCGCCAGGCAGGTGAGAGAGTCTTATTAGCGAGAAGCACAGACGTTAAGAACCCCGCCCCAGGCCCCTGCCGCCTTGTGCGGCAGGTGAATAAGTCGAAGTGCGATGATCCAGACTTGGGCTCCTGCCAGACAAGCGGGCGGGGCGCGGGGGACTATTTCGCTTGGGATGCGGGTCAGGGAGACCGACGAATCACCTTTTCAGGAGCACGATCATGGCAACGAACTGCGTCAATTTCGGTGTGATGGGAGCTGGCGGCATTGCGTATCGCAGGACCATTCCCGGCATGCTCAAGGCCAAGAACTGCCGCCTGGTGGCGGTCATGGATCCCGTGAACATCGAACGCGTGGCTGCCGAGTTCAAGGTGCCGAAGGCTTACACGCGCGAAGAGGAGTTGCTGGGGGACCCGGAGGTCGAGGCCGTGTACATCGCCTCGCCGGTCAACTGCCACTTGAAGCAGGTCCAGGCAGCGGCGGCGGCCGGCAAACACATCTTGTGCGAAAAGCCGCTGGCCATGAATCTGGCTCAGACCAAGGAGGCGGTGGCCGCCTGCAAGAAAGCCAAGGTCTACCTGCAGGAAGGCTACATGATGAAGTTCCACGGGGCTCATGCCGCCATCAAGCAGATGATCGACCAAGGCCGGTTGGGCCGGATCGTCTATATGCGAGCCCAGCTGTCGTGCTGGTATCCCCAGATGCCGGGCGCGTGGCGGCAGGATCCGAAACTGGGCGGCGGCGGGGCGCTGATCGACATGGCCACGCACCTGTACGATTTGCTGGCCTGGTTCGCCGGGCCGGTGCGGCGCGTGGCGGCGATGGTCAATACGCTGGTGCAGGACTACAAGTCGGACGACGCGTCGACGACCCTGTTGGAATTCAAGTCCGGCGCCCAGGCCACGGTGGATTGCTTCTACTGCATCCCGGACGAAGCCAGCCGGACGCGATTGGAGGTGTACGGCTCGCAAGGCGCCGTGCTGACCGAAGGCACGATCGGCCAGAGCGTGGGCGGCGTGCTGGAGGCCCTGCAATTGGCCGGCGCGGCCGGCTACGACGCACAGCAGAGCAAGGACGTGGCCCGCAAGTTCCAGAAGGTTCCGTTCCCGAAAGTCAATCCGTACACCGCCGAATGCTCGTATTTCGCCGATTGCATCCTGCAGGGCCGCCCGCCCGCGCTGAACGACGGCCGCAATGCCCTCACGATCGCCGAACTGACGGACAAGGCGTATCGGTCGTACAAGCAGCGGAAAATGCTGTGACCTCCGTAGCATGGCTCTCCGAGCCGTGCCGCGACGCAGCCGATTGGTAGCATGGCTCTCCGAGCCGTGGCCGAGGTTCCGACAAGATTCGCACGGCTCGGAGAGCCATGCTACGGGGACGGATGCGTGCCGGGGGATTCAGAACCCCGGCGGCAGGGCGTAGGCGTCGGTGATTTTATCGCCCAGGCCCAGCAGCCAGCGTTCGCCGTCGGTTTCGACGATCACGTCCGTGTCAAGGACTTCGTCCAGGCGAAAGGTGAGCGGGCCGAGTTCCAGAAGGCCCCCGGCGCGGAGTTTTACGATTTCGTCGGTGGCGCGGTTGGTGAACCAGACTTCCGGCTCGCCATCCACCTGCGTGATCGAGGTCAAGTAGGTGTGATCGGTAGGATCGAAACCGCCGCCCAGCGCAAACAGATTGCGGCGGAAGATGACGCCGTAGGCCTGCAGGTCGTCGAAGGCGAGCCGGTCCGAGACGCGCCACGTGCGGCGGCGGAATTGCTCGTAGACGTTTTCCGGAGAGGAAGACGCAGCCTGCTTCGCTCCCGATCCGCCGCTGGGGGGCAGGATCATCGTTTCGATGGCCAACGACAAATCCAAGTACTCGGAGCGTTGCAAGGGCGTGATGCTCAACGAGCGGACTTGGTGCAGCAGATCGGCTTGGTAGAAGGCAAACAGGAACTCGGTCAACTGTTCCAAGGTGCCGCGTCCCCGGAGGGAGAAGCTGAGCGTGTAGTACAGACCGCCGCGGGCGACGGGCTCGCTGGAGGCAATGCTGGGACTGGCCCAGCCCACGTCGTCCACCAGTTCGACCAGCCACGCCTGATACAGCGACCGGGCCACCTCGGTGTCGGCAGGCAGCGACTGGTCCTCCCACTGCGCCAGCAGCTTGCTGGCTTCCCGCAGACGTTGCAGCGACGTCTCTCGCTGCTGGATGTCTCGTTCCAGTTGCGTGCGGCGATTGCGGGCCACCTCGAGGGGACCTTGAATCACGCGTTCGATCAGCCATTCGCCTCCGAAATAAGCGATCATGGCCAACAGCAGGGCGGCCAAGCCGAGCTTGCGATAGCGTTCCAGCGGCGAGGGAGACGCGGTGGTCGAGGTCATGGCTTCGCCCCCTTTCGCGTGACGCCGGCGGAGGCCGGTTTCGGCGCCGCCGGCTGCGGGGCAGGAGAAGAGATGCGGGATGAGGGCGAGCCAGCGGGTGCAGGCTTAGGGGCGGTGGAGTTCGGCGGCGCCGCAGCCTCCACTTAGGCGACCTGCGCAGCGTACTGATCCGGTTGTCGCGGCGCGACCG
>ERZ795059.4598-NODE-4598-length-12893-cov-7.976165_pt1 | contig 12893 bp, 10 predicted proteins | sample MGYA00375143_ERZ795059 | MGnify/ENA primary metagenome ERZ795059 (study PRJEB30188, sample SAMN05720168) | activated sludge metagenome | isolation source: Anaerobic digester | place: USA | collected 2015-01-07 ... | reverse complement strand
ACACTGGATGGTACACTCTTTCCCTACACGACGCTCTTCCGATCTTCTTCTTGCGCGAGGCGTCGCCACCGTAGCACTTGGCCAGCACGTTCTTGCGCAGCGCCTTGACCGTGGTGCGGGCGATCACCTGCGCGCCGATCGCGGCCTGGATGGCCACGTCGAACATCTGTCGCGGGATCAGTTCCTTCATCTTCTCGGTCAGTTCGCGGCCACGGCGGTCCGCATGCGAGCGATGCACGATGATCGACAAGGCATCGACCTTGTCGCCGTTGATCAACGTGTCCACGCGCACGAACGGACCCGCCTCGAAGCGCACGAAGTGGTAGTCGAGCGAGGCATAGCCCCGGCTCACCGACTTCAGCTTGTCGAAGAAATCCAGCACCACCTCGGCCATCGGCAGTTCGTAGCTCACCTGAACCTGGCTGGCCATGTAGGTGATGCCGATCTGCACGCCGCGCTTTTCCTCGCACAGCTTGATCACGTTGCCGATGTAGTCCGGCGGGGTCAGGATGTTGGCGCGGATGATCGGCTCGCGTATTTCCTGCACCTGGTTGATCGGCGGCAGCTTGGCCGGATTGTCCATCGGCACGATGCCGCCGTCGGTCTTGAGGACTTCGTAGACCACCGTGGGCGCGGTGCTGATCAGGTTGAGGTCGTACTCCCGCTCCAGACGCTCCTGCACGATCTCCATGTGCAGCATGCCCAGGAAGCCGCAGCGGAAGCCGAAGCCCATCGCCTCGGAACTCTCCGGCTCGAAACGCAGCGCGGCATCGTTGAGGCGCAGCTTGTCCAGCGCCTCGCGCAGGTCCGGGTAGTCCTCCGCATCGACCGGGAACAGCCCGGCGAACACGCGCGGCTGCATTTCCTGGAAGCCCGGCAGCGGGCCCGGGGCGGGGTCGCCCGCCAGCGTCAGCGTGTCGCCGACCGGCGCGCCGTGCACGTCCTTGATCGAGGCGTGCACCCAGCCCACCTCGCCCGCGCCCAGCCTGGCGAGCTCCTTGCGCTTCGGGGTGAACACGCCGACCTTGTCGACCTGGTGGGTGCGGCCGGTCGACATCACCAGCAGCTTGTCGCCCGGCTTGATCTCGCCCTGCATGACCCGCACCAGGCTGACCACGCCCAGGTAGTTGTCGAACCAGGAGTCGATGATCAGCGCCTGGAGCTTGTCGGTGTCGCGCGGCTTCGGTGGGGGGATGCGCTTGACGATCGCCTCCAGCACGTCGCGCACGTTCAGCCCGGTCTTCGCGCTGATCGCCACCGCGTCCTCGGCATCGATGCCGATCACCGCCTCGATCTCTTCCTTGACCTTGTCGATGTCGGCGGTGGGCAGGTCGATCTTGTTGAGGACCGGCACCACTTCCAGGCCCTGCTCCACCGCGGTGTAGCAATTGGCGACGGATTGCGCCTCGACGCCCTGCGCCGCGTCCACCACCAGCAGCGCGCCCTCGCACGCGGCCAGCGAGCGGCTGACTTCGTAACTGAAGTCGACGTGGCCGGGGGTGTCGATGAAGTTCAACTGGTAGGTGGTGCCATCCAGCGCGGTGTACGGCAGCGAAACCGACTGCGCCTTGATGGTGATGCCGCGCTCGCGCTCGATCGGGTTGGAATCGAGCACCTGCGCTTCCATCTCGCGGTCCTGCAGGCCGCCGCAGAGCTGGATGATGCGATCGGCCAGGGTCGACTTGCCGTGGTCGATGTGGGCGATGATCGAGAAGTTGCGGATATTCCGCATGGCATCGTGCTGCATGGAGACTCGGCTGTGGGGCTGCGACGGCAGCGGATCGCAGCCTGTCTGGGGTTAGCACGACATTATCGCACAGCCCCGTTCATGCCCCGAGAGGCACGAACGGGGGTGCCACCGCCATCAGTCCCCGGTCGGGTTGATCGTCAGGTACTGGGTACCGCCGCCACGCCGCACCAGCAGCATCACCGGCTTGCCCGCCCCTGCCGCCCGCAACTGGGCATTGAGCCTGGCGGCGCTGGACACGTCGTTGCGGCCCACCGCGAGGATCACGTCGCCCGGGCGCAGGCCGGCCTCGCGCGCCGCCACGCCTTCCACCCGCGCGACCAGCACGCCCTCGCCGGCCTGCAGCCCCAGTCGGCTGCGCTGCTGCGGGTCGAGGTCCTCGCCGACGATACCGAGCGCATTCGCCTGCGCGGCGGCGGCTGGACGCGGCGCGCCGTCGTCGCCGACAACCGGACCGGCGGTGGCCTCGCTCAACTGGTTGAGGGTGGCGGTCACGGTGCGCGGCTTGCCGTCGCGCACGAGTTCGATCGACACCCGGGTGCCGGGCGGCATCGCGCCGACGATCGGCGGCAAGTCGCTGGACTCGTAGACCTGCTGGCCGTTGATACTGCGGATCACGTCCTGGCGGAGGATGCCAGCGCGCTCCGCTGGACTGCCCGGCTCCACGCGCGCCACCAATGCGCCGTTCGCATCACCTAGGCCGAGCGCTTTCGCAGCATCTCGGGTCATCGCCTGGATCTGCACGCCCAATTGCCCGCGCGTCACCTTGCCGGTCGCCTTGAGCTGCTGCACCGCGTTCATCGCCACGTCGATCGGGATCGCGAAGCTGACCCCCATGTAGCCGCCGGAATTGCTGAAAATCTGCGAGTTGATGCCGACCACCTGGCCCCGTGTATCGATCAGCGGTCCGCCCGAATTGCCGCGATTGATCGCCACATCGGTCTGGATGAACGGCACATAGCGCTGGTCCGCGTACGGATTGGCGCGACCGACCGCGCTGACGATGCCGGCTGTCACGGAATGGTCCAGTCCGAACGGCGAGCCGATCGCGACCACCCACTGGCCGGACTTGAGCGTGCGCGAGTCGCCGATGCGCAGCGTCGGCAACCCGTTCGCGTCGATCTTCAGCAGGGCGACGTCGGATTGCTCGTCGCTACCCACCACCTTGGCCACGAACTCGCGCCGGTCGGACAGCTTGATGCGCACGGTGTCCGCACCATCGACCACGTGATGGTTGGTCAGCACGTAACCGTCGCCGGAAATGATGAAGCCGGTGCCCTGCGACACGCCGCGCGGACGCGCGTTCGGCACACCCGGTGCGCCGGGCATCCCCGGCATGCCCGGGCCCATGCCGGGCCCGAAGAAGCGACGGAAGAATTCCGGCACCTCCTCGTCGTCCGGCATCTGCTGCGGGTCGGGCTGCGGGGCCACGGCCCGCGGCTTGCCGCCGATTTCCGCCTGCACGCTCACCACCGCCGGCCCGACCTGGTCCACCAGCCGGGTGAAGTCGGGCAGGCCGGAGACCAGCTCGGGGGCCGGTGCCTGCACCGTCGATTGGGCGGTGGCCACGCCGTACCAGCTCCCCACGCCGAGACCGGCGGCGGCCAGGGCGACGGAGAGAACCAGCGGGCGCAACAGCGGAGTCTTGGCAGCAGTCATCGTCGACGAATCCTCGTTCGCGTGAATGGAATCAGGTCGGTTGGATCGGGCCGTGCGCGTGCCGCTCAGGGTCGGCTGGCGGCTGCCGCAGGCGCTTCGGCGGGCGCATCCTGCGCGACGGCTGGCGGCGGGATATCGGCCAACGCCGGAGACGCAAAGGGGTTGTACGGCGCTTCGGCGCGGATATGCTCGCCGAAACCCGCAGCCAGCGGATTGCCGGCGTACTGCGGCAACACCGAGCGCGGCCAAGGGCGGGTCACGATATCGGGTTGCGGGACGTTGATCGGAAGACTGGCGGCGGCGACGGACTCGACCTGGCGGACCGCTGCCGGCAAGACCCGCGCGCTACGCGTGGTGTCGCGGCTGCGCTGCGGGCGCGATGCGGCGGCGATGGCCGTCGCGGTGGCCGCGACCAAGGTGTCGCTGGCGATCGGCAGCGAGGGGACTGCGGGCTCGGGCAACGCGGGTGCCGGCGCGGGAGCGGGATCGGCCACGGCCGCAGCCGCGGCGACCTGCGGCTGCAGCGGGGTTGCAGGCGTCTCGACAGCAGGCTGACGGGCGATGAAGCCCACCACCACGGCCAGCGATGCCGCCATCGCCGCGCCACCGCCCCAGCGCAACCACGCAGGCTTGGGAGCGCGTCGTTCGACAGGCTCACCAAGAACGGTGCCTTGACCCGAATCGAAAATTGCCGAAGAGACGCGCGTTGCGAAATCCGCCGGCAGCCGCTGCGCAGGCGCCAGTCCGCGCATCACTTCGCCGCCCAATCGCCATCGCTGCCAGCATTCGGCCAGCGACGCATCGTGTTGCAGGCGGCGCAGCAGGAAACGGGTTTCATCGGGCGGCAAGGCGCCGTCCATCAATGCGGACAACTGCTCGCGGCTGCTCAGCTGGGTCAGGGTATTGGCGCGCAGGGTGGTGTCTTGGGTCATGGCGGCGGGCTCAGGCGTGCGAACGCTTGCGTTCGTCGTGGTCCAGCAGGGGTTTCATGCGCTCGTCGATCGCCTCGCGGGCGCGGAAGATGCGCGAACGCACCGTACCGATCGGGCAGTCCATGCGCTCCGCGATCTCTTCGTAGCTCATGCCTTCCACTTCGCGGAAGGTGATCGCATCGCGCAGTTCCGGCGGCAGGTCTTCGACCGCGCGCAGCACCGTTTGTTCCAGTTGCTGGCGCATCAGTTCGCGTTCGGGCGTGTCGTTGTCGCGCAGGCGCAGGCCGGACTCGAACTGCTCGGCATCCTCGATCTCGATGTCGTCGGTCGGCGGCTTGCGGTTGCTCGACACCAGGTGGTTCTTCGCGGTGTTCACCGCGATCCGGTGCAGCCAGGTGGAGAATTGCGCGTCGCCGCGGAAGCCGCCGATGGCCTTGTACGCGCGGATGAAGGTGTCCTGCGCCACGTCCTGGACTTCCGACCAGTCGTGGATATAGCGCGAAATGAGCGCAGCGGTTCGATGCTGGTACTTGCGCACCAGCAGGTCGAAGGCGGCGCTGTCCCCGCGTTGCACGCGGGCGACGAGATCCTGGTCCAGCGCTTGCGACACGTCGTCCTCGGCCATTGCGCGCCGGTCCTCGTTGGTGAGCCCGGTCGCGTCCGGGCCTTGTGACAGCGATGATCGACGGAAGTTCCGCGCCAGTGCTTTTACCTGAAGGCGATTTGACAGGTATTCAAGCCGGGCCGGGCTAGGATGCGCCTTCACATACTGGTATGGATGGTACGCGCATGGCCGACTCCCCCGCCGCAGGCTTCGACGGGCTCCGCCTCCGCCACTGGCGCCCGCATCGCCGCGAGGACGGCGTGCTGGTGCTGCAGTTCGACCGTGCCGACGCGCCGGTCAACGCGTTCTCGCAGGACGTGCTGATCGAACTGGCCGACGTGCTGGAACGCATCGCGATCGACCCGCCGAAGGGCGTCGTGATCGCCTCAGCCAAGGCCAGCGGCTTCATTGCCGGCGCCGACCTCAAGGAATTCCAGGAATTCGACCGCAAGGGCACCGTGGACGATGCGATCCGACGCGGCCAGGACGTGTTCCAGCGACTGGCCGAACTGCCCTGCCCCACGGTCGCCGCGATCCACGGCTTCTGCATGGGCGGCGGCACCGAAATCGCCCTCGCCTGCCGCTTCCGCGTGGCCAGCAACGATGCGTCGACCCGGATCGGCCTGCCGGAAACCCAACTCGGCATCTTCCCGGGCTGGGGCGGTAGCGCCCGCCTGCCTCGCCTGGTCGGTGCGCCGGCGGCGATGGACATGATGCTCACCGGCCGCGCGTTGTCGGCGAGTGCCGCGCGCGGGATCGGCCTGGTCGACAAGGTGGTCGAACCGGCATTGCTGATCGATGCCGCGGCGTCGATGGCGCTGCGTGGGACCACGCGTCCGTTCAAGCAGCGTGCGCTTGCCTGGGCCACCAACACGTTTGCCGCACGCAAGCTGCTGGCACCGCAGATGGCCAAGCAGGTGGCGCGCAAGGCGAAGAAGGATCATTACCCGGCGCCGTATGCGCTGATCTCCACCTGGCAGCGTTTCGGCGGCAAGGGCCTGCAGGCGCGGCTCGATGGCGAACGCCGCGCCGTCGTCAAGCTGGCCGGCACGCCGACCGCGCGCAACCTGATCCGCATCTTCTTCCTGACCGAACGGTTGAAGGCGCTGGGCAAGGGCGATGCCGGGATCCGCCACGTGCATGTGGTCGGCGCCGGGGTGATGGGCGGCGACATCGCCGCGTTCGCCGCCTACAAGGGCTTCGAGGTCACCCTGCAGGATCGCGAACAGCGTTTCATCGATGCCGCGATGACCCGTGCGCAGGCGCTGTTCGACAAGAAAGTGAAGGATCCCGCCAAGCGGCCCGCGGTGGCCGCACGCCTGCAGCCCGACCTGGCCGGCGATGGCGTTGCGCAGGCCGACCTGGTGATCGAGGCGATCATCGAGAATCCCGACGCCAAGCGCACGCTGTACGAAACCGTCGAGCCGCGGCTGAAGCCCGATGCGCTGCTGACCACCAATACCTCGTCGATCCCGCTCGACGAATTGCGCGGGCACATCGCGCGGCCCGCGCAGTTCGCAGGCCTGCACTACTTCAACCCGGTCGCGCAGATGCCGCTGGTCGAGATCATCCACCACGACGGCATGGCCGCGGAGACCGAGCGCCGGCTCGCCGCATTCTGCAAGGCCTTGGGCAAGTTCCCGGTGCCGGTGGCCGGCACGCCCGGCTTCCTGGTCAACCGCGTGCTGTTCCCGTACATGCTGGAGGCCGGCACCGCCTATGCCGAGGGCATCCCCGGCCCGGCGATCGACAAGGCGGCGGTGAAGTTCGGCATGCCGATGGGCCCGATCGAACTGATCGACACCGTGGGCCTGGACGTGGCCGCCGGCGTGGGTCGCGAACTGGCGCCGTTCCTTGGCCTGCAAGTGCCGGCCGCGCTGTCGCAGGTCGATCCCGCCAAGCGCGGCAAGAAGGACGGCCAGGGCCTCTACACCTGGGAGAACGGCAAGGCGAAGAAGCCCGAGCTTCCGGCCGACTACAAGGCACCCGAGGACCTGGAAGACCGACTGATCCTGCCGCTGCTCAACGAAGCGGTGGCCTGCCTGCACGATGGCGTGGTGGCCGATGCCGACCTGCTGGATGCCGGCGTGATCTTCGGCACCGGCTTCGCCCCCTTCCGCGGCGGACCGATCCAGTACATCCGCAGCGCCGGCGCGGATGCATTGCTGGGACGACTCAAGGCCCTGCAAGCGAAATACGGCGAGCGTTTCGCCCCGCGCCAAGGTTGGGACAATCCGGCCTTGCGCGAACCGCCGCAGTAACGACCGCTTGAATCGCGACGCACGAACAGGGCGCTTCGGCGCCTTTTTCGTGCGGCGAGATCAGGGGTCGATGCCGGCCGCGGCCAGCATGGTCGCCAGGAACGCCAGTTGTGCGTTGCGACCATCGGGACCATCGTAGCGGCGCACGATCCAGGTCTCCTTCGCGTTGGCTTCGGCATCGGGCGCGAGCGTGGTGTAAGCGCCATGCACTTCCATCTCGAGCAGACTGCCGGCCTGATCGCCAGGCAGCCAGTTCAGGTACAACTCGACCTGGCCGTGCTCGGCATGGATGTGGTCGCGCGGCTGCAGGTCGAAGCGGATCACGAAGGCCTGGCCGGCGCGAAACCCGGCCATCCAGCCGGCGCGCGGCTGGATGAAGACCTTGCCGCGCCTGCCCTGCTTGCCGGCGGCAGGGGTGTCGAGATCGAGGGTGAAGAATCCGCCTTCAGTCGCGCCCGAGAGCCCATCGAAACCGGCATCGACATCGTGGCGAAGCCGCACATCGCGGTCGCCTGCCACGGGCACGTAGACGCGCGTGTCGGCCGGCAACCGGCTGTTGAACCACAGGCCCCAGCTCACCGGCGTGTCGCGGATGTTGCGCATCGTCGCGGTCGTTACCAGGGTGCCCGGCTTGCCGGCCGGCAACGCGTAGTCGTGCGTCATGCGCACGCCGCTGACCGGACTGGGCGGGCCGCGCAGTGCCATGCGGTCCGCCGCCTGGACAACGATCGCGGTCGCGGCATAGGACAGCCACGGATCCGGCGGCCATGGTGCGCGCGCTTCGCTGCGAACCGGGTTGGCCTGTTGGTGCGTCCACCATTGCGATTGCGGGCCCAGCCAGACCTGGTGGCCGAGGTAGCCGATATCGTCGGCCTGCGCATCGACGCGCGGATCGGGCTGCGCGACCACCGCATCGCCCACTTTCAGCAGGTTCGGCGCGCCGGGCAACGAGAGATGCAACATGCGGCCGCCGAGCCGCGGCGAAACCTCGACGACAAGCCCTGCATCCTCGATCCGCAGCCGCGAACCATCGGGATCCCGATCGCCCGCCGATGCGATCGGCAGGCACAGGACAAGCACCAGGCCGGATGACGGCAACCACGCGCGAAGCGGCATGATCCCGCGCTTCGGCATGGTGCCCATTACATCGTCTGCGTCGGCTTGTCCGAGTTCAGCGTGCCGGCCAGCGTGGTTTCGATCTTGCCGCGCACGGCCTCGCCCTCGGCGGTGTCGGCGAACTGCACGCCGATGCCGGCGGGGCGGCTGCCCTGCGCGCCGGTCGGGGTCACCCAGCACACCTTGCCGGCCACCGGCAGGCGCTCGGACGAATCCGGCAACGTCAGCAGCAGGAAGACCTCATCGCCGATGAAATACCGGCGGGTGGTCGGCACGAAGATGCCGCCCTGGCGCACGTAGGGCATGTAGGCGTTGTAGAGCGACGGCTTGTCCTTGACCACCAGCGACAGGATGCCCTGCCGTGCACCACCACCCATCGGACTGCTCATGCGTCATCCCCCGTTCGCGATGCCGGGCGTGCGTTGGACATCAGCACCAGGCAAGCAATGATTCGGCTACTGCAAGGTCGGCGCGCACCGTGCTGCGCAACAGGTCGCGCGCGCGGTTGGCGGCGTCGAACCGCGCGGCCAGCGTGCGGGTTGCGGCCGGATCGGTCAAGCCCGCGGCCTCGTGCAGGGCGAGGTCCGCCAGGTGCTGCAGGCGCTCGCTGGCACGGCCATCGGCGACCCAGCGCTGCGCGACCTCGCCCACCGCGGCCTGGCCGCGAGCGAGCGAACGTGCGTCGTCGGCCACCGCGCGACGCAGGGCCAGTCCATCGCCCGATGCCCACGCATCGGCGAGGCCGGGATGCCCGCGCGCGGCTTCCAGCGCCTCGCCCGCCACCTTCGCTGCGTGCCCGCGCGACAGCAGCCACGCCAACGCTTCCTCGTGCGGTGGCAGGCGCACGTCCAGCCGTTGGCAACGGCTGCGGATGGTCGCCGGCAGGCGCGCCGGATTGGACGACAGCAGCCACAGGTAGCGGCCCGGCTGCGGCTCCTCCAGCGTCTTCAGCAGGGCGTTGAAGGCATTCCAGTTGATCGCGTCGGCGGGGTCGACGATGACCACCTGCGCGCCGCCCAGTTGCGGCGTGAGCGAGAGCTTCTCGGACAGCGAGCGGATCTGTTCGATGACCAGCTCGGCACGCATCTTCGGCGGCGCCGGCTTCAACTTCCACTCGTAACCGACCATCAGCAAATCGGGATGCGCGCTATGGCCCCACGGATGCGAAGGGGTACCGTCGGGGCGAACTTCCAGCGGGTCGTACTGCGCGCGCGCGGCGAACAGCGAGCAGCCCTTGCACGCGCCGCAGGGTTCGCCATTCGCCTGCGGACTGCGGCACAGCACGCGGTGCGCCAGGTGTTCCGCCAGCACGCGTTTGCCGATCAACGCGGGACCGGTGATCAGGGTGGCATGGCCGAAATGGCCACCATCGATCGCCGCGGTCGCATGGTCATAGGCGCGTTGCTGCCACGGGCTCAAGCTCGGCAACAGGCTCACCGCAGCGTCCCGAGATAGTCGGCCAGCGCCGCGAGTGCCGCGGCGGCCACGCTCGCCGCGTCGTGGCTGGCATCGATCACCCGGAAGCGATCCGGATGCTGCGCCGCGCGGGCCAGGAAGCCGTCGCGCACGCGCTCGAAGAAGCTGTCGCGCTCGCGCTCGATGCGATCCGGCACGCTGCCGCCCAGCAGGTCGCGCCCGCGGGTGCGCTCGCGACCATGGGCCACGCCCAGGTCCAGCAGCAGGGTCAGGCCCGGCTCGATGCCGACCGCCTGCTGTTCCAGCGCGGCGATGTAGCCTTCGTCCAGTCCGCGCCCGGCGCCCTGGTAGGCATAACTGGAATCGGTGAAGCGGTCGCTGATGACCCATGCACCGCGTTGCAGCGCCGGCAGCACGACCTCGCGCACATGCTGCGCGCGCGAGGCGAACATCAGCAGCAATTCCGTCTGCGGATGCACGGTTTCGCCGGTGCCGCCCAGCAGCAGTTCGCGGATGCGTTCCGCCAGTGGCGTGCCGCCGGGCTCGCGGGTGCTGACGACCTCGTGGCCATCGACCAGCAGTGCCTCGCGCAGCGCGGACAGCACCGTGCTCTTGCCGGCGCCCTCGCCGCCTTCGATGCTCAGCAGGCGCGGCTGGCGTTGCAGCACCGCGGTCACTTGGGGGCGGCCTGGCGCTGCGCGCGGTAGCGCTGCACGTAGTCGCGGACCGCCGCGTTGTGAGCATCCAGCGAGGCCGAGAACACATGCCGGCCGCTGCCATCGCCCACCGCGACGAAGTACAGCGCGTCGCCATCGGCCGGCCGCGTCGCTGCGCGCAACGCGGCCTTGCCCGGCATCGCGATGGGGGTCGGCGTCAGGCCGGCGCGGGTGTAGGTGTTGTAGGGCGTATCGGTGGTCAGGTCGCTGCGGCGGATGTTGCCGGCATAGGCCGCGCCCATCCCGTAGATCACGGTGGGATCGGTCTGCAGGCGCATGCCGATCTGCAGCCGACGCACGAACACCCCGGCAATCGCGGGCCGTTCCTCGGCGATGCCGGTTTCCTTTTCCACGATCGAGGCCAGCACGAGGGCTTCGTCGGCATTCTTCAGCGGCAGGTCTTCCGCGCGCGATGTCCAAGCCTCGTCCAGTGCCTCTTGCATGGCCTTGTGCGCACGCTTGAGCAGGTCGAGGTCGCTGTCGCCTTTCACCCAGGCGTAGGTCTCCGGCAGGAACCGTCCTTCGGGATGCTGGCCGGGATGGCCCAATGCCTTCATCAACGCGGCATCGTCCAGCCCCGCCGAATCGTGCTCGAGCCCCTCGACCTTCGCCAGCGCGGCCCGCACGTCGCGGATGTTCCAGCCCTCGACGATGGTGAAGTTGCGCCGCACCACCTTGCCGTCGCGCATCGCCAGCAGCAGCGCGCGCGGCGAGGTATCGGCGGCCAATGCATATTCGCCCATCTGCAGCTTGCCCGCCGCGCCGGTCTGTCGCGCAAGCACCTGCCATTGCACGCGATCGCCGGTGTCGACGCCCTGCGCCTGCAGCGTGCGCAATACCTTGTCGAGCGAATCCCCGCGCGCGACCACCAGGCTGTCGCCGGCGTCGATGCCGGCCAGCGGCGCATCCGCGAACCCCTGGTAGCGTTGCCACTGCCAGCCCGCAACGGCCAGGCCCGCCAGCAGCAGGACCAGCAGGAAGCGCGCGAAGGCACCACCGGCAACACGCGGTTTCATGCGGTCTCCCGCGATTCGGAGAACATCGGAGTCGCCATCGCCAATCGCTTCTGCAGGTCGGCCACTGCGGGATGCGTTGGCCATTCGCGCGCACCCAGTGCGCGCACGGGCAGGATACCGCGCACCGCGTTGCAGAGCGCCAAGGCCTGGGCCGATTCGACATCGTCCATCGACAGCGACGCCAACGCGACCAGGCCTTGGTCCAGCAGCCGGCCACGCAGCACGCCGGCGACGCCACACAGATCGACCGGCGGTGTCGTCCAGCGGCCGTCGCGCAATACCAGCAGGTTGGCCGAGGTCGCACAGACGGGGTTGCCCACCATGTCGCGCATCAGGCCTTCATCGCAGCCCGCGCGCTCGGCCTCGGCACGACCGAGCACCTGTTCCAGCCGGTTGCAATGCTTGATGCCGGCCAGCGCAGGCTGCATCGCCAGGCGCGTCTCGCAGGCGTGCAGGCGCAACGCACCCTGTGGGGCCGGCAATGGCAGCAGCGACAGCATCCAGGTCGGCACTGCGTCGAGTGGCGGCGCATAACCGCGCCCGCCTTCGCCGCGGGTCAGCAGCAGCTTGAGCACGCCGGCATCTGCGCCCGCCATGAGTTCGGCAATGCGGGCTTCCATGACGCCCACATCCGGCATTGCGATCCCGAGCCGCCCCGCGCCCTCGCGCAGCCGCGCCAGGTGGCGTGGCCACAGCGGCAGCACGCCGCGATGCACGCGCATGGTCTCGAACACGCCATCGCCGTAGTTCAGGCCGCGATTGCCGATCGAAACCGCATCCATCGGTTCGCGACCGATGTAGGCCACCGCGATCATTCGACACCCAATGCACGCAGCATCCCACGCGCCTTGGCCCGGGTCTCGTCCAGCTCGCGCTGCGGATCGGAGTCGATGACGATGCCGGCGCCGGTGCGGAAGCGCAGCTCCTGGCCTTCCACTTCGCCGCTGCGGATCAGGATGTTCAGGTCCATGTCGCCGTCGCGATTGAGCCAGCCCATCGCGCCGGTATAAGCGCCGCGCCCGGCGCCTTCAAGCTCGGCGACGATCTGCATGCAGCGCACCTTCGGGCAGCCGGTGATCGTGCCTCCGGGAAACACTGCCGCGATCACCTGCCCCGGGCTTGCATCCGGCAACAGGGTGCCACGCACGTTGCTGACGATATGGTGCACGTGCGCATAGCTCTCGACCGTCATCAGCTCGTCGACCACCACGCTGCCCGGCGTGCAGACGCGACCCAGGTCATTGCGCTCCAGGTCGATCAGCATCACGTGTTCGGCGCGCTCCTTCGGATGCCCAACGAGTTCGCGGATGCGTTCACCGTCGTCATCCCCGGCGAAACGCGGGCGGGTACCGGCGATCGGACGGGTCTCGACGACGTCGCCGCGCACCGACACCAGCCGCTCCGGCGAGGCGCTGACCACGCTGCC
>ERZ795059.4593-NODE-4593-length-12898-cov-5.000078_pt1 | contig 12898 bp, 10 predicted proteins | sample MGYA00375143_ERZ795059 | MGnify/ENA primary metagenome ERZ795059 (study PRJEB30188, sample SAMN05720168) | activated sludge metagenome | isolation source: Anaerobic digester | place: USA | collected 2015-01-07 ... | reverse complement strand
AGGAGCGTCGCGAACAGGCCTTGCGGCTGCTGATGGGTTATCGGTTCCTGTGCGGTGTGCCCTATGCCGACCTGCAGCTCGACCGCGGCTACATCGCCTACGCGGTGGCCGCCGCCCGGATCATGGACGCTCTGGGCGAGTTGACGCACAACCCGAAGAACCCCGGCTGGCCGGAGGACGCCTACCAGTTCGCCGCCAAGGGCTGTGGCTCGTCAAACATCTCCAGCAGTACCTCGCCGCCCGATTCGGTCAAGTTGTTCATGGGGGATTCCGATCCGGGCAACATCGACCGGCTGGGGCATCGTCGCTGGTGCCTGAACCCTGCCATGCAGAGGACCGGGTTCGGCTCTTACGGCGGTTACACGGCGATGTGGTCGTTCGACAGCAGCCGCGCCGAAGTTCCCGACTACGACTTCGTGGCTTTTCCACCCCAGGGGCTGATGCCCAAGTCCATGTTCGTCAAGGACTGGGCCTGGTGCGTCTCGCTGAACCCGAAGAAGTACACCGCGCCGGCCAAGGAGCAGGTGAAGGTGAGCGTCACGCCCGTGCAGCTCGATACCCGCAGCGGGGTGTTGCAAAAGGGCCCGCAGGCCCTGGCGATCAACTACTTCAACGTCGAGACATCCGGGTTCGGCATCCCGAATTGCATCATCTTTCGTCCGGCCGACATCATCATCGCGCCGAACGCCCTCTACGCCGTGCAAATCGCTGGCCTGCAAGACGCCGGCGGCCAAGCCGCGACGCTGGAGTATGTCGCGGGGTTCTTCTAACCCTTGCGAAATTGACGTTCTGCCTGTTATCCTTGCAGCGACTTTCGAGAGCGTTGCACGCACCATGACCAAGGACACGAATGGCAAGCAAACTGGCACGAGTATTGGCTGTCTGGTTCCCGTTGGCTTGTGCAGCAACGGCCGCGGAGGACGTGAAGAACGAAATCCACCTGTGGACCGATGCCAGCGGACGGTTTAGCGTCCAAGCCGAGTTCGTTCGCGCGGAGTACGACCAGGAGAAGAAAGCCTCACTCGTGTACTTGAAGAAGCCGGATGGGACGATCATCCCTGTGCCGTTTGAGTCGCTCAGCCCGCCGTCCAAGGACCTCGCCGTCCGCCTGCAGGCCGGCCGCGGAGCAAATCCCAGCATGCCCGGACCGAAGGCAGCGAAGACGGCCAAGGCCGCGCCTTCGGATGCTGCCGTTGGTCCGGCTCGAAAGTCCGGCAAGCCAGCGTTCTACGCCTATGCCCTGCCTTTCAAAAACACGGACTGCGGCGGTTTCTGCGCGGCCGGCAACACGCTGTTCGTGTTTGATTTTCCGAATCGTTCGCTGTTGGGAGTTCAGGGCGATCGTTTCGCTCCGATGGACAGCATGCAAGGCTGGCACGTCAGCGACGTGACCATGGCGGGGCGAGTTCCTCATTACTGCTCGCGCGGCCGGATGCTGACGAAAGTGCAGGGCAAAGTCCGAGAGATCCCGGTCGCCGGCGCCACGGACCTGATCTCGATCGCCGCATCGGACGCCGGGCTCTTCCTGCTGGACGCCGCCAGTCGCCAGATCCTGCAGATTAACGCGGGCTATTCCGTGGTGGGCCAATTCGCCTGTCCGGGCCGGCGGCCTCGCGATCTGGCGTACCACGGCGGCTTCTTGTGGGTGCTGGACGACGCGGAGCGATGCGTGCGAAAAGTCGATCCGCGAACGGGCCAGGTCGCGGCTTGTTTCCAGGCCGGCTTCCAAACGTCGTCCGCAGGGATCGTCTTCCTCGGCGACCAGTTGTACGTTCACGAAGCGGATTCTGCGAGACTCAGGCATTTGCCCTGGACCGAGGACGGGCCTGCCGTGTACTCGTGCCCGCAGCAATTCCGCTTCCGGTTCGTCCAGGAAAGCTGGAACAAGAGTGAGGACAGTCCCTGCCAGGTGCGGTTCCGCGTACCGGTGCCTCCTGACACACCGTATCAGAAAGTCGAATCGCTCGAGTGGAACACTGAGCCTACCGAGCTGGTTTCCGACAGATTCCAGCAACCAGTCGCTTCGTTCACCGGCATTACCATCCCGCCGTCCGGGCACCATGTTTTGGAGTACCGAGCCCGCGTGAACGCCTTGGCCGTTCAGTACCGGCTGGATGATGTCCCGCTTTCGGAACTGGATCAGATTCCCGAGGCGGTTCGCAGCGTGTACCTGGGCCACGACCCGCATTTCGACATGGACGAGCCCGCGGTGCAGCAGGCGGCCGAGCAGGCGAGAAAGGACAGCCAGGGCAACGCGCCCAGCGGCGTTCGTTCGTTGATCGAGAACATTGTGGCCCACGTCACGGGACGCCTGGAGTACGTCATGGACGACACTTGGGACACGCCTGCCAAGGTCCTCCCGCGCGGCACCGGGTCTTGCTCCGAGTACTCCCTGGTGTTCTCGGCGCTGGCACGTCTGAATGGGATTCCGACCAGGCTGGTGGGCGGTGTCCTGCTTCGCGGCGACTATGCGGCGCAGCGTCAGACGGAGGCCTTTCACCGCTGGACGGAAGTCTGGTTTCCAAAGGTCGGCTGGGTGCCCGTGGACGTGACGCTCATCGACTCGGCCACGCTGGATTCCTATGATTACGAATTCCTGTTCGGCCTTCCCGGTTACTCGATCGTCCTCTCGCGGGGCGGCATCGACGACAACGTTTTGGGCTTGGGTTACCACATTCATCGCCTGTACCAAGGAGGCAAACGGGAGCGCAAGACCTACGTGGTCGCCGAGCCGTCGGTGGGGAATGAAGAACACCCCATCGTTACGCTTCGTTAAAGAAAGGGCAAGTGCGAAAGAGATTTGCGTGTACGAGTACGTGACGGGCGTGGCCCTGCTGTGTGGCACTGCCTACTTGTTGGCAGTGCCTGAAGTGCGGCCGAAGCCTGCCATGAGGGAATTGGCCCTGCGTTTGGCTGCGGGCCAGTGCGGGATCAGCCTCTGCTTTCCGCGTCGCTCGCTGCCTCTCACGGCCAACAAGTAGGCCGGGCTGGGCGAGACGCTGTACAGCACCCCGCGATGGCGGCGGCTTTCGACCGTCCAACTCGACAGCCCGCGAACCAGCGGAGGGTGCGTGACCAGCGCCCGAACACTGAGCGGCTCGCCCGGCGAAATCGCCTGTGGCTCCGACCGCACGTACAGCGGCTCGACCCGGCCCGCCAGCGACTCTTCGGTGGCGGGCGCCCCGCCGGCCGTCAGCCCCAGTACCGAACCCAGAAACGTCGCCATGCGTGAGAGGGTGTTCATGGCCGTCCTCGATCTGCAGGAGGTTTGACGACTGCCAATGGACGGAATTTAACCGCCCTGCCCCCCGGCGATACAACAGGCAGTGCGACCTTCGTCAAGCTACCGCACCATGCCTCGACTTCTGCTCTCCGCCTTCCGTTGACGCGACTTGTCCCGCGGCTTATCGTGACGGGAACCTTGGCGTCATCCCGACGGCATTCCGACCATCACCCCTGAACAACACGGGAGCCACATCATGACCTTCTCCCCCCACGACGTTTCGCGCTTTGGCCGACGGCTCGGGACGGCCGCCTGTCTGGCCCTCCTCATCAACGCTATCCAGCCCGTGTCCACCGCGTTGGCGTCGGATTATCCAGGCCCTGCCCCAGGCGCTGCCCGCGTCGAGCGGCAGGGCGATGTGCTGGCGGCCGGCAACGCGGCGTTGTCGATGTCCTGGACGGTGAAACCGCAATCCTTCAAACCACGCGTCTTTCGCCACCAGCAACTCGGCCGCGACTTGCCGCTGGCCGGGGAAGTCTTCGAGATCGCCTTGGCCGATGGTCAGCGGTATGCTGCGTCGCAACTGGTGCCGGAGGGCGAGCCGCAGATCACAGCCCTGACGCCTGATCCTCAGGCGGCCCGGCTGGCAGCGCGTCTGCCGGGCCGGCAAATCGTGTGGCCGATGCGGTCGGCCGACGGGATGCTGCGGGTGGTCTGGCGGGCGGTGCTGCGGGACGGCGCCAACTACGTGCGTCAGGAAATCGAACTGACGGCCGCCCGCGACAACTGCGTGGTGCAGGACATCGTGTGGATGAAGGAATCCGTGCCGGGAGCGCGAAGTGCGGGTACGGTGGACGGTTCGCCGGTCGTCGCCGAGGGCTTGTTTCTCGGCTGCGAAGATCCGCACGCTTTGAACCGAACCGTGGTCCTGGATATCAAGCCGGGAAGCCAGCATTCGCCGCCCGACACTCGCGTCCACTGCCGGCTGTTGCGGAACGCGCCGTTGGCCAAGGGCACGTCATTCACGCAGAGTTTCGTGATCGGCGTCGCGCCCCCAGGCCAACTGCGGCGGGCGTTTCTGTACTATCTGGAATGCGAGCGGGCTCATCCCTATCGCCCGTTCCTGCACTACAATTCGTGGTACGACATTGCCACGGGCCTGTATTCCATGGACGAGTCGAACTGCCTGGACGCGATCCGCACGATGGGCGAGAAGCTGGTACAGCCGCACGGGGTCGTCCTGGATGGCATGGTCTTTGACGACGGCTGGGACGATCCGAAAACGCTATGGCAGTTCCATTCCGGCTTTCCCAACGGATTCGGCCCGCACGCCGAGTTGTGCCGCCAGTACGGCACGCACGTGGGCGTCTGGCTCTCGCCCTTCGGCGGCTACGGCAAGGCCCGCGAGGAGCGTCTGAAGTACGGCCGCGAACAGGGCTTCGAGATCAACCCGACCGGCTTCTCGCTTGCGGGACCGAAGTATTACGCCGCGTTCAAGGACGCTTGCGTCGGGATGATGCAGAAGTATGGCGTGAACCACTTCAAATTCGACGGCATCGCGGCGGGCACGTATGCCTCCGGAGGCGCAACTTACGTCCTGGACACCGAAGCCATGCGGCGGCTGATGCTGGAACTGCGGCAGGAGAACCCCCAAGTTTACATCAATCTAACCACGGGCTCGTGGCCCTCGCCGTTCTGGCTCCGCTACGCCGATTCCGTCTGGCGGCAAGGCGGCGACATGGGACTGGCGGGCAAGGGCACGCGACAGCAGCAGTGGCTCACCTATCGCGATCGGGAGACCTACCGCAACATCGTCGGCAAAGGGCCGCTGTATCCGCTGAACGCCCTGATGACGCAAGGCGTCGCGTATTCGCGGCACGGCTCGGCCGGAGATCCGACGTTCAACTCGGCTGGCTTCAAGGACGACGTCCGCGCGTTTTTCGGCGCCGGCACCAGTTTGCAGGAACTGTACATCCAGCCCGGCAAGCTCACGGACGACGACTGGCAAGTGCTGGCCGAGGCCGCGAAATGGTCGCGGGCCCACGCCGACGTGCTGGTCGATACGCACTGGATCGGCGGCGATCCGGGAAAGTTGGAAGTGTACGGCTACGCTTCTTGGAGTCCCCGGAAGAGCATCGTCATGCTGAGAAATCCGGACGAGCAGCCGCACGAATTCGCGTTGGATGTTGGCGCGGCTTTGGAACTGCCGACCGGCGCCGCAACGCGCTACCAATTGAAAAGTCCCTGGGCCGAGGACGCTCAGAAACCGGCGGTCTCGGCCACCGCCGGCCAGCCGGTGCATATTACGCTGCAACCGTTCCAGGTGCTGGTCTTCGAGGCCTCGCCGGAAGCAGTGCGATAGGGCTCATTCGTAGCATGGCTCTCTGAGCCGTGCAGTCGCTCCCAAAATCCCGACCGCATCGGCACGGCTCAGAAAGCCATGCTACGACAAGACTCGCCGGCGAGTTGCTTCCGTGCCCGCATCTGCACGGCTCGGAGAGCCATGCTACGACGCCCGCGTTACGGTTCCTCGTCCAACTCGGTATCGTCTTCCGATTCGTCGGCGTCGGGGCCGGGCTTCAGGGGCAGCGTCCAGAAGTAGATGTAGTGCTCCACAGCGTCCTGCTTGGAGGTCATGGTGATTGTCTTCTCCGGCGGGTAGCCCTCGATGGCGTAATCGTGGGCGACGATTCGCGTCCCCGGCTTCATCTTCTGCAGTTGCGGCACCAGCTTCTTGTTCATCCAGGGCAGCAGGTACATCGTTACGACCGTGGCCTCGCGGAAGTCCACCGTGAAGATGTCCTTGCGTTCGATGCGGACCAGTTTCTCCACGCCGTTGCGTTTGATGTTCTCCAGCGATTCGCGGATCCGCACCGGGTTCAGGTCAAAGCCGACCGTTTTACAGCCGTACTTCTTGGCGGCCATAACGCAGATGCGCCCGTCGCCGCAGCCTGGATCGTACAGGATGTCGTCCTTCTTGACTTGAGCCACTTCCAGCATCTTGGCCACGATGTCGTGAGGACTGCCGACGTAAACCACGTCGGGGGTGCGGGCCTCGGTAGTATCCTGAGCCGCGACGGTCCCCAGCAGGGCCACGGGCAAGGCGAACGGAATCAACCAACTCAAACAGATCAAACGACTCATGCAAATGCTCCTGTGAAAGACTTCGCTGGATTGCCTCCAGCGGGGACATGTCGCGGCAGTTCTCCGTTTCGTGTCAGGCTGCCGGCCCTTGGCTGTCCTTGCCCTTTCCCGACCATTGACTGAACAAGTACAACGGCAGACCGACCGCCAACGGAACCAGGCCCAACAGGGAAAGTCCTTGGGCGTATTCGATGGCAGAGAATAACATGAAGTGGCACATTCCGCAAAACAGGATCGGCTCCAACGGGTACAGCGGGGCCGAAAACGGCCGACGAACGTCATGATCGATGGCCCGCAAGATCATCATCGAGTAACCGGTCAGCAGGAAAAAGCCCCAGAAGACCGGCGCCGTGGCGGCGACCAGCGTATCGAAACCGCCGAAGTACTTGTCCCAGGGCAACGGGCTGAGCATGATCGCCGTCATGGCCCGGTCCACTCCGTCGCGCCCCATCTGGGTCCCGACGACGAGGATCAGCAACACGGCGATCGCGCTTTGGGTCAACAACGAGCGGATCGGCGTGCCGCGTTGGACGTTCCAGCGTCCCAGCCAGGCAAACACGCGATGGTCGGCGCCCAGGCTCACGTAGATCCGCGAACCGGTGAAAATCAGCCCGTTGATCGCGCCCAACGCGGAAGCCATCACCAGCAGACTGATGCCCTTCGCGCCCCACGATCCGAAGGCCAAACGCGCCACATCGGCGGCGGGCGCCAGGGAAGCCCGCACCCCTTCAAAGCCCAGGCCCCAAAGGAAAGCGGCGTTGACAAGCAAGTAGATCACCGTAATGCCGCCGGTCCCCAGCAGCAAGGCCAAGGGCATATTGCGATGGCGATGGCGGACTTCGGCGGCCACGAATGCGGCATCGTTCCAGCCGCCGTAGGCGTACAACACGAACACCATCGCCAGTCCAAATCCGGGACCCTCCATGGCCTTCTGGCTGGCCCAGGAGGCGTCGCCGCCCCACGCGAAGCCGGCGACAACGATCGCGCCCAAGCCCAGCACTTTGACCGCCGTCAGCAGATTCTGCACGGTCTTGCCGAAGACGACGCCGAACAAGTTCAGCACGGTCAGAATGACGACCGAACCGACCGCCAGCCAAACCGAATGCTTGACATCCCAACCGAACAGCGTGACCGCATAGTCGCCAAAGGCGTAGGCCATGGCGCCGATGCTGCCGGTCAGAATCACGGTCAGTTGAGCCCAGCCGAACAGAAAACCAACCCAACGCCCGAAGGCCCGCGTCAGGTACACATAGTCGCCGCCCATCCGCGGATAGGTCGTCGCCAACTCGGCATAGCACATGGAACCGAGCAGCGCCAGCACGCCGCCCAACAGCCAACAGCCCATCCCCAGCCACGGTCCGTGTACATTGGCGAAGACGTACTGAGGCGTCTTGAAAATCGCCGTTCCCACGACGATACCGATGATGATGCTGACGGCATCCCAGAGTCCAAGATGCGCATGAGGGGAATCGCGGTCAGGCTGCTGCTCGGGAGGGTTGGTCATCAGAGGGCATCCGGGGGCGGAGGAAGTTCCAAACGAGAACAGGCGGCAAGGCGCCAACCGACGCCGCCCTGCGAATCGCGGGACGGCTAGTCTTCGAAAATCGCCAGACTCGGCGCTTCGTCCTTGAATTTGTCCATCCCCTCCTGGGTGACCTTCGTGCCGCCGACGTACAGCATGCGGAGTTCTTCCAGGCCGTACAGGTGCTCCAGACCCTGATCGTCGACCGCGCAGTCGATCAGGTTCAAAACTCGCAAATCGGGAAGCGCCTTGAGATGCGCCAGACCCGCATTGGTTACCTTGGTGCCGTTCAGCGCCAACACGCCCAGCGTCGTCATTTTCTCCAGGTGCGCCAAACCATCGTCGGTGACGGCACACTTGCTGAGATTCAATACCCGCAAGTTCTTCAACTGCTTGACGTGGACCAGTCCGGCGCCGGTCACCTGCGTGCCGCTGACCGCCACTACTTCCAGATTCGGGAAGTCCTTCACCAGGGCGAACCCCTCGTCGGTGATCTTTGTGTCGTCCAGGTACAGTTCCTGCAGCGTCGTGGATTTGCCCAGCGACCGGAGCCCGGCGTCGGTGATCGGACGCTTGCCCAGATCCAGGTAAGCCAGCTGGTGCAGGCCTTGGAAATGCACCATCCCCGCGTCCTCGATCTTCGACTCGATGCCGTCGGCCGAGTGGACGTTGCCCTTGTCGTTCAAGTCCAGCTTGACCTGCAGTTCGCGAAGCGCGGCCACGGCCTTGGGATCGTCCGGCGTGTCCGGCACTTCGATCCGTGGCGCCGAGTCGGCCGGAAGGAAGACAAGTTTGACCTCGTCCCGATGGACCCAACCGGTGAACCGCTGGCCGTTCTTCATGGCGTATCCGCCGATCCAGGAACCGCGCACCTCCGTCACCCGCACGGTGTCTCCCGTGTTCAAGGTGGTCGCAGGCTTGTCGCGCAGGCCCAACTCGACGTTGTCCGTGACAATCGTCACGGTGTCGCCTGCGTAGATCGTGTCGGCCGGTTCGTCCGCCGCGCTGGCCGGGACCGACACCCAGAGCACGGAAGCCAACGCTGCAAAGGCAGCCCTACGGTAGAATGCGTTCATGCTGGAACTAACTCCGCGTCGCCAAGAGGGTAAACACCAGCGGCCCAGTATAACGCCCGGCCACATCGTTAGAAAAGTGAGCTACCGCCCCCGGCCGACGAGTTTCTCAAGTAGGATGGGTCTCGGAGTTCGTCCAAAACGGACGCGGGGACCTGTCCCACGGGAGAAGAAGCCCGGCTTTTTCCGGAAAGTCGGGCTTCTGCAAGCCGAAATCCTCGTCACATCCAGTTTACGGAGCAGGCCGCTTGGCGGACTGCCGCCTTCAACCGCCCTGCAGCGTCAAGTCCGCCTCCGGAGACGGTGGCACAGCCTGCGGTTCGACCGTCGGCGGCTCGAACTTGAGGGCCTCCGGCGGCGAGACGTCCGCTTCCAAACCTGGCGCTGCCTGCGGTTCGGACGACGGCGGCTCGAACTTGGGGGCCGACGCCGCCTCGTAATCGTCGTATTCGGACGACGTTGTCGAGGGCGTGTAGCTGGACGAGTTGCGGCTCGTCGAGGAGTAAATGTCCGATAGATTCATCTGCGACTGGATGTCCGACAAGCCGCGCCGGAATTCGTTGTAGCTCTTGCCGAACGACCTAGCGACTTCCGGCAGGCGTTTGCCGAAAAGCAACACGGCAATAATGCCCACGATGATCAATTCTGGCATACCAAGACCAAACATCGATTACCCCCCGTCGGTATGAGGCAACAGAACGCGCAACGGTGCTCCGCCGATGGTCACGCAACGCCGTGATGGTTTTTAGGCCATCTTCGGCGGTCTGCGAATCCTACGACGAGTTGCGCATCGCCCAAGCCAAAACGAACCGCTTTCACTCCGGAAGCGATTTCGAAGCGGGTTCGCTGGGGCTGGCCTTGGTCGCCTCCTCAAGATCGTCCGTGATACCTTCGGCGCCCTTCTTGAATTCACGGGCACTGGAACCGAGGCTCCGCATCACGCTGGGCAACCGATTGCCGAAAAGAATCAGCATGATCGCCAAACAAATCATTAACTCCCAAATGCCGGGCATCCAGGCAAACAGTACGGTACTCATAGCGTCGCTCTCGCATTGGCAAGGAAACAGGAACCAATCGCTGACAAGCGGCGAAAGCGGGTCAATCGCCCGGAGGGGCATTGCCGGAACCGACTTGCGCGGTCTAGCACCCTGGGTCGGGTGCTGTAACTGCCCTTATTCTATAGAAGGCGATGCAACTGTCAAATGGGTCGCAGGCCGGTAATGCAGGAAAGTTGACACCGCCAGAAGCCCGGCTGCTCGAAGAAGCCGGGCTTCTAAAACCCTGTGACGGCCTGGCGCACGCTAGATCGCACACCTGTCGAACGACGTTTTTTCACGCACCTTTCGGTAGGTTGGGACGGAGTCCCAACCTACTTGGCCGCGGCTCGGCCGCCCTTACTGGTGCGTCACCGTGATCCGATTGACGGCATTCAGGATCGCTCGTACCGTCGCCTCGACGGTATCCGTGGACACGCCGCGTCCGCGGTACACGGCGCCTTGGTGCTCCACCTCCAGCGTGACTTCCGCCTGCGCGTCGCGGCCGATCGAGGCGCTGCGGGCCTCGAACGCTCGGCAACTGAGCTTGACGCCGGTAATCTTCTCGACCACGAAGAACGCGGCGTCGATCGGTCCGTCGCCGGTCGAGAGTTCTTCGGTGAAGTCCTGTTCTTCGCGGCGCAGCGTCAGCTTGGCGCGCGGCGTCCGGCCCGTTCCCGACTCGGCCTCGAAGGCCACCAGTTGCCATTGGCCGCTTTGGACATCGAGCAGTTGATGGTCAATCAAGGCGACGATATCCCCGTCGTAGACTTCCTTCTTCTTGTCGGCCAGCACCTTGAAATCCTCGAACAGCTTCTGCAACTGTTCGCCGGTCAATTGGAAGCCGAGCGCCCTGACACGGTCGTTCAGTGCGGCCCGCCCGCTGTGCTTTCCCATCACCAGGTCGGTCCGGGCAAAGCCGACGTCCTCCGGGCGCATGATCTCGTAGGTGGAACGTTCTTTGAGCATGCCGTCCTGGTGGATGCCGGCCTCGTGCGCAAAGGCGTTGCGGCCCACGATCGCCTTGTTGCGTTGCACCTGCAAACCCGTGATGGAGGAAACCAACCGGCTGGCGGGGACCAGGCGCTGCGTGTTGATCTTGCTGCCGGAGCCGAAATGGTCGTGCCGCGTCTTCAGGGCCATCACGATTTCTTCCAGCGAGCAGTTGCCGGCCCGTTCGCCGATGCCGTTGATCGTGCATTCGACCTGGCCGGCACCATTCTCGACGGCGGCGAGGCTGTTGGCGACCGCCAGCCCCAAATCGTTGTGGCAGTGGACGCTGATCACCGCCCGGTCGATGTTGGGCACGCGGTTCCGCAACATGGCGATGCGGCTGCCCATTTCCGCGGGCATCGCGTAGCCCACGGTGTCGGGGATGTTGACCGTGGTCGCCCCGGCCGCGATCGCCGCCTCGACGACCTGGCACAAGAAGTCGTGTTCGGTGCGGGCGGCATCCTCGGGCGAAAACTCCACGTCATCGCAGTAACCGGCGGCGCGCTGCACGCCAGCGACGGCCCGCTGGATGATCTCCTCGCGGGTCATCCGCAACTTGAACTCGCGATGAATCGCGCTGGTCGCCAAGAACACGTGGATTCGCGGCTGTGGGGCCTGCTTCAGAGCTTCCCAGGCCCGGTCGATGTCCGCGTCGTTGCAGCGAGCCAAGCCGCAGATGGTGGCTCCGCGAATGTTCTTGGAGATCTCGCTCACCGCGGCGAAGTCGCCCGGCGAGGCGATCGGGAAGCCGGCCTCGATGATATCCACGCCCAAGTCCACCAGCGCTTGGGCAATCTCCATCTTTTCCTGCAAATTCATACTCGCGCCGGGCGACTGCTCGCCGTCGCGCAAGGTCGTGTCGAAAATCCTCACGGTTCGCATTTCGGTCATGACAGTTAAACACCTTTCTGTGGTCGAAGAATCCGAGGATCGCATCATCGTCAACGAGTGCCCGCTCCCAGGCGACTTGCTGCCAGAAGCCCCGCTCGGTCAACAAGCCGGGTCTCCTTTCGGCAAAGAAAGTCTGAGCGTGCCGTTACCACGAGCCCAACCGCCAGCCCTTGGCTGGCCCCGGCAGTAACAAGGCGATCCCCGACGGCCCACGACAGCCGCTTCCTGAAATCTGCCAACGACTCATACTTGCGGTCTCCACAGAAAACAAAAAAGCCCCGAGTGCCTGGCCCTCGGGGCGAAACGATCCAATGTGGTCGGTGCGCGATCTCCCCTAGGGCCCGAAGGTGGCCAACAGCAGCAGCGGTCGTAGGTTCAGGATCGGATTCATCAGCCAACTCGACGCCACAGCGTTCCTGCTTCCGGATATTCGCACCTCGACAGTCTATCGGAGCAAATACCCTCACACCTTCATCAATTCCATTCCAAGCGGAGTTTCGCAAAAAGGGGACAGGACCCTTTTGGGCGAAGACCCCTTCGGGCCGTTCCGGCAAAAGGGTCCTGTCCCCTTTTCGCGAAACCTGACATAGCGTAGCCAAGCGGGCGGCTTCGGTCAAGAGCGCCGAAGCACGCTGACCGAGCGGCATTTCCAGAAGCCCGGCTTTTCGAGAGAGCCGGGCTCCTCGCACACCGCAGCAACGCTCTGCTGCGTCCTACGACTCTTGCGCCGTCGCTTCCGCCGGCGTTTCCGCCGATTTCGGCGGCGGCCGGAAGGCGATCAGGTAGAGTACCAGCATGACCAAGATGCCGAGACCTGGATACAGCCAGATGGGCTGCCAGTCGGGCGACTGGGCGGCCAGCCATTGCTTGCGTGTCACGCGCACTTGGTCGTCGGGCACCGGGGCGCCGGAAGGCAGACTCGCGATCTTCTTGAAGACCGTGACCAGTTCGTCGCGCTGGTACTGGTGCTCGCCGAACTGCAGCGTGGCATCCGGTGAAGCTTGAACTTCGGCCAACG
>ERZ795059.4590-NODE-4590-length-12905-cov-6.038444_pt1 | contig 12905 bp, 3 predicted proteins | sample MGYA00375143_ERZ795059 | MGnify/ENA primary metagenome ERZ795059 (study PRJEB30188, sample SAMN05720168) | activated sludge metagenome | isolation source: Anaerobic digester | place: USA | collected 2015-01-07 ... | reverse complement strand
CTTTCCCTACACGACGCTCTTCCGATCTTGCGGTGATGTCAATCCGCGCGTTTTTCCGGCGGGGGCTGACAACTGCTCTTGATGCGATCTGCCCTAATGCCTAGCATCCGCCGCGCTTATCTTGAGAGCTTGTTTGGTTCCCAAGCGCGGTAGCGTTCGGGGGGAGGGAGTCCTGTCCCGTTTGTGGCTCGGCGAGTGAACACGGTGGTCCGAATTCGACAGCGGTTACAGCAACTGGGAACGTCCGTGGCCTTGCGTTACGGGGCGTTGGGCACGCTGCTGCTGCTAGCCCTCTGGGCGTGGATCAGCAGCGGCGCGGAAAGCGTTTCGTACCAAGCCTTTCCGTTGCGCCACAAGCAAGCGGCGGAGGTCGAGCCGCTGCTGGCGCCGCTGCTGCGGGGGCTCCAGCCGCCGCCGCACGTGATCGCTGACGCGCAGGGCAACCAGATCCTGCTGCGCGGCTCGGAACAAGCTCAACAAATCGTCCGGCAGTTCGTGGCCTCGGTGGACCGTCCGGCGGCCCGCTCACCGCTTCCCACTCCGGCCCGTTCGCCCTCGGCCGCGCCCATCGTCCAGGGCTATCCGGTTCCGCGGGGGCAGTTGGCCGAGTTGGCGGCGCGGCTCGAAGCCCAGTTGGGCGACCGTCCGGAGGCGCGGTTGACGAGCGACCCGGACACGTCGCAAGTGATTGTGCTGGCGCCGCCGGAGGTACAAGCGTTGGTGGCCGGCGAGCTGCGCCGCTGGGGCGTCGCGGGGTCAGTCCGAGCCGCCGGAAGTCCGGCGGTCCTGCCGGCGCGTCGCGCCGAGCGAGCGCTGCAGTTGACGCGAATTCCGCTGGGCCGCATCGAAGTCCAGTTGCGTCAAATGCTCGGTTCCCGCCTGGAACCTCGCCCTCCGGGCCGGAACGACGGACCGGATTTCGTGCTGGTCAAAGGCACGCGGCGGGTGGAGATGTCCTTCGAGCGAACCAAGAACACCGTCCACCTGATCGGCGACCCGCCGCTGGTCACCCAAGTCGCTCATCTGCTGACCGCGCTGGACGTGACCGAACCGGTGCCGGGAGTGACCCAGGAGGCGATCCGCATCATCCCGCTGCAACGGGCGGACCCCGCCAAGGTACAACAGGCCGTGGACGCGTTTCGCGAAGAGCCGGCGGCCGCCCCGCGAACGAAGCCGGCGGCCAACGACACCAGCCAGCACAGGACGCCGCGGCTGCCGGTCCGCCTGGCCCAGTTCGCGGAGCCTGTTGAGGCCGGCCAGCCACCCGAAGCGGGCGAGCCGGACGTGCGCCGCATCCCTACCACGGTTGAAGAAGGGGCCGAGCCGGCACGGCAGGAACAGCGGCTGCGCCAACTGGGAGACAACGTCGAAATCGAGACGCTGCCCGACTTGGACGTGATCATCTTGCGGGGCCGCGATCCGGACGTCGACGAAGTGGCGCGGATCATCGCCGAACTGGAACGGCTGAGCGCCGAGACGGTACCGGAGGTGACCATCTACCGCCTCCGCTACGTCCACTGCCTGTCGCTGGTCCAGATCATCGACCTGGTGGCCGAAGACGTGATCGGCGGCCGGCAGGGCAAGATCCACATCACGCCTTTGGTCAAACCGAATGCCGTACTGCTGGTTGGGTGGGGCGAAGCGGTCGCGGCCATGAAGGAGCTGATCGCCAAGCTGGACATCCCGGTCCCGGCCCAATCGCAAATCCGCGTGTACCGCCTCCGCCATGCGGCCGCGACGACGGTTCAGCAAACGATCGAACAGGCGTTTCCGGCTCCGCAGGGGCTGGAGCCGCGGGTGCAGGTCACCGTCGACAACCGCACCAACTCGCTGATCGTCCGCGCGTCGCCCGGCGACCTGGCCGAGGTCGATCTGCTGATCGGCCGCCTCGATCGCGACGCCAGTGCGGCGGTCAACCAGGCCCGGATTTTCAAGCTGAAGAACACGCTGGCCGCCGACCTGGCGACCACGCTGCAAAACGCCATCACCGCCGCCGCGGGCGGCGCCGGCGACCAGGCTTCCGCCGTGCTGGAACTGCTGACCGCCGACGTGGCGGGCCAGCGGCTGATCAAATCCGGTCTGCTGCAGGACGTGATCGTCACCCCGGACCCGCACACCAACTCGCTGCTGGTCACGGCCCCGGCCGACAGCATGGGTCTGATGGCCGCCTTGATCGAGCAGTTGGACACGCCCACGGCCGTGGCGCAGATCAAGGTCTTCAAGATCGTCAACGGGGACGCCAACAGCCTGATCGAGATGCTCCGCATTCTGCTGCCTCCCGAGACCATGGTGGCGGGGCCGCAATTGGCGGGGGCCGAAGGCGAAACGAACCTGGTGCCGGTCCGTTTCTCGGTCGACCAGCGCACCAACAGCATCATCGCCACCGGCTCGCAGGACGATCTGGCGATCATCGAAGCCCTGTTGTTGCGGCTGGACGAAGAGGACGCCGAGCAGCGTGTAAACACGGTCTACCGGCTGAAAAACGCGCCGGCCCCGGACGTGGCGACGGCCATCAACGAGTTCCTCCGCAGCGAACGCGTCGTGCAGCAAGCCGCGCCGGGACTAGTCAGCCCCTTCGAGCAGATCGAACGCGAGGTGATTGTGGTGCCCGAGCCGATCAGCAACTCGCTGATCATCAGCGCCACGCCGCGGTTCTCGGAGGAGATCCAGAAGATCGTGGAAGAGTTGGACAAGCAGCCGCTGCAGGTGATGATCCAAGTGGTGATCGCGGAAATCGAACTCGACAACATGGACGAATTTGGGATCGAGTTGGGGCTGCAGGATTCGCTGCTGTTTGACCGGAGCTTGTTGAGCGGTCTGGAGACGATTACCAGGACGGTGACTGAACAAACGGCGGGCGGGGCGACGAACACTTTCTCGGAAGACGTGATTGTCGCCGCCACGAACACGCCGGGCTTCGATTTCAACAACGGCAAGCCGTTGGGCAACGCGGGCAGTGATAAAGCGTTCTCCCGGTCGAGCAGCGTAGGCTCGCAGGGAACGTCGTTCTTCAACGTGGGACGAGTCAACAATGAACTGGGCTACGGCGGTTTGGCGCTGTCGGCCTCCAGCGAAAGCGTCAGCATCTTGATCCGCGCCTTGCAGCATTCGCGGCGGATGGAGGTCCTGGGGCGGCCGCAAGTGATGACCTTGGACAACCAGCCGGCGTTCATCCAAGTCGGAGAGCGCGTCCCGCGGATCTCGGGCTCGCGGTTCGACGGGCGCGTCCAGACCAACGACATCGAATACGAGAACACCGGTTTGATCCTCGGCGTCACCCCGCGGATCAGTCCCGACGGGATGGTGGTGATGGAAATCGACGCGGAAAAGTCCCGCGTGGGCGACGAGGCAACGGGGATTCCCGTGTCCGTCGTCGAGGGCCGGGAGATCCGCTCGCCGCGGATCACTGTCACGATGGCCCAGACCACCGTCAGCGCCAGCGACAAAGAGACGATCGTGCTGGGCGGGCTGATTACCAAGGAAAACGAAGTGATCAAGCGCCGGGTGCCCTTCCTGTCGGACATCCCCGTCGTGGGACATCTGTTCCGCTACGACGGCGAGGAATCTCGCCGGACGGAGCTGTTGATTTTCCTTACGCCGCACGTCGTCCGCTCGCCCGAGGACATGGAGCGGATCAAGCAGACGGAAGCGGCGCGAATGAGCTGGTGCCTGGCCGATGTGCATGAAATCCACGGTCCGACCGGATTGTACGAAGACACGCAAGGCGGGTGTCTGGTAGGCGACGGCGAAGTGGTCTTCCCGGACAGCAACCCGGAAGGTCGCCGGCCCGGCGAGTTCTCGCCCGCCCCGGTGCCCGTCGATCAGTTGCCGCTGTCGCCGAGCATCCAGCAGTTGCCCGCGCCGGCCGGACCGCCGGCGGAACCTCCGGCAGCGCCGCCGGATGCCGCCGGTGCGCCCTTGCCCTGAGGAGCTGCAACGAACGATGATGCAACCCAAAGTCGTCTACACCGGGCAAGCGAATGTGGGGCCAAGGAATTGTCGATTGCTGAATTCCTCTGCCCACGATTCCTTTGCCCCCCGTCTGACCGTTTCCCAACCTGGGGCCGCGCAAGCCGGCCGCGGATTTCCAGCGGCTCCTTGGGAACCCTCCAGGAACAACTCCGCGGTTTTGTCGCCTTTCGCTCCGCGAAAGGGCGCTCTTTCGCGGAGCGAAAGGCGACATTCTTCGTGGACAAGTCTTTGGTGCCTCAGCCTGTTGCTGACGCTTGCCGGCTGCGCCAAGCTGGAACTGGGCGAGAGCTTCGCGCTGTGGAAGTCCGACGCCGAACCGCAGACGCCGGAAAGTCTGGCCGCCGTCTGGACGGAAACGACGCTGCACCAACCCGGCAAGCCGGTGGTCCGCGGGTTCGGCGGGAGAATCCTGTTTCATGGCGGCGACCAGGAGCAGACGGTCCCGGTCGAAGGCAGCGTGATGGTCTACGCCTATGACAACGACCGGCCCAACCCGGAGGATCCGGCGCCGGACAAAAAGTACGTCTTTCCGGCCCAGAACATGGCCAGTCACCAGAGCGAATCGAGCCTGGGCCCTTCCTACAGCTTCTGGCTGCCCTGGGACAATGCCGGCGGCCCCCAAAAGCGAATCAGTCTGCTGACGCGATTCGAGGACAAGAGCGGCAAGATCGTCATGTCGCAAATGGCGCACGTGACGCTGCCCGGACCCGTTGCCCCGCCGCAGAGCCATTCCGGATTGGCGCAAGTCTCCCAGCCGTTGCCCAATCCGACGGCAATCCCCGGCGCGTCGCCCGGCATCCAACAGGCTTCCTACGAGGCGTCGCCAACAGAAAACCGGCAGGCGGCAGGATTACAGAACGCCCCACCGCCTCGCTCCGTGACCATCGACGTCGCGCCGGGGCAAGCCCACCGGCTGTTGGCGGCGTCGCGCAGCCAAGCAGGACGGCAGCAGCCCCCGTCGAGCCCGCCGCAGGCGACTGCGGGCGCGGGACCGGTCAGTCTCGCGCCGGCGGCGGAGGCGGCGGGGCCGGCAAACCGGCAGGCCGCACTGCCAACTGGTTCCGCACCGACGCAACCCCAGGTTCGAAACCCACCAGCAACTCGGCCAACTTACGATCCCGTGCGGAGGCAACCTCACCACGTAGAATCGCTTCGTCGCCTGCCACCGACACCTCGATCCGGCTGGTCCCCGTCCGAAGCAACGCCGCTTGCAAACGGCGCGTCAGCTGATCGCTGACTTCCGCCGGTGCTTGAGGGGCGAACTCGAAGTCCATTCTCAGACGCGGGGTATTCATGGGCACTCGGGGCGCTCTGAGGGCGCCGGCCGTCTGATTCGCGTCCGGCGTCGCCTCGACCACCAACTCGTCGATCGCTGACCGGACTTCTTCGGCGTCCGCCCCAGCCTGCTCGCTGCCCACAAACCGTCGCGTCTCGGCCGCGCCAGCGCCGACGAAATCAGACACCGTCCGGTTGCCCCGAACGAATCGGGCGTTCTCGCTCATCAGCGAAGCCGTGGTCTCTCCGGGCGCCGGCTTGGCTGCGGCGCCGCTTGTCGTTCGCCCGGTCGTGCGGGCCGCGGTGGAGCGGTTTGCCGCCGAGGGCGAAGCCTGCCGCGAGATCGAACGGCCCAGGGTCCGTTCTCCGAACAGCTGGGCCCACGCGCCGTGAGCGGGCAAGGACGACACGGCAAGCGTTATGGCAAGTAAGACGATTCTTCGTGTCATCTGCGCGTGTCCTGTCGAGGTTAACAAATATATCGTCTTTTCAGTATACACCACGGCTGACTTCGGCAACAAGTTCCCAATTATCCGAGTTTACCAATCATGTGAGTCAGGGTATCTTGGGAGAAGAGCGTAAGTTTGCGTCCCGCCCAAGATTTTCACCATCCGACGTTTTCCCGATTTCTTTCGGAGGCATAATGCCGTGGAACCTAGAAACCTGTTAGCGATTGCCAGCCGTCGGTGGTTGCTCGTAACGTTGCTCACACTCGGCCCCGCTGCCGCAGCGTGGGGCCAAGCCGAAACACCGCCAGCCACGCCCGCGCCGACCGCTGAGGAACCTAAGCCCGCGGAACCAACTCCCGCGCCGGCTCCCGAAACGCCCAAGCCGGCGGAACCAACTCCCGCGCCGGCTCCCGAAACGCCCAAGCCGGCGGAGCCAACCCCCGCGCCGGCTCCCGAAGCGCCCAAGCCGGCGGAACCAACCCCTGCGTCGGCTGCCGAATCGCCCAAGCCGGCGGAGCCAACTCCGGCGCCGGCTGCCGAAGCGCCCAAGCCGGCGGAACCAACTCCCACGCCGGCTCCCGAAACGCCCAAGCCGGCGGAACCAACTCCTGCGCCGGCTCCCGAAGCGCCCAAGCCGGCGGAACCAACTCCGGCACCGGCTGCCGAAGCGCCCAAGCCGGCGGAGCCAACTCCGGCGCCGGCTGCCGAATCGCCCAAGCCAGCGGAGCCAACTCCGGCGCCGGCTGCCGAATCGCCCAAGCCGGCGGAGCCAACTCCGGCGCCGGCTCCCGAAGCGCCCAAGCCGGCGGAACCAACCCCCGCACCGGCTGCGGAAGCGCCCAAGCCCGCCGCGGAAGCGTCCGCGTCCGGCGCGGAGGCAGCGAAGCGTAGATCACCGAGGCCGACCGTCAAATCCGACGACAAGTCCGCCAAGCCGCAGGCGGAGGCGGCGGAGAAGCGGTTGAAGTTTACCTTCCGCTACCAGCGCTGGTCGGATGTGTTGGAGTGGTTTGCGGAACAAGCCGACCTGTCGCTCGTCTTGGACGCCCCGCCGCCGGGCTCCTTCAACTATTCTGATAACCGCGACTATTCGGTGTCGGAGGCGCTCGATCTGTTGAACAGCGTGCTGCTGACCAAAGGCTACACGCTCATCCGCCGCGAACGCATGCTGACCCTGATCGACTTGTCGGGCGAGTTTCCGGAAGGGTTGATCCCCAAAGTCACGCCGGAGGAAGTCGAGCAGCGGGGCAAGCACGAATTGGTGACGGTCGAATTTCCGCTGGGCCGCCGCGACCCGGCGGCCGTGACCGCCGCCGTGACGCCGCTGCTGGGGCCCTATCACAAACTCCTCGCGGTTCCCCCGACGAAGCAACTGTTCGTCACCGATCGGGCGGGCATCATGAGCAACGTCCAGAAGGTGGTCGAATCCCTTCCTGAACCGAAGCCGGAGCCATCGGCACCGGTGCCGCCCAAGCCCGAGCCCAAAGAGCTGAAGATCTATCCCATCGACAAGGCGGACCCGGACGCGCTGCTGTCCATCCTGGAGAAGCTCGTCACGGCGGCCCAACTGGTCTACGATCCGAACCTGAACCAGCTGAACGCCAACGCGACGGCGGCGCAGCACGCCATGATCCAGACGATCCTGGACCAGATTGGCTCGACGGCCGCCGCGGAGCGCGAGCGGCGTGTCGACGTGTACCGGCTGGACCCGCCGGCGCCGGAGGCGGGGGCGAAACTGGTCGAGGCGTTCAAAGCGATCGTTCCCAAGGCGACCATGTCGCTGCAGGAAGACGGGGCGGCGATGATCGTCTGGGCCTCGCCTGCGGAGCACGAGACGATCAAGGCCGCGATGAGCAAACTGGGCGGGGGACTCACCGGCGATTCCCTGACCTCGCCCCAGTTGGAACTGTACCGGCTGACGCGGGTGGATCCCACGAACCTGCTGACCATGCTCGAAAAGCTGGTTCCCGACGCGAAGCTCAGCTACGACGCGCGGTCGCGGAGCCTGATTGCGCTGGCCAAGCCGGCGGACCAGCAGGCCATCCGGGCGACGCTCCAGCAGGTCCAGGCGGGCGGCGGCGCTGCGGATGCGGACCAGCCGCACCTCGAGACGTATGAAGTCCGCACCGCCGGAACCGACTCGGCAGGCGAGGCCCTGGTTGCTCAGGTCCAGCCGCTGGTATCGGAAGCAAAGATCACGTTCGACGCGCGCACCAGCCGCCTGGTCGTGTATGGCACGGCGGCAGAGCAGCAACTGGTCAAATCGGCCCTGGAGAAACTGGGGCTGGAGAAGGCCGCGGAGGACGGCCGCACCATGGAAGCGTACCCGTTGGACGGGGCCGATCTGACCGCCACCCAGACGCTCCTCCAGCAGTTGGTCCCACTGGCCGAGTTCACACCGGACGCCACACAACAACGGCTGTACGCGCTGGCCACGGCGGCCGATCACGAACGAATCAAGACCACGCTGGACAAACTGCGCCCGAACCCGGCCGATCCGCTGGCGCCGCAACTGCGGTTCTATCCCTTCGAGTTGGAGCCGCCGGCCGACGTCCTCGACCTCCTCGCCAAGATCGCCCCGCAGGCGAAGATCACGGTCGACAAAGACAACACGCGGCTGATGGTGGTGGCGCCGCCGACCAGCCAAACGGCCGTCGAGACCGCTTTCCAGCAGTTCCAGAAGGAAAAGCCGGCCAAGGGCAAACCGGAACTGGCGACCTACCCGCTGAAATCCGCCACGGCCACGGGACTGGTGGAGGGACTGCAGACGCGCTATCCCAAGGCGCAAATCGTGCTCGACGCGACGGCCAAGCGGCTGCTGGTCTGGGCCTCGCCGGAAGATCATGCGTTGCTGAAGGTCGAGATCGAAAAGCTGCAAGCCGAGCCGGCAGCCGAACAGCAGCCTCAGTTCGAGATCTACGAGATCCGCGCCGGCGCCGCCGCGGGCGCCGAGACCGCGGTGACGCAACTCCAGGCCGTGGTGCCGGAGGCCAAGATCACGGCCGATGCACGGACCAGCCGGCTGATCGTCTACGGCACGGCGCAAGAGCAGCAGCGGGTCAAGGCCGCGCTGGACAAGCTGGGGCTGGCCAAGGCGGCCGAGGACGACCGCACCATGGAAGCGTATCCTTTGGGCGGGGCCGATCCGACCGCCACGCAGACGATCCTCCAGCAATTGGTCCCGCTGGCCGAGTTCACGCCGGACGCCGCGCAACAGCGGCTGGTCGTGGTGGCCACGGCAGCCGATCATGAACGAATCAAAGCCACGCTGGAAAAACTGCGGCCGAACCCGGCCGATCCGCAGTCGCCCCAGTTGCGTTTCTACCCGTTCGAGCAGACGCCGCCGCCCGAAGTACTGGAATTGCTGGCCAAAGTCGACCCGCAGGCGAAAATCACCGTCGATACGGACAACGAACGCTTGATGGTGCTGGCTCCGCCGAACAGTCAAACCGCGATCGAGACGGCTTTCCAACAGTTCCAGAAGGCCACGCCTGCCAAGGGCGAACCGGAACTGGCCACGTACACGATCAAGTCGTCGGATCCGGCCAGTCTGTTGGAGTTGCTGAAGACCCGCTATCCCAAGGCCCAACTCGTGCTCGACGCGCCGACCAAACGTCTGCTCGTCTGGGCGCCGCCCGAGGATCAAGCCGCGTTGGCGGAATCCATCAAGACGCTGGAAGCCGAGCCGGCCGCGGACGAGCAGCCGCGGTTCGAATCCTATCCGCTGTTTGGCTTCACCGACGCCACCACAGCGGGTACGCTGGTCGCCTCGCTGCAGCCACTGGTCCCCAATGCCCGCTTTACGATCGACAGCAAAGTCAAAAACCTGATCGTCTGGGCGACAGAGAAGGAGCACGAGATCGTGCGCCGCGCCTTGGAACGGCTCGGCCAAGGCCCGGCGCCGCAGAATACACCGCAGTTGGAGATTCACCGGCTGGTCAAGGTCGATGCCGAAACCACGCTGGCCCTGCTGCAGAAACTGGCTCCCGACGCTCAGCTGACGCTGGATGCCAAGAGCAGTAACCTGATCGCTCTGGCCGTTCCCGCCGACCAGCAGTTGATCCGCACCACGCTGCAACAGCTGCAGCCCGGCCTGGCGGGCGACGCCGGTCCTGCCGTTCGCTTTCATCCCCTGATGCGAGAACCGTCCGAGGGTCTGCTGAACATCCTCAAGGAAATGGTTCCTGCGGCAGAGCTGACGCCGGACGCGGAAAACAAGCGGCTGATCGCGGTGGCGACGGCGGCCGATCACGAGGCCATCCAGAAGATTATCGAGCAATTCGAGTCCAGCACGCCGCCCGAAGAACCGCGCAAGTTGGCCGTGTATCCGGTCACGGCGGCCCAGAAGAGACGCTTCGAGGCCGTCCTGCCGTCGCTGCAAACCGAAATGCCGGGGTTGCAGCTGCTCAGTGGCGACGACCCCGGAGCGGTGACCGTCTGGGCCCGGCCCAGCGAGCAGCTCAAGATCGCCGAGTTGATCAAGCAACTGCAACAAGACGTGCCGCAGACCGAGCAGTTGCAGCTGGTGACCTACACGTGTGCCGTGGCCGACCCGACGACGATTTCGACGTTCGTAACCACCTTGTTTCCCGATGCCAAGTTCGTGGTCGACCCCAAATCGCGACGGATCCTGGTCTGGGCCCGGCCGGAGGACCACGAGAAGATCAAACCCGCCTTGGAGCAACTGGGCAGCGGCGCTGCGGCGGGCGATTTCCAGCCCGAGTTCCAGGCGTATCCGCTGTCGAAAGTCGACCCCGCGGTGGCGGTCCCCCTGCTGCAGCAGCAACTGCCCGACGCCAAGATCGTCCCGGACCCGGTGTCCAAACGCGTCCTGGTGTGGGCCAGCAAGGCGGACCAGGCCGTGATCGCCAAGGCCGTCGAGCAACTGCAATCGGGAGCGGAAGACCAGCACAAACCGCGCCTGGTGGTTTATCCGCGCGGCGAGGCCGACCCGCAGACCGTCCTGCAGATGCTCACCAGCCTCGTCCCGACGGCCCGTTTGGCCGTGGATGCCCAGACCGGCGGCCTGGCGGCCTGGGCCACGCCGGACGATCAGGAGACGATCCGCACGGCGATCGAAGAGATGTCCAAGAAGGAAGTGACGGCCGCAAAGCCGACGACCAAGGCGTACGCGCTGCAGCACATCACGGCGACGGCAGCCCTCCCCGTCCTGACTTCGGCGGTGCCCACCGCGAAAGTCTCGGCCGGCGCTGACGACAGCCAGGTCGTGGCCATCGCCCAGCCGCGCGACCATCAAATGCTGCAGGCCATCCTGCAGGAGATCGACGTCGAAGGCGCAGCCGCGGCCAAGTCGACGGTCGCCGTGTACAAGCTGGAATACAAGTCGTCGTCGACGTCGGTGCTGTACGCCCTGAGCGTGTTCCGCTCGGCGTTCCCGAAAGCCAACTTCACCCTGGGCTCCGACCCCGGCGAATTCGTCGCTTGGGCCTCGGCCAAAGACCACGAGGGCATCCAGGCCCTGGTCGATCGGCTGAACACGCCGCCGGCCCCCGAACATGCCCCCAAGGTCGCGCTGTACCCGCTGAAGTCGATCACCGCCGCCAGCGCGATCACCGTGCTGCAGGCCGCCGTGCCGCGGGCGACCTTCACCGCGGACCCCGCCGACCCGCAACGGCTCACCGCCTCCGGCCGCCCCACGGAACACGAAATGATCAAGACGATCCTGGCGGAGATCGACGTCGAGGGCGACCCCGGCAGCCAGCCGTCGGTCGTCGTGTACCAGTTGAAGCAGCAGGTTTCCTATTCGGCGATGAGCTACGCCATCAGCCTGCTGACGCAAGCCTTTCCCCGCGCCCGCGTCTTGATGGGCGCGGAACCGGGCCAGTTCGTCGCCTGGGCCTCGGCCAAGGATCACGAAGGCATCAAGGCCCTGGTCGACCAGCTGAACGCCGGACCGCCGCCGGAGGAAGCGCCCGAAGCCACCGTGTATTCGCTGAAACACATCACCGCCACCACGGCGCTGAGTCTGCTGACCACGGCGGTGCCCAAGGCGAAGATCAGCCCCGATGCCGAAGACACCCGCCGGCTGACTGCATACGCGAGTCCCGCCGACCAGGCGACGATCAAGCAGATCTTGGAGAAGATCGACGTCGAGGGCGACGCCGCCGGCGGCGCCACCGTCGCCGTCTACAAGCTCGAAGGCTCGACGATCCCTGCCTCGCTGTCTTACACCTTGGCCGTCTTCCGCTCCGCGTTTCCAAAAGCCACGTTCTCCGTGGGCGCGGAAGCCGATCAGTTTGTGGCCTGGGCCACCGCCAAGGACCACGAGGGGATCAAAACGCTCGTCGCCCAACTGAACGCGGCCCCCGCGCCGGAAGAGACGCCCAAGATCACCGTGTACCCGCTGCAGTGGATCACCGCCGCGACCGCGACGACCGTGCTGCAGGCCGCCGTGCCCAAGGCGACGTTCACCGCCGACGCGGCCGATCCTCAACGGCTCACCGTCCTTGCCCGCCCGGCGGATCACGAGCGGATCAAGGCCATGGTGGCCGAACTGGACGTCGAGGGCGGAGGCGCCGGGCGCTCGTCGGTCGCCGTGTACGTGCTGGAACAACAGGCTTCGCCCACCGCGATGAGCTACGCGCTCAGCCTGTTGACGCAGGCCTTCCCACGCGCCCGCTTCCTGCTGGGCACCGAACCCGGCCAGTTTGTCGCCTGGGCGACCGCCAAGGATCAGCAAGACATCAAGGCCCTGGTGGATCGTCTGAACGCCGGGCCGCCGCCGGAGGAAGCGCCGGTGGCCACCGTGTACTCGCTGAAGCACATCACCGCCACCACGGCACTGAGTCTGCTGACCACGGCCGTGCCTAAGGCGAAGATCAGCCCCGATGCCGAAGACACCCGCCGGCTGACTGCCTATGCCAGTCCCGCCGACCAGGCGACGATCAAGCAGATCCTGGAGAAGATCGACGTCGAGGGTGATGCCGCCGGCGGCGCCACGGTCGCTGTCTACAAGCTCGAAGGCTCGACGGCCGCCACCTCGCTGTACTATACGCTGAGCGTCTTCCGCACGGCATTTCCGAAAGCCACGTTCTCCGTGGGCGCGGAAGCCGACCAGTTCGTGGCCTGGGCCACCGCCAAGGACCACGAGGGGATCAAAACGCTCGTCGCCCAACTGAACGCGGCCCCCGCGCCGGAAGAGACGCCCAAGATCACCGTGTACCCGCTGCAGTGGATCACCGCCGCGAC
>ERZ795059.4589-NODE-4589-length-12906-cov-5.591549_pt1 | contig 12906 bp, 12 predicted proteins | sample MGYA00375143_ERZ795059 | MGnify/ENA primary metagenome ERZ795059 (study PRJEB30188, sample SAMN05720168) | activated sludge metagenome | isolation source: Anaerobic digester | place: USA | collected 2015-01-07 ... | reverse complement strand
GCTGCGATTCTTTCTGACAGGTTCGCCCCCGTGAATTGCCAGTGTCCCGGATCTGCTGGTGACCTCAGCACAGGCTGACATTCGAGGCAACGCCATCGCGATCCCGGTGGACGCAACCGTCAGGAATTCTCTTCGACCCAATCCATGCTTTCCCATTTTCACTGCCCTTTCATTCTGGGGTCCCTGTTCGAGGTCAAGCACTGTGCCGTCCGTGGCGACAAAGTCGGAACGTAACAAAACACCGGTTCTCCTGCTCTGATAACCGGCAACTGTCATGCCCAGAAAGTTGCTGGGGCCCGAATGCGCAACTCGTTTCCTAAAAAACACTTCGGATGTAATCATGCATGAGACGCACGTCAAGAAAAGGTGTTTTGCACGACCCGACTCCAACGACGGGTGGCAATCTGCACGATTGCGAGGTATCGTAAAGTCGGATTTTCGTGCATGGCAACCAGTCCGCGTCCACGAGCCTTGCTCGCAGTTCGATCAGTCGTAATGAACGGTCCCCAGGAATTAAGACAACGCGAAGTCACCATTCTTGATTCGATCAACGAAGGTGTCTTCACCGTGGACTTGGACTGGCGGATCACGGCCTTCAACAAAGCGGCTGAGCGGATTATCGGCGTGTCGCGAGAACTGGCGATTGGCAAGCCTTGCTGCGATGTCTTCCGGACCGACATTTGCGAGACAAACTGCGCCTTGCGCCGGACGATGACCACCGGTCAGCCGATCGTCAATGCCACAGCCCATATCGTCAACCAGCAAGGCCAGCACGTGCCAATCCGGATCTCCACGGCCCTGTTGATGGACGATCGGGGTGCCGTTGTCGGCGGAGTCGAGACGTTTCAGGACCTGAGCCAGGTCGAGCGGCTTCAGAAGGAACTGCAGGCCAAGTACGCCTTTGAAGACATGATCGGCCGCAGTCCCGCGATGATGCGGCTGTTCGAGATCCTGCCGCAAATCGCCGCCAGTACCAGCACCGCGCTGATCGAAGGGCCCAGCGGCACCGGCAAGGAACTCGTCGCCCGCGCCATTCATAACCTCTCGCCCCGCAAGCGAAAACGGTTTATGGCCGTCAACTGTGCGGCGTTGCCGGACACGTTGCTGGAGAGCGAATTGTTTGGACACAAAGCCGGCGCGTTTACCGACGCCAAGCGCGACAAGCCCGGTCGGTTTTCGCTGGCGGATGGCGGCACGCTTTTCCTGGATGAGATCGGGGATATCTCACCCGCCATGCAGGTCCGACTGTTGCGGGTGCTTCAAGAGCGCGTGATCGAGCCTCTGGGCGGTGTCCAGGCCGTTCCCGTCGATGTCCGCATTATCGCCGCGACGAATAGGGAACTGGCCAGCCTGATCCAATCCGGCAAGTTCCGCGAGGATCTGTACTATCGCATCCGGGTGATCCATCTGAAACTGCCGAGTCTTCAGCAGCGTCGCGAAGACATCCCTCTGCTGGTGAACCACTTGATTACGAAGTTCAACCACTTGCAGGGCAAGGACATCGTGGGCGTTTCCGATGAAGTCCTGGCGCGGCTGATGGAACACGATTATCCCGGGAATGTCCGCGAATTGGAGAACATCATCGAGCAGGCGTTCGTCCTCTGCCGTGGCGGCCTGATCCAATTGAATCATCTGCCGCCGGAACTGCGCCCCGCCATCACCGCCAGCCGGGACGAATCGCGGCCGATGAGCCTGCAGGCGATGGAACGGTTCTTGATCTCCGAAACGCTCCAACGCCGCCAAGGGAACCGAAAGGACGCCGCCCGTGATCTAGGCATCAACGTCAGCACGCTGTACCGGAAAATCAGAGATCTCCGGATCGAATCGCCGGAGATCGATGGCCGGGGGCGGCGGCGATAACGTGGCAGAATCCAGGCTCGCTGATTGTCCCGATACGGCGGCCCTCAAGTCCGGACGGAACAGGAATATGCGACAGTGCAATTTAATACTTCATGTTGATTTATGTAATTGCACTATGCGCGATTGTAAACCATCTTGGAAGATGCCAAGTTATCCGTAAGTAACTATTATTAAACAATTTACATGAGATATTTTCTGTACAATCGGCGAGTGGAACGCGTCTTGCAATTCGTGTTGTTCGTCAGAATTATGGTCTCATGGACTTTTTTCCGAAAGGAGATAGACGATGCCAGGTGGAGATAGAACGGGGCCTATGGGACTGGGCCCAATGACGGGACGCGCAGCAGGTTACTGCGCTGGTTCTGGTGTTCCGGGAACCGTCAACTCGGTAGCCGGCCGCGGCTACGGGGGCGGCTTCGGGGGTTGGGGGCGCGGACGTGGCGGTGGCCGAGGTCGGCGGGGATGGTTTCACGCGTCCGGCTACACCGGCTGGCCACCGGGTGTCGTCCGTGGCGCCGCGATCCCTGCTGCGCCCTGGACGGCTGGTCCCTACGCACAACCTTATGTGCAGCCCTACGTTCCCGCCGTAACGCGCGAGCAGGAAGTCGAGGCTTTGAAGGGGCAAGCCGAGTACTTTGAGGACATCCTGGACGGTCTGCGGCGGCGGATCGAAGAGTTGGAGTCGAAAACTGCGCAGGCTTGACTATGGCGTAGGCGCAGCCATCGATCCCGCCACCGATTCCTCCCTCAGCCCCCCGGCCCAGTCCGGCTTGGCGTTCGGCACGAGCCGCGGGCTAGGCCGGGGCGGCGGCGGTGGCGGTACGGGGATGGCGTCAGGCATGGGCCGGGGTGGAGGGAATGTCATGGGTATGGGACGAGGTGGTGGCATGGGTATGGGACGAGGCATGGGGCGCGGCGGTGGCGGTGGCATGGGACGAGGCATGGGCCGCGGGATGGGCCGTGGCGGCGGTGGCGGCATGGGACGCGGCGTGAGTTCGGGCGGTGGACTCACCAGTTCGACTCCCGCTTCGCAACCTCAGCCAACTTCGCCGTATCCACCTGAATCGAATCAAGAACTCGCCGCCCTCAAGGCCCAGGCCCAAGCGGTCCAGGAGCAACTCGCAGCCCTTCATGAGCGAATCGCCCAGATCGGGCAAGACGCGACGACCGTTCGCCTGGTCGCAGTCGTAGACGCCGGACAATGTACCGCCTGCGGAGTTTGTGTTCAGGTCTGCCCTGCAGGGGCCATCACCGCCAACGGGGTGGCTAGAATTGATGTTGGCCGATGCACCGCTTGCGGACAATGCGTTGCCGAATGCCCTCAGGAAGCGATCTCGTTACGGCGAGCTTAGCCAGAGCAGACTTCCTGGACCGATCAATTCGGCGGATCACTGAAGACAGGCAGGCAGTCATGAGAGTCGCGGTGTCAGATTGGGAAGGCCGAGTTTCTCCGGTGTTCGACGTTGCCAGGCAAGTCTTGCTGGTGGACCTCGACGACGAGGACAACGGTGTCCGGCATACGGAGAGCCTGGGAAGTTTGGGACCGCACGACCGGGCGAGACGGCTGGCGGACCTGGGCGTCGATGTGGTTGTCTGTGGCGCGATTTCATGGCCGCTGGAGACCCTGCTGACGGCCAGCGGAATTCGTGTCGTCCCGCTGGTCTGTGGGAACGTGGAGGAAGTTGTACGGGCGTTCCGCGAGGGGACGCTCGAAAACGAGCGGTTTGCCATGCCGGGCTGCTGCCGTAAGAGACGACAAGCCCGGCATCGCCGCCGCTATCGCGGCGGTGGTCTTAACACCGAGGATACCTTATGAAAGTAGTTGTCACCGCTCAAGACTCCAGTTTGGACAGTCCGGTCGATCCACGATTCGGGCGTGCCCAGTATTTTTTGCTGGTCGATACCGACACCGGCGAGTTCACCGCGCACGACAACGTGCAGAACCTGAACGCCGCGCAAGGAGCCGGAATCCAAGCCGCGCAAACGGTGGTGCGTTTGGGGGCCGAAGCCGTGCTGACGGGCAATGTCGGGCCCAAGGCTTTCGCGACGCTGCAGGCGGGACAGGTAGCGATCTATCCGGGGGCTGCGGGCACGGTGCGGCAAGCCTTGGAAGAATTGCGCTGCGGCCGCTTGCAGGTGGCCGCCAAAGCCAACGTCGAGGGGCACTGGGTTTGACACAATGAGCATTGCATACGCACCGATCGGCGTCATCCACAGCGCACACACGGAACCCGAAAAGACACCCATCCAGCCCGTGTATTCGGAAGGATGCGAAGGGCGAGCCGAGGTGTTCCCGGAGTTCGCTGCCGGACTGCGCGATGTGGAAGGTTTCTCACACATCTATCTCGTGTACCACATGCACAAGACGGGACCGGCGCGGCTGACCGTGAAGCCGTTCCTGCAGAACGTCGAGAGGGGCGTATTTGCAACGCGTGCGCCCTGCCGGCCGAACCCGATCGGACTGAGCGTCGTCAAGCTTTTGCGCCGCGAGGGGAACATCCTCTATCTGGACGCTGTCGACGTGCTGGACGGCACGCCACTCTTGGACATCAAGCCGTACACCGCCAGGTTCGATTGCATTCAGACCACGCGCAACGGCTGGCAAGACGAAGTCGACGAACAGACTGCTTGGCGGCGAGGAAGCCGATCGCGATGAAGATGACGTTGATCTGCTAGAAACTGCAGTCAGGAGCATTTGGATGAAGGAACTGGTGGTCATCAGCGGCAAGGGCGGCACGGGCAAGACCTCGGTCGTCGCGTCATTCGCCTCGCTCGCAGAGAAAGCGGTAGTCGTCGATTGCGACGTGGACGCGGCCGACTTGCACTTGGTCCTCACGCCGCGGACCGTGCGGCGCGAGGATTTCACGGCCGGCAGCAAGACGCGGATCAAACCGGGGCACTGCACGGCGTGCGGCAAGTGCGAAGAACTGTGCCGGTTCGATGCCATCTACTTCGACGGGCCGGGCAACGGCAAGATCCCGAAAACCTATCGGGTCGACACGATCGCCTGCGAAGGGTGCGGCGTGTGTTTCGATTTCTGCGCAGAGAAAGCGATTGAATTCGAGCCGGCCGTCTGCGGGCAGTGGTTCGTGTCGGAGACTCGTTGCGGACCGCTGGTCCATGCCCGGCTGAATGTGGCGGCGGAGAACTCCGGAAAGCTCGTCACCCAACTGCGCCGCACGGCTCAGCAGGTAGCTGTCCAGCAGAAGCGGGACTTCATCCTTTGCGACGGGTCGCCGGGGATCGGCTGTCCGGTGATCGCCTCGCTGACCGGGGCCAGCCTGGCCTTGTTCGTGGTCGAGCCGACCGCCTCGGGGCAGCACGACTTCACGCGCGTGGTCCAGTTGACGATGCAGTTGGGCGTGCCCGGCATCCTGGCGGTCAACAAGGCGGACTTGAATGAAGAGGTCGCCAGGAACCTGGAGGAACTGGCAAGGCAACGGGGCATACCCGTCGTCGGACGAATCCCGTACGACCGGGCGGTGACTCAAACGCAAATCGCCCGCAAAACCGTCGTCGAAGCTTCCAGCGGCCCTGCGGCCAAGGCGATTCGCAATCTGTGGATGGAGGTCCAGAAGCATCTTGACCGCAGCGCCCCGGCGGCCGTCGGCGGCCTCGTGCAATTGTCCGGCTAGAAGTGGAACGATTTTAGAAACTACCGCTTGACGACGATAAGATGAAACGCTAACATTTCAATCAGCATCGAGGTTTTTTCTTTTTCGGTTGAACCCCCATGAATCGCGACATCCGCCCCAGCTTGACAGTTTTGGCCGCCCCCGTGGCGGTCCTGGGCGTCGTGGTTCTGGTCGGCGTCGTCGTAGACGGCGTCGCGTCGTAGGGGGTCAAGCGGACACCAAAGATCCGGACCATCACCCAACCCCCGCCGGCGCGACGCGCCGGCGGGGGTTGGCCTTTCTTGGCATCCTGACCCGCGCCGGCCGTCGCTTCGGCAACCAAGAAAGGAGCTTTGCGATGATCCAAGCCACCGGCGCGCAGGCGATCGTTCGCTTGCTGGAACGTCAAGGGATTCGCACCATCGCCGGAATTCCCGGCGGCGCGAACTTGCCGATCTATGACGCCCTGTCCCAAAGCCGCCAGATTCGCCACGTGTTGGCGCGGCAAGAGCAGGCGGCGGGCTTCATTGCCCAAGGCATGGCCCGCACCACCGGCAGGCCGGGAGTCTGCTTTGCGACTTCCGGACCCGGCGCCACGAACATGTTGACGGCAATTGCCGACGCGAAACTGGATTCAATTCCGCTGGTCTGCATTACCGGGCAAGTGCCGCGCCGGATGATCGGAACCGATGCGTTTCAAGAAATAGATGTAATAGGAATAACAATGCCTATTACCAAATGGAATTATCAAGTAACTTCTGCCGACGAAATTCCCGAAGCTCTTGCCAAAGCATTTTATATTGCACAAACAGGGCGTCCGGGTCCGGTATTAATAGATATTACCAAAGATGCACAATTGCAAATGCTCGACTTTTCATACAGCAAATGCACCTACATGCGAGGGTTTTATCCATATCCAAAACTTGATGAAAATGCGGTGATACAAGCAGCAAAATTGATAAACGAAGCTAAAAAACCATTGATTTTGGCAGGACAAGGAATAAATATTTCTCGTGCTCAAAAAGAATTGAAAGAATTTGCCGAAAAAACAGGCATTCCGGTAGCTACTACTATTTTAGGATTGAATGATATAGGTTCTGACCATCCTAATTATGTAGGTATGCTTGGCATGCACGGAAATTATGCACCAAACATAAAAACCAACGAAGCCGATGTAATAATAGCTGTAGGAATGCGATTTGACGACCGTGTTACCGGAAATGTATCGAAATATGCAAAACAAGCACGCGTAATTCACATAGAGGTTGACAAGGCAGAAATTGGCAAAATAATACAACCGGAAGTTGCTATTCATTCTGATGCTAAAATTGCATTGAAATCATTGATACAAGCGGTGCAAAAAAATTCACACGAAGCTTGGATGCAGGAATTTAAACAAGCTCATGATGTTGAAATACAGAAAATTATAACCAAAGACACACAGCCTTCCGATGGTGAAATAAAAATGGGTGAGGTTATAAAGATGATTTCTGACAAAACCAAAGGTCAAGCAATTGTAGTAACCGACGTAGGGCAGCATCAAATGGCAACGTGTAGATATTACGATTTTAAAGAAGGTTCAGAAATTATTACATCTGGGGGATTAGGTACTATGGGATTTGGATTGCCGGCTTCTATGGGTGCTAAAGTTTCGAGTCCTCATAAAGACACGGTAGTATTTATAGGTGATGGTGGATTTCAGATGACTATTCAAGAATTAGGAACCATAGCTGCCAACAATATTGGGGTAAAAATTATTATACTTAACAATAATTTCCTTGGTATGGTTCGTCAGTGGCAAGAACGTTTCTTCGATGCTCGTTATTCATTTGTAGACATACAAAGTCCCGATTTTATAACTATTGCCAAAGGATATGGAATAAATGGTGTAAAAGTTACCGAACGCAAAGATTTGCAAGCAGCTATAGATGCAATGTTTGCCAAAGAAGAACCATTTTTACTCGAAGTAAAAGTTGAGAAAAAAGAAAATATACTTCCTATGATAGAACCGGGATTGGGAGTTGCAGATATTAAATTAGAATAAACGATATAAAACACAGATACTATGGACAAACAATTATATACCATTGCGGTCTTTACCGAAAACCATATTGGACTGCTCAACAAAATAACTATTGTATTTACTCGACGTAAAATTAATATCGAAAGCCTTACTGTGTCTGAATCGCAGATAGAGGGAATTCATAGTTTTACCATTGTTGTAAAATCTACTAAAGAGTCGGTAATGAAAGTTGTAAATCAAATAGATAAATTGGTAGAGGTAATCAAAGCCTTTTATTACGACGAAGACCAACTGATTTCGCAAGAAGTAGCCTTGTACAAAATGCCAATTTCTGCAATTTCTCAAGGGGTAAATATGGGACAATTTATACGCGAGAACAACGCACGAATCCTAGATATGCATACCGAATTTTTTGTAATTGAAAAAACAGGTACAACCGAACAAACACAAGAATTACTCGAAAAATTGAAACCATTCGGTATATTGGAATTTGTGCGATCGGGACGAGTAATTGTAACAAAACCAATGAAACCGCTTACCCAATATATGGAAGAAAAGCATGCAGCACATGTGTATGTGAAACCGTAAATAATTATGAGTTTTGAGTTCTTAGTTTATAGTTAATTGTAAACATATATAGGCAATCCTTTGTGGTTGCCTATTTTTTTTCACCAAAGGTTTTCACAGATTTTATTTTTTTTTACAGTCCTCCACTTTGGAAAATACAAATGCAAAGAAAGTAATGTCTTATTGCCGGAAAAGTGTCTAATGGAAGCCGAGGAACAGCTTTAAATTCTTTTATTTAATGCTTTTTGACACATAAATAAACCGATATTTGTAATTGAAATTTCGAAAACGAGTTGCAATTACTCATTACACTACCATACAATCTATACAAATATATTGTCTGAAAACCTGTTCATATTTAGTTCATTATTTTATAGTACAAGTTTCACGGATTTTTTCGAACTTTGAATGATTTTTTAGTATGTATCCAAATTTTACCTATGGACGAAGTTCAAGATAATACAATACAAGCCAAACAAGATTCCGATATTCAACATATTAAATATATATCGGGGCAATTTGAGGATTGGTTTTTGGACTATGCTTCGTATGTAATTATGGAACGTGCAGTACCGTATATTAACGATGGCTTAAAACCGGTACAACGTCGTATATTACATTCTATGAAACGTATGGACGATGGCAGATATAACAAAGTTGCCAATATTATAGGACATACTATGCAATTCCACCCACATGGCGACTCATCAATAGGCGAAGCTTTAGTAGGATTGGGACAAAAAGAATTGTTAATAGATACTCAAGGTAACTGGGGTAATATATACACCGGCGATAGTGCAGCTGCACCTCGGTATATTGAAGCTCGGCTATCGAAATTTGCAAACGAGGTAGTATTTAATGCAAAAACTACTATTTGGAAATCTTCATACGATGGAAGAAACAAAGAACCAATAACTCTTCCTGTAAAATTTCCATTACTTCTTGCTCAAGGAGTTGAAGGTATTGCTGTGGGCATGGCATGTAAAATTATGCCTCATAATTTTAACGAACTTATAGATGCAAGCATAAAATATTTGCAAGGAAAACCATTTGAATTATATCCGGATTTCCCAACAGGCGGATACATAGATGTGTCGAAATATAATGAAGGATTACGCGGTGGTGCGGTAAAAGTGCGTGCTAAAATTGTTAAAATAGACAATAAGACACTTGCTATAACCGAAATCCCTTATGGAAAAACAACTACAGCGGTTATAGATTCTATAATTAAAGCAAATGAAAAAGGCACTATAAAAGTTAAAAAAATAGATGACAATACTGCAGCAAATGTAGAAATACTCATACATCTTCCTCCAAATGTATCGCCCGACGAAACCATAGATGCCTTATATGTATTTACCGAATGCGAAATTTCTATATCACCCAATGCAAGTGTTATTATTGAAAAATCGCCTGAATTTATAGGTGTTTCGGATATTCTTCGAATTTCAACAGATAAAACAGTAGAATTGCTCCGAAGAGAACTCGAAATTCGCATGGAGGAACTCAAAGAAGATTGGATGAAGACCTCGCTCGAGAAAATTTTTATTGAAAAAGAAGTATACGAACTTATTAAACCTTGTAAAACAGAAGAAGAAATATTAACTACTATTTTTAAAGGTTTGGAGCCGCATGTTAAAAAATTCTGGCGTCCGGTAACTCGTGAAGATTGTGTTATACTTTCTAATATTCCTATTAAACGCATTTCTAAATTCAGCTCGTACAAAGCCGATGAGTATATTAAAGAAATTGAAATTGAAATAGAAGAGGTGAAAAATCATCTTGCACATATTGTTGAATTTGCAATTAATTATTTCACCCAAATACAAAAAAAATACGGCAAAGGTAAAGAACGTAAAACCGAAATTCGGAATTTTGAACAAATAGAAGCTACCCAAGTTGTAATAGCAAATACTAAATTATATGCAAATTTAGAAGATGGCTTTGTTGGCACATCGCTCAAAAAAGATACTTTTATTTGCGATTGTTCTGATATTGATGATATTATTGTGTTTATGCAAGACGGCAAATACAAAATATCAAAAGTATGCGACAAGGCATTTTTTGGAAAAAATATAATACATATTGCAGTTTTTCGCAAAAACGATGAACGTACAATTTACAATGTAGCATACAGAGATGGCAAATCGGGTATAACCTACATGAAACGATTTGCTGTAACGGGCATTACACGCGACAAAGTTTATGATGTTTCCAAAGGAACTCCTAATTCTAAAATCATGTACTTCAGTGCCAATCCTAATGGCGAAGCCGAGATTATTAAAGTATACCTCCGTCAAAATCCTCGCTTGCGAAAAACTATTTTTGAGGTAGATTTTAGCACTCAAGTTATTAAAGGACGAAATTCGCAAGGCAATATTTTAACCAAACATCCGTGTTTTAAAATTATTAAAATAGAAGAAGGTGTTTCTACATTAGGAGGTAGAAAAATATATTTCAATTTCGAAACCAAACGACTTAACGATGGTGGATATGGCGAATATTTAGGTGAGTTTAAAGGTTCAGACAAAATATTGGTAATAACCAACGATGGTAAATATACACTCACCACCTTTGATTTGAGCAATCACTACGAATACGATATTTTGAAAATCGAAAAATTTGATGATTCAAAAATATGGACAGCGGTATTTTTCGATGGCGAACAAGACAATTATTATATTAAACGATTCGAAATAGAGGAAACCGGTAAATTCATAAGTGTGATAGGCGACCACGAAAAATCATATTTAGTTGCAATAAACGATGATACCTATCCGCAATTACAGATTCAATTTGGAGGCAAACATTCTTCGCGCGAAATAGAATTAGTAGATGTAGATGAATTTATAGGAGTAAAAGGAGTAAAAGCTCGTGGCAAGCGTATTACAACGTTTACGGTTAAAACTATGACATTTATTGAGCCTCTCGAAAAAGTTGTATCAAGCGACGAAGAAATAGACCCTGAGTTAGAGATTGGCGAAGAATCTGATGAAGACATAATAGAATTAGATCAGGACTCTACCATAGAAGATTTGGAGGAAGATGAAACTACCGATGAAAATACTACGATAGAAGAAACTACAATACAAAAAACTCCTTCAAAACCGGTAAAAAAAGACGAACCTCCTCAATCAAATTCAGGAACACCAAGTCAGATGTCGTTATTCTAACGAGAACTTTTGGTAATTGGAATATTTGTAAATCTACCAATAACTCCTAAAGGTAATTTTTTACCAAAAGAATCTTGCAAATATAATTCACCAACTTCTTTAGGAGCTTTATATGAACTAAATATAGTATGTAGAAGATTCTCAATAATCATTGCAGAAAACCCTAACGAATATGTGTTAAGAATAAAAAAATACTGTTTCGTATCTAAAATTTTTTGCACATCTTTCAGTAAAGCATTTATATCACGTTCAAGTTTCCAATCTTCACCGTTTGTTCCTCTGCCAAAAGCAGGAGGATCCATTATTATACCTTGATACACATTACCACGCTTAATTTCGCGAGCTACAAATTTTCGTGCATCTTCAATTATCCATCGAATATCACGAAGCCCGCTGTCTTCCATATTCTGACGAGTCCAATTTACAACTTGTTTTATTGCATCTAAGTGTGTTACATCGGCACCGGCTGCTCGTGCAGCTACCGATGCTATGCCGGTATATCCAAATAAATTCAACACTTTCAATCCTGGGCGTGAAGAACATACTGCATGCATATAATCCCAATTTACTGCCTGTTCGGGAAATATACCAACATGTTTAAATGAAGTAAATTTCAAATTACAGGTTAATTGTAATGCATGATATTGAATCCTCCAAGAATCGGCACATGGTTTAAATTGTATCCATTCGCCGCTATTACTTGAATTTGCTTGAAAACGAACGGTAGCTTTGTGCATCCATTCACTTTCACTCATAGATTTATCCCATACTGCTTGGGGTTCGGGACGAATTGTAACATACGTTCCAAAACGTTCTAATTTTTCAAAATTACCCGAATCGAGTAATTCATAGTCTTTCCAATGCGTAGGTGTAAAATATATCATGTTCGTTGTAAATTGAATACAAAAATACCAAAACAAATATATATTTTTGTATTTCGTGTAACATTTGTATATTTGTATAATTAAAAAAAGAAAAATTATGGCAAAAATAAACGAAACCTCATCATTTTTGACAAACATGATAACTGCGGGAACCAGCATAACCGGAGATATTTCATGTAATAGCGATATTCGCATTGAAGGTAGCCTTAAAGGAAATTTAGTAGCTAAAGGTAAATTGGTGATAGGTAGTACCGGCGAAATTAAAGGTGAAGTTTCGTGCCAAAATTGTGATATTGAAGGCATTCTCGATGGAAAAATTACTATTCAAGAATTACTTTCGTTTAAATCAACCGCAAAAGTTACCGGCGATATAATTACGAATAAACTTGCTATAGAACCCGGAGCAATATTTAGCGGCACTTGCACTATGAAAAACGATACATTTGTTGCCGATCCTGCAAAAAAAATCGAAATAATTGAAAAAAAATCCTAACTATAGGAACGCTTTAAAATATTCAAACATAGGATTTCAAATGCTTGCCATTATTCTAATTGGCGTATTTGGCGGGCAAGCATTAGATGAATATTTTGACCTTACTAATTCCCTTTGTACTATTATTTGCTCTTTGTTGTCGGTTTTTGCAGCAATATATGTAGCCATAAAAGATTTTATTCGAATAGGTAAACAGAACCAAGACTTACTGTAAGAATAAAAACGCTAAATAATTCTGAATTCTAGATGATATAAGCAAAAAAATCGTAAAATATAATTATTGAAAATAGCC
>ERZ795059.4587-NODE-4587-length-12908-cov-7.924142_pt1 | contig 12908 bp, 8 predicted proteins | sample MGYA00375143_ERZ795059 | MGnify/ENA primary metagenome ERZ795059 (study PRJEB30188, sample SAMN05720168) | activated sludge metagenome | isolation source: Anaerobic digester | place: USA | collected 2015-01-07 ... | reverse complement strand
ATAATGAAAGGCCTAGGAAATACTGGAGTGATTTAAAAACTAAACTTAAAAAAGAAGGTAGTGAGTTGTCCGAAAAAATCGGACAACTGAAAATGCAATCTTCTGATGGCAAATACTACCTTACTGACGTAGCTGATACAGAGCAGCTTTTTCGTCTTATCCAATCCATTCCATCACCGAAAGCAGAGCCATTTAAGCAATGGTTGGCTCAAATTGCAAGCGAACGTTTAGACGAAATGCAAGACCCTGAATTGACTATTGACAGAGCTTTAGAGCAATATTTAAAATTGGGCTATTCCGAAAACTGGATTAACCAACGATTGAAAAGCATTGAAATACGAAAAGAATTAACAGATGAGTGGAAAAAAAGAGGATTGAAAGAAGGGCAGCAATTTGCAACTCTTACTGATATTATTACAAAAACATGGTCTGGAAATACTACTAAAGAATACAAAGTACTAAAAGGATTGAAAAAAGAAAACCTGCGCGACAATATGACCAATACCGAACTCATATTGAATATGCTTGCAGAAGCTTCTACAAAAGATATTTCGCAAGCAGTAGAACCACAAACCTTTGAAGAAAGCAAAAAGGTTGCTAAACAAGGAGGCAATGTTGCTAAAGTTGCAATGCTTGAACTGGAAGCAAAAACTGGTAAAAAAGTAGTAACGGAATTAAATGCAAAATCTGTTTTATCAGAAAACGAATCTTCTAAAAAACTTAAAGCAAATAAGCCAAAAAAGTAACGAACAGTTGTTTAATTACATATAATCACAACAAACAACTGAGGTGTTTGTAATTTGTCAAAAAAAGCGAGTTAAGGAAAAATTATTGAATTAGCTCACTAAGATTAATCTTCTAAAACCTAATTCCCTCATCCTCTTCCCCAACCACAGCCCTTTCTTCCCCAAAATAATAAAAACTTGATTTGAACGTATAATTACATTATATTTGCAGAAAATTAAATGAATTAAAATTATGGAATTAAAACTTACATTACATTTAGAAGAAAGTGTGCTTGATGGAGCAAAAGAATACGCTTCATCACAAAAAAGAAGTTTGTCGGATATGATTGAAGCATATCTTAAAACCTTAATTACGAAAAATCAAACTCAACCAGATGAAGACATCGAAATTTCTCCCTTTATCAAGAGCTTAAGAACTGGAGTTAAAGTACCTGCTGATTATAATTACAAAGAAGAATATACTGATTATTTGGTAGAGAAATATAAATGAAAGATAAACTTTTCCTTGACACAAATGTAGTTATTGATCTATTAGGTGAGCGTGAACCATTTTATGAATCATCTGCTAAAATCGCTACACTTGCCGATATAGGTAAAATAAAAATAATTGTATCCGCATTAACTTACTCAACGGTATATTACTTACTTTCCAGATTAGAAGATAAAGAATTAGTTAAAGAAAAAATTAGGAAGTTTAAAGTAATTGCTGAGACATCTAACCTGACCGATAAGATAATCGACAAGGCACTTTCATCAAAATTTAAAGATTTTGAGGATTCATTGCAATACTATTGTGCTTTGGAAATGAGATGTAATATGATAATAACAAGAAACGTAAAAGATTTTAAAGAATCAGAAATACTAATTTTAACTCCAAATGAATATTTGAAAAGTTTGAAGAATAAATAGTATTTTCCAAAAAAAAACTAAATTCATTTTTATTAAAATATTATCACATTAAATATATATTTTTTTAACATCTCCAAAACACCACCCCAAAACCCCCTTTCCCTCCCCATTCCCCAGCACCCTCTTCCCTAAAATAATAAATACTTGATTAGAACGTATAATTGCATTATATTTGCAGAAAAAACTTATGAAATTCAGAACTCCTTGTCCCATAAAGAAAATAAAGGAGCTAGGAGATTTGCCTCGTATAGAATAATTTCGCAGTTAGCAAATATTCTTTTATTAGTTATTAGTCATTGATTATTAGTTTGTAACTATAAATGACTAGTGACTAATAACTAATGACGAATTGATAACTCACTTTTTAATAAGAGTTTTCATTTGATAAAATGCGAAATAACAGACTACGAGGAGTCAGGAGTTCTAAATATATGAATTCATTTTATAATAAGCAAAATAAAAAATTCCGATAGCTCAGTACTACTGATATTTATAATAATAAACATAATAAAATCAAAAAAATTATAAAATTTAAGATAAATAAAGTAATTTTGTAATTTTATGAAAAGGCAGTTATAAAAAAAGAAAGATATAATTTATAATATAAATGTTTTGAGGAAATAAATGTACGAATTTAATTTTAAGCCATTCGAGGAAATGACTGCTGAGGATTACGCTAAGGTCGGTTTCAAATCTGGCTTGGAAATACACCAGCAATTGTTAACAGAAAAAAAACTATTTTGCCGATGTCCCGCTGGAAAGTATAGTTCTGATTACCATGCAGAAATATTAAGGCATATGCGCCCTACGTTATCAGAACTTGGAGAATACGATGGTACAGCATTAATGGAATTTAAAACAAAAAAGGATATTATTTACAGAATAAACCGTAGCACTGTTTGTACTTACGAAATGGACGACACTCCACCTTTTCAGATTAACGACCAGGCATTGGATATTGCAATTGAAGTTGGTATGCTTCTAAATTCATCTGTTGTCGATGAAATCCATATAGCTCGTAAGCAATACCTTGATGGAAGTATCCCTACCGGTTTTCAACGTACTGCAATTGTTAGCGTTGGTGGTTTCATTCCTTTTAAAGACAGAAATATCAATATAATCCAAATGTCGATTGAAGAAGATTCCTGCCGTGAATTTAGCGATATCGGTCATCAAAGAATTTATCTGGCAGACCGTCTTGGAATGCCTCTAATTGAAACCGTTACCGAACCAGAGATGAGAACTCCACAAGAAGTTGCAGAAGTAAATGATCTTTTGAGACGACTCGCAAGAAGCACCGGCAAGGTTAGAACTGGTATTGGTGCCGGGCGCGAAGACGTAAACGTCAGCGTTACCGGCGGAACCCGTATTGAAATAAAAGGTGTATCTAAAATTACAACCATTCCTTTACTCACATACAACGAAGCAATGCGTCAGTGGAATTTGCTTAAATTACGTGAAGAACTTCATCGCCGCGGAATCACTGAAGATACTTTCTCTGCAAAAGTTGATGATGTTACAAAAATTTTAAGGAAAACTCGCTACCAACCAATTTACAATGCTATATATGAAGGAAAATTAGTTTATTGCGTTACTTTGCGTAACTTCAAGAATTTACTCCGCTGGCAGACCCAAACCGATACTTATTTTTCAAAAGAAATTTCTGACAGAGTCCGCGTTATTGCCTGTTTGACTACCTTACCAAATATCATTCATTCAGATTACCAAGGTGAAACAATATCATCAGCCGAAGGAAAAGCTTTAAGAAAAGCAATCGGTGCAACTGAAGACGATACAATTGTTCTTGTCTGGGGGAATAAACAAGATGCTACAACAGGCGCCAAGGAAATTATAATCAGGGCAAAAGAAGCTACTATTGGCGTTCCTTCTGAAACGCGTCAGGCACTCCACGATGGCACCAATGGTTTTGAACGCATTTTACCCGGACCTCAAAGAATGTATCCCGATACAGATTTACCTCCCAAAAAGGTAACGACTGAGAAATTAGAACAAATCAGATCAAATCTTCCAAAGCAAATTTGGGTTCGTGAAAAAGAGTATAAAAATCTTAATCTACCCCAGCATTACGTAAAAATTCTTGCTTTTTCTAAATATGCAAACGTTTTTGAAAGAATTATAAAAGAACTTAATATCAAACCAATGCTTGCAGCAACAGTAATAGTTGATTATCCAAAAAAATTAAAGAAAAAAGGTTTCGATATTTCTGCAATCAAGGAAGAATATTTCTATAATATTTTAAAAGCATATTCTGAAAAAAGAATTGTAAGAGATGCTATAATAATTGCATTGCAAAGAGCAATAAAAAATCTGGAATATAATGATGTTATTCTTCCAAAAAAAATTACTGAAGAACAACTTAAAGAAATGAAAAATCAAATTATTGATGTAACGAAACAAGTAGAAATAAAGAACGAAGAGAAGAAAAGAGATATTTATTTAAGTAAGATAATGCACACGTTTCGAGGCACAGTTGAATTCGACCAGGTTGACAAATTATTAAATCAAATTGAATTGTAGGAGCATAAGTAATGGCAAATAATGAAGCATATAAAGGTTACAGAGGTGAAGCCCTCGACACATTGAAGCAGTTCAATGCTATGATTTGGAGCGATGTTGAAATTACTACTGCAGATTATAAATTTGTTGGTATTATTCTTCCACGTTCAGAAACTGCTGACCAATACCACGTTGTTTTGAAATTAAGAACCGGATATAATATTGGTATTGCTGCAAATAAAATTAAAGATATAAATATTCTTGGCAGAAAAGAAGCTCACTACAAAATTCCGGAGAAAGAATTTCCTTACGACCCGCATCGTCCTAATGTTAAACTATTCGGAACCGGCGGAACTATAGCAAGCCGCTTAGACTACCGCACAGGAGCTGTTATTCCGGCTTTCTCTCCCGGCGAACTTTACGGCTCTGTTCCAGAACTTGCAGATATCTGCAATCTCGAAACCGAAAAGCTATACGGCGTTTTCAGTGAAAATATGGGGCCAGAACAGTGGAAAGGAACAGCTGAAGCAATAGGAAACGAAATTCGCAAAGGAACTACAGGAATCGTAATTGGGCATGGAACTGATACAATGCACCACACCGCTGCTATACTTTCCTTTATGGTGCAAAATTCACCTGTTCCAATCGTAATGGTTGGCTCACAGCGTTCAAGCGACCGTCCTTCTTCTGATGCTGCACTTAATTTGATGCACAGCGTTAAAGCTGCTGCTGAAAGCGATATTGCTGAAGTTATGGTTTGTATGTTCGGACCTACTTCCGATGAATATGGCTTACTCCATCGCGGAACACGTGTTCGTAAAATGCACTCCAGCTACCGTTCTACTTTCAGAACAATTGGCGATATTCCACTTGCTATGGTCGATAGAAAAAAAATATCACCACTTCGTCAGGATTACCATAAGAGAAGAAATGATAAGAGCGTCATAATCAACACAGCTTTTGAAGAAAAAGTTGCAATCGTTTATTACTATCCGAATATGCAGCCAGACATTATTTACTCTTTAATTGATAATGATTATAAGGGAATAGTGATTGCAGGCACCGGTCTTGGACACGTCAATAAACCACTTTATCCGGCTCTTAAGAAAGCAAAAGAAAAGAACATTGCTGTTTATATGACCGTTCAAACTCTTTGGGGTTACGTTCAAATGTATGTTTACGATACTGGCAGAGATATGATGGAACTTGGCGTTGTCCCATCAGCAAATATGCTCCCAGAAGTTGCATATATGAAACTATGCTGGGCATTAGGACAAACCAACGATTTGGAAAGAGTCCACGAAATAATGCTCACTCCGGTTTCTGGTGAAATCACTGAACGAGAGCCAAGCAATGGTTACCTCGTTTTGCAAGGTGGCATTCCCGAAGTAGAAGAATATATTTCTAAATACAGAAAATAAAAGTTTAAAATATTTTAAAAAGAAACAAACAGGGATGTTCGTTTTACATTCAAGTAAAACAGCATCCCTTTTTTTAAAAAAAAGAAGTTCAATCTTTCCAATTTATTTTGTATTTTGCAAAACAAAAATTCAAAGAGGAAAAGATGAAAAAATCAATTTCATTAATCTTTCAATTACTGATAATTATAGTAATTATCTCTTGCAACAAAAGTGATAATGTTGTTAACCCTTCTAATCCCGGTGGAATTGAATTAATAGATTTTTCACCAAAAATAGCTCCAACTTATGCAAAAATTACTATTTATGGTAAAAATTTAAATTATCAGGGAAAAACTTTAGTTTACTTTAACGATTATTATGCTCCCTATTTTTTTAAAAGCAATGATTCGATTGTAGTTATATTTGAAAATCAAATTCCGGGTAAATATAAAATTAAAATTGTAAATGGAAAAGATATTTTAAGTTTTAAAGATTCATTAGAATTAATATCACCTTTCAATAATTATAATTTTTTAAATATAAAGTCATATTCATTAAAAATTAGAAATATCCCCTGTTATTTTACGAGTTTACGCAATAATGAATCACCTAAAACGGATACTTTGTACAATTTTAGTGGATATTATAATAATAGTTTTGATTTATCCAAAACAATTGATATAAAAAGTGAAATCAGTTTTAAAAGAAATGATGAACACGGAGATGTTGATGTAAAAATGAATTTAAAATTTAATAATATTAATCCCAATATTTTAACGCTTTCAATATCAGGAAGATATCCATTGAACTATAATGACGAAATGCACGATGAGCTGAGCTATTCTATAGTCTTAAACAACATTACACCAACTTTAATCACTGATTCAACAATTATGTTTAATTTAGATAATGATATAGTAAATAAGAGTTTAGTAACATTAACTTATTCATATAGTGAAACACATTTTCTAAGTCACGGTTCAATCACAAAAAAAGAATATATAAGCAAAGTTTTGCATGTAACTGGAAATGCTGGTATTGATATTATTTTATCGAAATGACATATTGTTTTTACACTTTGAACTCCTTCCCAAGTGCAACATGGGAAGGAGTATTAAAGTATTGATTATTTTGAAAGATAAAGGTTAAATTCCTTCAATATTTCTTTTCAATCTTTTAAGTCCAAGTCGGGCAATTGGAGTATCTTTAAACAAATCATTAAATAACTCTTCATTCAAATTCTTTAATATTTCTTTTGAAATGTTTGAAATATCATTATTTAAAATAAAGTCCTTACAATCAGCTATTTTAGCTTTTTTGTTCCAGGGGCAAACTTCCTGGCAAATATCGCAGCCATAAATCCACTTATTTTGATTTTTCTTTATAAAATCCGGAAATATTTCTTCTTTAGATTCAATTGTCCAGTAAGCAATGCATTTCCTGGCATCTATATTTCTGTTTTCAGTAATTGCACGAGTTGGGCAGTTTTCTATACATAAGCGGCATTTTCCACAACAATCCTGTTGCTCAATATCTTTTTCCAAATTTAAATTTGTTATCATTACTCCAAGAAAAATCCATGAGCCATATTTTTTAGAAATAATTAAGCTATTACGTCCCTGCCAACCAATACCGGCTTTTTTCGCTATTTGTTTTTCAAGAATGGGGCCAGTATCTACAAATATTTTTGATTTGTAATTAGTAGTTCTTAATTTTATAAAATCATCAACTTTTTTTAGTTTTTCAAATATAACTTTGTGATAATCTTTAATTAAAGCGTATCTTGATATTTTCATTTCATTGTTAATCTTTTGTTCAAAATTATATGAAATTGAAAACACCAAAGCGCTTTTTGCATCAGGAAGTATATTTTTTAAATCGAAGCGTTTTTCAAGATTTCGCTCTAAGAAATTCATTTTATCATTAAATTTTCTTCCAAGCCAATCCTTATAAAAATTCTCAATATTTCGATAATTAATCTCATTAGTAACTTTGCAATCAGCAAAACCGATTTGCAAAGCGTATTCTTTTATATCTTGCTTTAAATTATGCAATTTAATTTCAGTTTTATTAAAAAAATTCAAAATAAAATTACAAAGGAAACGCTTATAAATAAAATGATGATTTTAAAAAAAAAATTATTATTTTTGAAAAAAAGGTATTTTTTATAAGAAATGGAATTATCCAATGAAATTAAACAAAGTGTATCTTTTAGCTATTTTATTTATTTTAAATATCAGCTATTTGTTTGCTCAGGAACCTCAACATTTTACATTTTTAGACAATACCGGGGCTAATGGAACTGTAATTATCCAATTGAATACTGCGACTATTGACGGAGTACTATTATCACAGGGAGATGAAATAGGTGCTTTTACCCCAGCCGGATTATGTGTTGGAGCTGTAGTATGGCAGAATAATGCAAATGCCGGATTGACAGTTTGGGGAAATAATGACCAAACTCCAGAAATTGATGGCTTGCAACCGGGCGAAACAATTCATTATCGGTTTTGGAAGCAATCCACAGATACCGAATATCCTAACTTAAATGTTACATATTATCAAGGTTCCGGTAATTATAGCATTAATTGCTATTTTATTGTTTCTTCTATTTATTCAGGAATAGCTCCTGCTCTGGTTGTTCCTATGCTGGATTATCCGTTAAATGAATCAAAAAATATTCCATTGCAAACATTAGTTGGCTGGTATGCTGTTCCCGGAGCAACTCATTTTAAACTTCAAGTTTCTGAAACCTCTGATTTTAATACTATATTTTTAGAACAAAATTCAATAACCGATACATTTTTCCTTGTATCAAATTTGAATTATATTACAACATATTACTGGAGGGTTCAGGCGTTTAATCAAACCTCGAACAGCTTTTGGTGCTTTCCAAGAAAATTTACTACAATGATGGAATATCTTGATGCCCCGATATTACTTTATCCCCAGCAAAACGCAGAAGATTTAGAGCCGGATTTGACTTTAAAATGGGCTAAAGTTTCAAATGCCACTCAATATGTTTTCCAAATAGCAAGAGATACAAATTTCAATAGTATAAGATATAATCAAATAATAACTGATACTACTTTTAACGCAGAAAATCTTACATATAATACAAAGTTTTACTGGCGCATCCGAGCAAAGAAAGGAAATTCGTATAGCAACTGGTCAGAAAGAAGGAGTTTTACAATAAAGGAGTTGGAAGTTCCTGCTCCAATCTTAATTCAGCCGCAGAACATTTCAATGAATGTTACTTTAACTCCTATATTTAAATGGTATAAAGTAGGAATAGCCACTAATTATTTATTCCAATTATCCAAAAATGCTGATTTTAGTATTTTAATTGCAAATGAATTAAACCTTACCGACAGCACTTATTCCCTATCTACAAGTTTGGAAGCAAGTACTCAGTATTACTGGCGGGTTGCTGCATTTCGCCAATCTATACTTAGCGAATGGTCAAACGTATGGCGTTTTACAACACAGGAAGAAACTTTAAATTCCCCCAAATTAAATTCACCTTCAAATAACGCCGTAGGTCTTCCTTTGACTGTAAATTTTGTATGGAAAGAAGTTCAAAATGCTAATGCTTATCATTTCCAACTATCTCAAAATAAAGAATTTAATGTTTTAATTAAAGATGAACAGGAAATTTCACAAACGAACATTGTAGTGAAAGATTTGATTTATAATACAAAATATTACTGGCGGGTTTTAGCAAAAAACAACACCTTAGTAAGTAACTGGTCTGAAACGTGGAATTTTACAACTCAAAAGAGCCAGGATACCTTGCAAGCACCAAAATTGATTGGTCCAGCTAATAATTCCGATGAAGTCATTTTAAATCCGACTTTTACCTGGAACAAAGTTGAAAAAGCAACGACTTATCATATACAAATTTCTAAACTATCTGATTTTTCTATACTTTTCTACGAGAATGAAACGCTGACTGGTATTTTTACTCAGGCAAGTGGCTTGGAGCTTAATACAAGTTATTACTGGCGGGTAAAATGTTCTTACGAACAGATTTCTAGTAACTGGTCTGAAGTATGGACTTTTAAAACAATAAAAGAAATCATTGTAAAACCACCAGACGAATGGAAATACGTAAACAACACGGGTAATTCTTCTACCATTATGCTCCAAAAAGTATTTGGAGAGAATTTTATTATCAATGGACGTAATTTCTTACAAGGTGATGCTGTTGGCGTATTTTATTCTGATAAAGATAAATTAGTTTGTGCCGGCTATTCAATTTGTGCAAATGAGACAATCAGTATAACCGTTTGGGGCGATAATCATAATTCTGATTTCAAAGATGGCTTCTATGTTGATGAAATATATACGATTAAAGTATGGGATTCGAGAGCTGGTTTGGAATTAAACGCAAATGTTACTTATCTCTCCGGTCCAGATAATTATCAAATTGATGCTGTTTCAGTTATCGGCTCCCTTAATACAAATATAATTTCTAAAACCTTCAAAATTCCTTTAATGAAAGATTGGAGTTTAATTTCTTCTTATATAAATCCTAATATAAAAAATTTAGAAAGTATATTTATGAATTACTCCTCGGTTGGCATAGTAAAAAATATTCTTAACCAACGATATATTCCTAATCAGCAAAATGAAATTGGTAATTGGAATTATAGCGAAGCATACTGGGTAAACACATCTGCTGATGATACTTTATCTATAACAGGCGCTCAAATTGACCCATTTACTAATCCTTTATATCTTTTAAGGGGCTGGACCCTTTTACCATATTACCTTGATTTCAATCAAAGTTGTGATGTTGTTTTTAAAAATGTAAAAAATGATTTACTTGTTGCTAAAGATGAAAATGGTAATCTATATCTTCCATTTTATAATTTTAATACAATAAAAACAATTTATCCAGGAATGGGACTTAAGTGCTTCTTTACAAAAAGTGTTACTCTAACTTATGATGACACAACAAAAATAATTGACATACGGAAACCACCTGTTTTCAATGAAAACCTTATTGGAAAGCTGACGGGTAACACTGCTGTAATCATTGCTACCATTATTGGCTATAACGGCTATAATGTTGCTGCTTATAACGAATTAGACCAGATGGTCGGCATTGGAACTGCAATGAACAATCAGGCAGTTTTTACTGTTTGGGGTGATGACGAAAACACTGGCACTTTCGATGGCGCAAAAGAAGATGAACTGTTGAACATTAAAGTTTTTAAAGATAATGACACAGTAATTTACGCTTTCATACCAAATAATATAAGAGACGTAAGTTTGGACGAACCTTATACAGAATTACGATATCATCAGGATGCTGTTTTTGTTATTACTGGAACAATTGTTGGTGTAGAAGAAAATTACAGCAATGACTTTGATTTTAATATCAGACCAAATCCGGCTAGCAGCTTCATAAATATTGAGTATAGTTTGACTAATGAATCTGATGTTATGATTTCACTTTATTCTATTAATGGTGAATTGATTGAAGTTAGAAATATTTCTGATGCTGCCAAAGGAATAAACCGCCAGCAGTTCAATATTTCTAATTTAACATCTGGAGTATATTTTATTAAATTCCAGGCAGGAGAAAATGTAATTATAAAGAAGTTTGTAGTTTTATAATTAATATTTCTAATTCCCCTCTTGAGAGGGGATTAAAGGGGTGTGTTCTTTTTTCCTTATTAAAAAAGTACTTTCTGAATAAAGAAAAGACATTTGTTTATTATAGTGTCTATCCTTGGAATTGTTTCAGATATAAAAAGTAAGAAAGAACACACCCCTGCCCCTCTCAAGAGGGGAATAAGACAAGTGAATTAAAAACCTATTAACACAAACCTTATTTCACTTCCCATGAGAGAAATTTGTAAGGTGAGCAATAATTTCAAAGACATTTTCAGCAACCATCGGAGCCGAGATTTTTTCCATACAATCGAAAGTTCCGATGGGGCATTTCTTAGAGCCATGAATACGGCAAGGTCGGCATTTCAGTCCGCTTATTTCAACAATTCTGTCTAAATTTCCACGCGGAGCAAAACCAAAATTCGGCGAGGTAGGTCCGTAAATCGTTACTGTCGGGCATTTAACCAAGCCAGCTAAATGAGTTGGAGCGCTATCGTTTGTTATTAATAGCTTGCTTTGTTTTAATAGATAAATGGTTTGTGAAAGAGACAATTTTCCTGCTAAATTATAGCCACCGGATAAGGCAGCAATTTCACTGCACAGTTCTTCATCGGCTTTTGAACCAATCAAAATACAATCGTAGTTTCTATTTTTTAGTATCTTAATTAACTCTATAAAACCTTCTTTCTTCCAGCGTTTCGTATTCCAGATACTTCCCGGAGCTATGCAAATTGGATTTTCATTTATATTTTTTAAATTATTTAAAACAATAAATTCATCTTCTTCACAAAATTTTAATTCGACATCATTTAATACTTTTTCATCATAAAAATCGAAAGCATCAAGAAGTGATAAATTGCGTTCTATCTCGTGCATGGAAAAATCATAGAAGCTTCTTTTTTTATAAAGAAATGAAAAAGCAGATTTGTTAAAAGAAACTGAAAATTTGGGATTTGTAAAATAAGTCAATAAAGTAGTGCGTAAAGAGCGGTGTGGGGCGATAACGCAATCTACTTTCATTGCATTGAGTTTATCTGAAATCATTTTTATTCCTTTTAAACCGCGATGCTCATTCCTTTTATCGAAAATAATTACAAGGTCAACAGCTTTAACGCAATCGAAAAGCGGAGCTGAAGCAGGTGTTATAACAACGGTAATACGGGTATTCGGCTGATTGTCCCGAATTGCCTGTATAAGTGGAAGCGTAAGGACTGTGTCCCCAATGAACGCAGTCTGTATAACAGCAAAATGCTTAAAATGCCATAGCTCGTTGTTTCTTTTCATCTTATTACAAAATTAGCAATTTTTTTTTATTGAATTGATAAAAGAAGGAGATTTTAATTGTTATTTTGATAGTAAGGGAATTTTACACTACTCAACTTTACGAAAGTAAAGAAACTTTCGCAATGTAAGAGAGCTAAATACTTTCGTAAAGTTTTTCAGAGTTTTGAGAAAGTTAAATATCTAAACTATCTAAACCTTCTAATCTTTCTAAACCTTATCGCATCTCCATTTAAATAAAGGTCTTACTTCATTTTGGGAGTCGGATTGACAATAAATGTTTATCAGTTTTTCAATGAATAGTTACACTAGAGTAATATCCCTTTGAAAACCTGACTATAACATCTTGTAATTTCGAACCCCCTTATAAAGCAAGTGCTTTATTTAAATGGAGATGACATAAGTAAAAGTGTCATTCTGACGAATGTCAGAA
>ERZ795059.4582-NODE-4582-length-12915-cov-11.669285_pt1 | contig 12915 bp, 11 predicted proteins | sample MGYA00375143_ERZ795059 | MGnify/ENA primary metagenome ERZ795059 (study PRJEB30188, sample SAMN05720168) | activated sludge metagenome | isolation source: Anaerobic digester | place: USA | collected 2015-01-07 ... | reverse complement strand
TTCATCAATATTGCCGGTGTGATGGGGCTTATTCCCCTGAAGGGACTGGTTCTGCCGTTTTTGAGCTATGGCGGAACGGCATTTATCATGAGTATGACGGCCGTGGGAATATTGCTCAATATTTCCACGCAGACATCGTGAGAGCGGTGTGATGATATTATTTAAAAACATGAGTGGCTTTGTGTGGAGCGAACAATGCGGATTGTAATTGCGGGAGGAGGAACAGGCGGTCATTTGTTTCCCGGGATTGCCATCGCGGAGGAATTTATAAAAAGAAATGCCCAGGCAAAGGTTGTGTTCATCGGAACGAAAAGAGGCATAGAAGGGCGTTTGCTCAGCCGGTTGGGCTATGACCTCAAGACCATTGACATTGAGGGCATCAAGGGACGGGGGATGAGGGCATTGGTGAAAAGTGTTTTCCAGATTCCAAAAAGTTTGTGGCAGGCCAGAGGAATTCTGAAACAATTCAGTCCTGACATGGTGGTCGGTGTCGGCGGTTACGCATCGGGTCCTGCGGTGCTGGCGGCGTATCTGATGGGGATCCCGACGTCCATTGCTGAACAAAACGCCATCCCCGGTGTCACCAACAAAATTCTGGGAAACGTTGCAGGCAAAATATTTGTCACTTACCCCCGGACACAGCAATGCTTCCCGCGTCGAAAAGTTGTGATCAGCGGCAATCCGGTGAGGGCGTCGTTTGCCGCACAGAGTTTCCGAACGAAAGAAGACAGAACGCACCGGCAACTCCTGATTTTCGGCGGATCACAGGGTGCCGAAGCGATCAACAGGGGCGTCATCGATATGTTGCCGCGGTTAAGCGGCATGAAAGACCGGATACGCATTATGCATCAGACCGGTGCGCGGCAGATGGAAGAAGTTAAAAAAGCTTACGCGCAATCCGGTCTTCAGGCGGTAGCAACGGATTTCATCATGGATATGGCTGAAGCCTATGCGCAGGCGGATTTGATCATTTGCCGCGCCGGTGCGACGTCGCTGGCGGAAATAACGGTTGCGGGCAAGGCCGCTGTTTTGATTCCGTATCCGTGGGCGGCCAATGATCACCAACTGAAAAATGCTCTGGCCATGTCCGACGCGGGAGCCGCGGTGGTGATTCCGGAAAAAGAGCTGAGTGGCGAAAGCCTGTTCAACGCCATTGACGGCATTCTGCGTGATGAAAACCGGCGGCTATTGATGGAAGAAAATTCCCTGAGGATGGGAAAAGCGGAGGCGGCGGCAACGATCGTTGATGAATGCATGAAACTGACGGACGCCAAACATTAAAGACAGAGTGCTTGGAAAGCGGAAAAACAATGAAAAAAGATAAGGAAAAAAGCCTGATGCAGCGCAAAATCAAATGCATCCATTTTGTCGGAATCGGCGGAATCGGCATGAGCGGCATTGCCGAGGTTCTGGTTAATCTCGGATACAATGTGGGCGGTTCAGATGTTCAACCGTCGGAAACCACCGCCCGGCTGCAGAAGCTCGGCGCTAAAATCGTCATCGGACATGCGGCGGAGAACGTCGGGAATGCCGATGTTGTGGTGACCTCAACGGCGGTGAAGGAGCATAACCCCGAAGTGCTGGAAGCGCACCGGAAAAATATTCCGGTCATCCCGCGTGCGGAAATGCTGGCGGAACTGCTCAAAATGAAATTTTCGGTGGCTGTTTCCGGGAGTCACGGCAAAACGACGACCACGTCCATGATTTCCACCATCCTGGCGGAGGGGAATCTGGATCCGACCATGGTCATCGGGGGTAAACTGGCCAGCATCGGCAGCAATGCCCGGTTGGGTGACGGCGAAATCATTGTGGCGGAAGCCGATGAAAGCGACGGTTCGTTTCTGAAATTGTCGCCGACCATCGCCGTCATCACCAATATCGACCGGGAGCATCTGGATTATTATCCGGGCATCGCCGAAATCAAGGAGGCGTTTCTGACGTTTGCCAATATCGTTCCCTTTTATGGGTGCACGGTCCTGTGTAACGACAATATTCATGTGCGGGAGATTCTTCCGGCGATCAAACGACGGATGATCACCTACGGTATCGATACCCCGGCGGATTACAGCGCCGAGGATATAAAATTTACAAAAAGAAAAACGTGTTACAGTCTGGTTCATAAGGGAGAGAAATTGGGCAAGATCGAATTAATTGTCCCCGGTCTGTTCAATGTTTATAATTCTCTGGCGGCGATAGCGGTTGCCCGGGAGTTGAACCTGGATCTGGCCACCATCAAAGAAGGATTGAAAAGTTTTTCCGGGGTGCAGCGCCGGTTGGAGATCAAGGGAAGGGTCGGCGAAGTAACTGTTCTTGATGATTACGGTCATCACCCGACGGAAATCAAGGCGACGCTGGCGGCCATGCGGCAAATCTGGAAGGACAGACTGATCGTCGTTTTTCAGCCGCACAGATATACACGGACACGGGCGCTTTTTGAGGAGTTTACGAAAGCATTTGACGAGGTTGACATTCTGATTCTCAATGACATTTATCCGGCCAGTGAAGAGCCGATTCCAGGTATTACCGCTGCCGCGCTTTGCGAGGCGATCCGGAAGGCCGGTCATAAGCATGTGGAATATATTCCGGGTGCGGAAGCGACCGTCGAATATCTCTTAAAAACGGTTCATCAGAAGGATACGGTTGCCACCATCGGAGCGGGCAGTATTTATAAAATAGGAGAAACGTTCATTACTCAACTGGTAGCCAGGGGAAAGAATACGTAATGACCAGCCATTGTGAGATCAGGGGCATTTTACAGGAGATAGATGCCGGGAAAGTATTGTACGACGAGCCGATGTCGCTGCATACATCGCTGGCCGTGGGTGGAAAGGCGGATGCCCTGGTTGTCGTGGAGCACGAAAATCAACTGGCGCGGGTCATCAGGAAATTCAGGATGGAGGGCATAAATTATTTCACGGCGGGAAATCTGACCAATGTTATTGTCAAGGACGGCGGATACCGGGGAGCGATCATATTGATGACGGGTATGAAGGAAATTCAGTGCAAACCTGTGGGGGGCCATGAAGGTTATATCCTGGCCCAGACGGGAGCCTCTCTGGCCAAGGTTGTCAGCCGGTCGGTCGTGGAGGCGTTGAGCGGCGTTGAGTTCTGTTCCGGCATTCCGGGCAGTGTCGGCGGAGCCGTCTGGATGAACGCGGGAGCGTACGGACGGGAAATGAAGGATGTGATTGAATCGGTAACGGTGCTCGATACCGAAGGCAGCAAAAAAACAATGATCCGGGAAGCGATCTCTTTCGGTTATCGCACATCGTCTTTTCCCTCGGGAACAATCATCCTGGGGGCCCGGTTCAGACTGAAAAAAGGTGATCGCGCGACAATGAAAGCGAGAATCAGCGAAATTTTACAATGGCGCCAGGCAAAACATCCCCTGGAATATCCGAGTGCCGGATCGGTTTTTAAAAATCCTCCCGGACATCCGGCTGGAAAGATTATTGAGGACATGGGACTCAAAGGTGAAAAGGCAGGCGGCGCGGAAATATCGTCCAAACACGCCAACTTTATCGTCAATAAAGGTGGGGCAACGGCTGCGGATGTTCTGGCGCTGATCCGTCTGGTCCAGTCCAGAGCCAGAGAAGAAAAAAATATCGATCTGGAAACCGAGGTTGTCGTGATCGGGGAAGACAGATGTTAAAGAAAACGGGCATTCAAACAAAACAAAACAGAATCCGCCGGCGTTTTACGAGCTTGTCCGGAGATTTTTTCACGGCGATGACATTGCTGAGCATGGCTGTTTTCCTCAGCGTCCTGTTTATTTATGTTTACAATGTGATGATGAGCAGCCCGTATTTTCAGATCAAGGAAATATCCGTGCGCGGACTGAAGGAACTGACGGAGAAGGATATTCTGGCATCGGCGAATATTAAACCACAACAGAATCTTCTGGCCGTGAACAAAAATTCGATCATCCGCCGTGTCTGTTCCAATCACTGGGTGGAAACGGTTTACGTGGGCAAGGAACTGCCGGGAAAACTCGTCCTGGACGTCCGGGAGAGAATTCCTCTGGCCCTGGTAAAGCGGGGTGGTGATTTTTATCTGATGGATGTGAAAGGTCATGTTTTTAAAAGACTGGGTGGAAGCGATGAAGTTGATCTGCCGGTCATTACCGGTGCTGCAACAGGCGAAGCAACCCGTTCGCCGCTGCTGTTGAGCGCACTCGGTTTGATCCAGAGGATTTCTAAATCTCCCGCGTATGCTCATCTCGGAACGATTTCCGAGATTCATATCGATTCCGTGTTCGGGCTTGCGCTGGTGTCCGACAACGGTCTGTATTTGAAACTGGGCACGGATGATTTTGAAAATAAGCTGAGGAAGTTAAAGGCCATTCTGACCGATTTGGAAAACAGGGGAATGAAGACAGGTTTCTTGTGTGTTGATTTGTCGGATCATTCCAAAGTGACGGTCAAACGCAAATATGTTCCGGAAAAAACGCAAGATGGCGATCAGAATAAAAATTATCTGATCTAGAAAGTATAAATAAAAAAGAGGTGAAAAGGCTGATGGGAAAGAGAAGCAATGTTTTAGTTGGTCTTGATATCGGAACGACAAAAACCACGGCGATCGTCGGTGACGTAACCGAAACGGGTATCGATATCATCGGGATCGGAACATCGCAGACCAAAGAAATGAGAAAAGGCACGGTTGTCAATATCGACACCATGGTGGAGTCCATCAAGACGGCGGTGGAGGAAGCGGAGCATATGTCCGGGTGCCGCATCAATTCGGCATTTGTCGGGATTTCCGGAAGCCACATTAAAGGCCAGAACTCTTTAAGTATCGTTTCCATTAAGGGAAGGGAAGTGGATGAAAAAGACGTGCAGAGAGTGATTGAAGCTTCCGAGGCCATTGCCATTCCTGTCGGACGGAAAATCCTGCATATTCTTCCGCAGAGTTACGTGATTGACGGTCAGGAAGGGATCAAGGATCCCATCGGCATGTCCGGTGTCCGTCTCGAAGCCAAGGTTCACATTGTAACCGGTGCGATTGCCGCCATTCAGGATATTGAAAAATCGGTGAACCGCGTCGGTCTGGATATTGACGGCATTGTCCTGGAGCAACTTGCCGCCGGGGAAGCCGTGCTCAGCAGCGATGAAAAGGAACTGGGGGTCGTCCTCGTGGATATCGGAGGGTCCAATACATCCGTGACCATTTTTTCCGAATCCAGCATCAAACACACGGCCATTCTGCCGGTCGGCGGCAATTATCTGACCTCGGATATATCCACCGGTCTGCGTACGCCTCTGAGCGAAGCCGAAAAAATCAAAATCAAACACGGCTGTGCCATGACATCCATGATTCCCAAGGATGAGACCATCCGAGTGCCCAGCCTCGGCGGAAGGGAAGACCGCGAAGTCTCCCGGCAGATCCTGGGGCGTATTGTCGAACCCCGGATGGAAGAAATTTTAAACCTGGCCTACAACGAAGTGGTGAAATTCGGTTTTGAGGATCTGCTGGCCGCGGGCGTCGTTCTGACCGGGGGGACATCGTTGCTGGAGGGCATCAGCGAACTGGCTGAAAAGATCTTTGATATGCCGGCGCGCAAGGGCATTCCCATCGGCGTCGGAGGATTGAACGACATTGTCAACTCACCGGCGCACGCCATCGGCGTAGGGTTGATTATCTACGGCCATAAACAGAATGCATTAAGCGGAGTTTCAACAGGGATGTTTGGACATATCACAAGAACTGTGAAAAAAATGTTTTCAGAATTTTTCTGAAAGGAAGGAGAGCGCATGTTTGAATTAACGGAAGTCTGTAGTGAAAATCTGGCAAAAATTAAAGTGATTGGTGTCGGCGGGGGCGGCGGCAATGCCGTCAACACGATGATCGCATCCTGCCTGCAGGGTGTTGATTTTATCAACGCCAACACGGATGCGCAGGCCCTCGGCGTGTCCAGCGCACCGGTCAAAATTCAAATCGGAAGTCAAATCACCAAAGGGCTCGGAGCCGGTTCCGATCCGGAGATCGGGAAACAATCCGCTCTGGAATCCCGCGATGAAATCCGTCCTTATCTGGAAGGCGCGGATATGATTTTCATCACGGCGGGCATGGGCGGAGGAACGGGAACAGGCGCCGCTCCGGTGATTGCAGAGATTGCCCGCGAGTGCAGCATTCTGACCATCGCCGTTGTGACCAAGCCGTTCCAGTTTGAAGGGAAAAAGCGCAATATGCAGGCGGAGGAAGGCATCGAACAGCTCAGGGAAAAAGTGGATACGCTGATCGTTGTTCCGAATCAGAGATTGTTAAGCCTGGGAGGCCGCAACCTTTCGCTTCTTGAAGCGTTTAAGAAGGCGGATGACATTCTTTATCAGGCCGTCAAGGGCATCTCCGACCTGATTTTAGTGCCGGGCCTGATTAATCTGGATTTTGCCGATGTCAGAAGCGTCATGAGCAATATGGGCATGGCGATTATGGGTACGGGCATCGCCAGCGGTGAAAACAGAGCCGTCGAAGCGGCCCAGAGAGCGATTTCGTCTCCGTTGCTGGAAGACAATACCATTCAGGGCGCCCACGGTATTCTGCTCAATATTACCGGCGGGTCGGACATGAGCCTCTATGAAGTCAACGAGGCCTCGTCCCTGATTCAGGAAGAGGCGGATGAAGACGCCAATATTATCTTCGGCACGGTGATTGATCAGAACATGGAAGATGAAATCCGCATTACCGTTATCGCCACCGGTTTTGATGATTTCGCCAGGAAGAAAAATGATTCAGTCGGCAACGTTACCCGGTTCCGCGGCGTCGGCGGACGGGAGGATCTTGCTACCCCGACGTTTATCCGTCGGGAAAGAAAACTCAACAGCGGTGAAATAGCCGTTGTGGGTCTTGGCGACGAAACGGAGAATATGGATATTCAGATTCCCACGTTTTTAAGGCGTCAGGCTGACTGATCATGATGCTTTCACCAGAAACGTTATCCGGGATGTTCCGTTTCACGGGCAGGCCGTGATCAAGCCATGGATTGGAAACTAAAAGCAGTATACAAAAGCATACTGGAGAATGAAACCGGATATGTAAAAAAAATATGGGGGAAAGACAACACCGTTTGCCTTGTTTATCCCAATCACTACAGGATAGGCATGGCGAATCTGGGGTTTCAAACCGTTTATCAACTATTAAATGCTCAACCTTCCTTTCTTTGTGAGAGGGCATTCCTGTCCGTTTCCGGAAACGAGGCCAGATGCGTTTCCGGAACGGCGGGAATCTTCAGCCTGGAAAATCAAAAAGCATTAACCGAATTTGACATCCTGGCGTTTTCCATCTCCTTTGAAAACGATTACCCGAATATTCTGAAAATCATGGATGATGCCGGTATGCCGCTACGATCCGCAGATCGCTCGGAAAAATATCCTCTGATTCTGGGGGGCGGTATTGCTCCGACGTTGAACCCGGAGCCGCTGGCCGATTTCTTTGATCTCTTTGTTCTGGGGGAAGCAGAGGACATTTTGCCGGTATTCTGCCGTTTTTTTGAAGCATCGCGCCGTCTGGGGCAGCGCCGGGAACAATTTCTGAAAGATGCGCAAAAGCAACTGCATCATGTTTACGTTCCGGGGCTCTACGACGTTCACTATTCGCCGGAAAGAAAAATCACATCGGTGGTTCCGCGGGAAGCGGGGTTGCCGGAAAAAATAAAAGTGGAGCCTGTAAACGATATCAATGCGTTCCGCACACAGGAGGTGATCAGCGCGTCTTGCACCGAGATGGAGGACATGTTCCTGGTCGAGGTCAACCGCGGTTGCGCACATGGCTGCAGATTCTGTGCGGCGAGTTTCATTTACCGCCCGGTTCGTTTCCGCGGCATTGAGGAAATGATCGGCGCAATTCATGACGGCCTGACGCGAAAAAATAAAATCGGGCTCGTGGGCACCGCCGTTTCCGATCATCCGGACATCCCCGCCGTCTGCCGGTACATCATTGCCCATAACGGCCGGGCGGGGCTCGGTTCCCTGAGAATCGACCGGATCAATGAGGAGATGGTCGGTCTCATAAAAGCAAACGGCATCGAGACCGTGGCACTGGCGCCGGAAGCCGGCAGTCAGAAGATGCGCGATATCCTGAAAAAGAAAATCAGTGAAGAGCAAATCATGTATGCCACAGCCTTACTCGCAGAGCATGGCATTGCCAATATAAGGCTGTACTTCATGATCGGCCTTCCACGGGAAGAGGAGTCGGACATCGATGCCATCATCGGTCTGACCAAAAAAATTCAGCACCATGTACGTCTCCGGTTCGACGGGAAAAAACAGTTCCGGCGCTTGACGCTGAGCATCAATCAGTTTATTCCCAAACCGGCAACGCCGTTTCAATGGGTTCCTCTGCTCGACGTCCATATCGCCGGCAAAAGAATCAAAAAGATCAAAGAGGCGTTTCGAAAAGACAAGTCTGTCCGCGTGATTCACGACGTCCCGAAATGGAACTATGTTCAGGCACTGCTTGCGCTGGGCGACCGGCGTGTTGGAGAAATACTGCTGGCCGTCAATCGTCTGGACGGCAACTGGGGCCGGGGACTCAAAGAAGTCAACGTCAATCCGGATTTTTACGTTTACCGTGAGAAATCTTTCGATGAAATTCTGCCCTGGGATATTATTGATCTGGGAATATCCAGAAAAGCGCTGATCAACGAAAACCAAAAGGCCTTGAAATGACGACGGATGATCAGGCATTGTCCTGTTTTGCCGCGATTCCCGCCGCTATTTTTTCCTGTTGCTGCCACTGGCCGTAGATGATGCCGTTAGCACAAAGCCGGTTGAGTTCCTTTTTCAGCGCCGGACCGATTTTCCCGGCGGTTTCGTTTTCGAAGGCCGTCCGGGGCAGCGGCATGAATGTATGAGCGTGAATTTTTGCGCCCGACCGGCTCAGGTCTTGTATAACGTTCAGCGTGGAGGCAATATCCTCGTCTGTCTCCCCGGGCAGGCCGAATATGAAATCAACTTTCGCCTTCAAACCGGCCTGACGGGTGACATCCACGGCGTTGTATATGGTTGCCACATCATATTCGCGTCCGGCGCAATCCAGCATTCGCTGGCTGCCGGATTGCGCCCCGATGATCAGATTGTCGTTGTTGGCGTACTTTTTCACCATCTTGACCGTATGGGCATTGACGTGTTCCGGCCTGACTTCTGACGGAAAACTGCCGAAGAATATTTTACCGCTCTTTCCGACCAGGCGCCTGATGTCCGACAACAGGTTCTCCAGTTTTTCATTATTGATTCTTTTGCCGTCTTCCGAGCCGTATGAAAAAGCGTTGGGGGAAATAAATCGAAAATACGTCGAATCCTGTCTTTTCATTATTTTGACGCAATCCAGAATATTTTCTATACTGCGGTGCCGCGGTGTTGTGCCAAACAACTGCGAGACCTGACAGTAACGGCAGGCATAAGGACAGCCCCGCGTAATCTCGATAGGGCCGTATTTGGAAAAATAGTGCGAGATGGGATAAAAAGTGTTGATGTCTGCTGCTTCGCGCCTGCCGGTAAAAACGTACTCTCCGTTTTTGTCCAGGTATGACAAACCTTTTATGTCCGAATTATTTTCATCATGATTAATTTTGGACAGTAATTCCGTAAGCGTTTCTTCTCCTTCGCCGCTGATTACGAAATCGAAGCCTAGTTTCAGCGTCTCCAGTGGAGCGCCTGCGGGATGAGGCCCTCCTGCCAGAAAGACGGTTTCGCCGGCTAATTTTTTCACCCTGTTAATCAGGTCTTTGATCTTCAGGAACTGAGGCGTGCAGAAGGAGATTCCAATGATTGTTTCTCTGTGCTTTTTTGAAATGGCGGATATTTTTTGAAGAAGTTCTTTTTCAGAGGATAGAAAATACACGTCGATGTTTTTGATGTCCGGATACTTTTCCAGAGCCCCGGCCAGCGCGTTGTAGCTGTTCAGGTTTCCTTTGAGGTAGTAAAAAATTAATGCCGTTTCGCCATCCATAAATCGGAAATTCGTTTCATTATTGAGGGGCATTTGTCTGTGTGAGACGTTTCGTGGCGAAGCGCGATACCCCTCTGACAAGGGGCATCGTGAAAATCAGGTTCGACTCGTTTTAAAAACCGCGCCTTGGGCAATCGTCCGGAGATCATGACGGCCAGGCGTCTCAATGCTCTCTAAATGCACATTGAGACGCCCGAACAGCCATTGATGACAATCCTTGCGGAAGATTGCCTGTAAACGTTCATTACGCCAAATCTTCATTGTCTGCTGTTTTGTAATCGCGAAAAGATTCCACGCCTGTCATCTCGGAGTACTTTCCCGCAGCTTTTTCATATCCTTCTTTTGCTTTGGCCATAAGTTCATCCGCCTTGCGGGCAATATCTTCGCGCGATTCCTTGCCGCTTTTGGGTGCAAACAAAATTCCCAACGCTACGCCGATCAGGCCGCCGACAATCAGGCCTGTGAAAAAATCACTTTTGCTGTCTGCCATAAAACACCTCCTCAAATTTAACAAAGTCCTTGCAGTCTGACGGATCATCCTCCCAAACACGAACCTCTTGTCAGACCGGAATTACCCCGTATTTCAATACGCTAGTTTTAATTTAGCATAAAACAGGAAAATTAGAAACGGAGACCTTCCGACAGATCTATCCGGACATGATTCTCTTTGCGGGTCCGGGTTGAGTACGAAATGCAAGAATATTTTTCTATTGTGCATGGACGCCTCGGATTTTTATTCTTCCGGCCGCAGACGATGGTCAACCATGTGAGGATTGCTCAACGTAAATTTTTGTCGTGAAGAGAAACCGCAAAGCATCGCACCGGATGATGAATCTTTCGATTAAAATCGACGCATGGGACATAAACAAAGAGCATCGAATCACAAGAAAAGCACTTGTCCCTTCACGCAGCGTTTTTTTACCAGCGTTCCAAAATTTCCTTGGTGAGTTCCGAACGGATGGCCTGATCCAGATGCACGCTGCCGAAGAAACGGCTGCCCGCCATCTTCGCGTTGAGCACCGAAAGGCCGTTGGAGCGTTCGTCGAGCCAGGGAACATCAATCTGATCGTAGGAGAAATCGCCGGTGAAAACCATTTTTGTTCCCTCGGCGCCGCGCGTCGCTATGGCTTTGACATGGGATGGCGGAAGGTTCTGAATCTCGTCGACGATGACATAACATTTTTGAATGGAGCGGCCGCGAATCTTGTCCAGATCCATCATTTCGATTTTTCCGTTGGCCAGCCAGTCGTTGATCTTTTCTTTCATCCTTTCGTCAACCAGTTCTTTGATGGCATTGATATTGTCGTAGATCGGATGCATCCAGGGTTTCATTTTTGCGTCGATGTCTCCCGGCGAATAACCCAGCCGGTCCTTGTTTCCCAGTTGGATGGTGGCACGGCTGACCAGAATCTGCCGGTAGTGCGACGCCTGTTCAAAAGCGGCCAGCAGCGCGAGAAAGGTTTTAGCGGTTCCCGCCTTACCGGTCAACGTCACCAGGGGAACAGTTGCATCGCGCAGTAAATCCATCGCGATAAACTGGCCCCAGTTGATATCGCCGTTATTGGAACGCGGCTTGATCCCCAGCAAATGAATGTCCCGGTCGATAATACGGAAATAGTCGCCCTTGCGCACGGCAACGAAGGCCGGTCCCCAGACGCCATCAAGGTCGCAGTAACAGATGATGCCTTCATTATACAGGACCTGTTCCAGTTGCGCAGCCAGTTTGGCTTCGGGCAGTTTCAAGGGAAAGGTTTTATCCGAAATCCAGCTCCGTTGAAGATTAATCGTCGCGCGAGTGGTATGGTGCTGCTTGATGTCTGTCTGATGCATTTTGATGGATTGCACATCGAGACCGAAATTCAGAGCCAGGGCCTCCAACGCGGCATCCTGAGTCACGAGAATGACTTTGGCTTTGCCCAGTTTCTTTTTGGCATTGAGTGCGGTGGCAATAATACAGTGATCATTTTTATCGACCTTCAGATCGGCGTCTTTCACCAGATTGAAATCATACTGAAAAAAACGGACGGAATGGTCTTTTGCGCGAAATAGATTACGGACATTGCGAATAACGTTGCGGGCAATGTCCGCCTTGAAATCGTTTCCTGTTTTATGGCTGTCCAGTTCCTCCCACGTCGCATAAGGAATCAGCACACAATTGCGGCCTCCCTGGCGCAATTTTTCAAAAACATCCATTCCGTATTCCAGCGCGCTGGTATCCACCACAAAATACTTTTCCGGAACCTTCTCTGCCGCCTTGACGGTCTCCATTGCGATTGCGTGCACCTCAGCTCTTTTGGCATTCGTCATAGAATCGCTCCTGGGATTAATGAACTGTGATTTATGAAAGGTAGAAGTTCTGCGGGCACACCTCCTGAACCGGACCAGCCGGTTTCGTTATTGAGTTGATAAGAACTTCATTTTCGGCATTTCCAGTATAAGAAACGTTATCTTGTGTGTCAAGGATATTTTGACCACAAGATATGGGGCAAAACGGCATTTTTTCTTCATACGGCATCCTCCTGCAGACGGACAATTCCAAAACGCCGTCTATTTTAAGTAAAAAAACGATCGTCCATTGCTTTCATTTTACAGGGAAATAAAGAGATACTTTTGTACCCTTGCCCGGTTGGCTTTCAATTTCCATTCTACCGCCGTGGGCAATCATGAGATGTTTAACGATGGATAATCCCAGACCCGTGCCGCCCAAATCGCGTGAACGTGATTTGTCAACGCGATAAAAACGTTCCCCCAGACGGCTGATGTCGTCTTTCGGAACGCCGATACCGGAATCCTGGATCGATACAACCGTGTAAGATCCCGATTCAGAAGCGTTAATACTAATCTCGCCGCCGTTCGGGGTAAACTTGACGGCGTTGTCCAGAATATTGACAAAGATCTGCGTGAGCCTGTCCCGGTTCGCCGTAATCGGAGGGAAATTATCGCTGACATTATTACGCACGGATATATTTT
>ERZ795059.4581-NODE-4581-length-12918-cov-6.698282_pt1 | contig 12918 bp, 11 predicted proteins | sample MGYA00375143_ERZ795059 | MGnify/ENA primary metagenome ERZ795059 (study PRJEB30188, sample SAMN05720168) | activated sludge metagenome | isolation source: Anaerobic digester | place: USA | collected 2015-01-07 ... | reverse complement strand
ATTATTTCTGTTCATTTGTATGGCCAGTCTGGAAATATGGAAGATATTTTAAAAATTGCTCAAAAATACGATATCCCCGTTATAGAAGATGCGGCGCAGGCTCATGGCTCGACGTATAAGCAAAAGAAAATCGGCTCATTAGGCAAGGTCAGTTGTTTTAGTTTTTATCCGACAAAAGGTTTAGGCGCTTTTGGCGATGGGGGCATGATCGTCACAAGTGATGAAGAAGTGAATGTCCGTGCACGCATGCTTCGTGATTATGGCCGCACGGGCCGTTATGACCATAAAATTATTGGATTTAATTCTCGCTTGGATACAGTGCAGGCGGTTGTGTTATCGGCGAAGTTAAAATATTTAGATGAGTGGAATAAGATGCGTAATGATGCCGGGCGATATTATTGTAATATTTTAAAAGATGTGAAAGGCCTCATTGCGCCAAAGATGAAAGAAAACCAAACGCATACGTTTCAAACATTTGCGGTTCGTATTTTAAAGAATCGCGATATTGTTATTGAGAAAATGAAAGAAAAGGGTGTGGGCGTTCTTATTCATTATCCGATTCCTGTTCATTTGCAAGAAGCGTATAAAGATGCTGGATATAAAAAAGGGGATTTGCCTGTTTCCGAACAAATGGCGGATGAGATATTATCATTGCCAATGTTCCCGCATATAACAAAAGAGCAGATTGAATACGTTTGTGATTGTTTAAAAGTTATTGTGAAAGGTTAATAATGGATAAGTTGCCTATTTCTGTTGTCGTTATTACAAAAAATGAAGAGAGCCGCATTGAACAGTGTTTAAAAAGCGTTTATGGTTGGGTTGAGGAAATTATTGTGGTTGATGATGAAAGCACAGATAAGACCGTTTCCCTTGCGCAAAAATATGCCGATAAAATATTTCATCGTAAGATGGAAGTAGAAGGCTCGCATCGTAATTGGGCTTATGCACAAGCTAGCTCGCAGTGGGTTTTCAGTTTAGATGCGGATGAAATTGTTACTGAAGAATTAAAGAAAGAAATTCAGGATGTTTTGCCTAACACCTCGATGAGTCTTTTTTCTATTCCTCGCCGCAATTATATTGGAGATTATTGGGTTAAGTATGGAGGCCAATATCCGTCAGCGCAATTAAGGCTTTTTCGCAAAGGATGTTTTCGTTATGAAGATGTAGAAGTGCATCCCGCCGTGGCATGGAGTGAGGGACAACGCGGGATTTTATCACATGATATTATTCATAAAAGTTATAGAGATTTTTCGCATTTTTTGTCAAAATTAAATAATCAGACAACTTTGGAAGCGACAAAATGGTTTAAGTCTAACAAAGAATTTTTTTTTGGAAAGACTCTTTGGCGGGCTTTGGATCGTTTCCCTCGGGCTTATCTGAGAAAAAAGGGTTATAAAGACGGGTTTATTGGTTTTATGTTCGCGTTTTTCGCGTCGCTTTATCAGATAATGAGTTATGCGAAGTATTGGGAGATGAAAAGGAAAAGTCAAAATGCTTAAAGCGGTTTTTCTCGATAGAGACGGCGTTATTAATGAATTTCCAGGAAACGGGAAATATGTCACATCTTTAAAAGGTTTTCGTTTTATTCCCGGGGTTTTGGACGCGCTTAAATTATTAACGGAAAATGGTTTTGAAATTTTTATTGTTTCGAATCAAGCCGGAGTGGGAAAAGGCATTTACTCTCAAGAACGATTGGATGAAATCCACGCTAAAATGATAGAACAAGTCGAGGCTGTTGGTGGAAAGATTCGGCGAGCTTTTTATTGCACGCATCGTTCCGATGAAGGATGTGATTGCCGCAAACCTGAAACGGGTTCTATTCGACAAGCGTTAGGGATGTTTGGCAAAACAATTCGTTATGCGAAAAACACATATTTTGTTGGAGATACGGAAGGCGACATTGTTGCGGGATTTAACGCCGGATGCACCACGATTTTTTCTCTCTCTGGGCGTGAAGATGGCCGCCATATGCGCGCGTGGGTTGTGAAACCGGATTTTATTGTTAAAGATCTTTTTGAGGCGGTCACGCAAATTATTATTCCGGGAAAAAAGAAAAAAGTCCATTTGCCTTATTCGAAACGCAATGGGACTGTCATGGCTTTTAAACGTAAATAACCTTGTCCCCACCTCAGGGGTGAGGGAAGCGAAAGGATACCTATGGTAAGAGTCCTTATCGTTCATGCTACGGCTGGCGCTGGCCATCAAAAAGCCGCTGAAGCCATTCTCCACGGGCTTAAAAATCACACGCCCTATGATGTTTCTTTGCTTGATATCCTTGATTATTCTAGCCCGCTTTTTAAAAGCCTTTATCGAAAAACTTATTTTTTATTAATTTCTAAATTTCCTCAAGTCTGGGCTTTCTTTTTTGGATTGTTAGATGTTCCATTTTTACAACCTTTAGTCCGTTGGGCGCGTCGTCTTTATAATGCGCTTAATGTCGGGAAATTTCATAAGCTTCTTATTGAAGGACAGTATGACTGTGTCATTTCTACGCATTTTATGCCGACGGAAATAGCGTCCGCTTTAAAAAGGAAAGGACTTATTAAATCTAAATTGATAACTGTTATTACGGATTATGATGCTCATCGGATTTGGATATCAGAAGGTATTGATGCGTATGCGGTAGCAACCGATTGGACAAAAAATAAAGTTATGTCATTAGGCATCAGTGAAGAAAAAATTCATGTGACAGGAATCCCGACGGATGAGAAGTTTGGCAAATCAGTTGATGTGAGCGATTTAAAACGGAAATTAGGATTACAAGAAAATGTTTTTACGGTTCTTGCGGCGACGGGTTCTTTTGGTATTGGGCCTATTGAAGATATTATTGCCGGATTAAATGACGCACAAACGCAAATTGTCGTTGTTTGCGGGCATAATGAAGAATTATTTAAACGTCTGGAAGCAAAGAAAAACACGCTTATTAAGCCATTGGCTTATGTGGATAATATGCATGAACTCATGGCGGTTTCCGATGTTATGGTGACAAAGCCGGGTGGATTATCGATTTCAGAATGTTTAGTGAGCCAGCTTCCTATGATATTTTTTAGCGCTATTCCCGGCCAAGAAACGAATAATATCAAAGTATTGGCCGAATATGGTATAGGATTAAAAGGGTTTACGGTTGATGAGATTATTAAGCATGTTCAGGACCTTAAATCTTCCCGCGATCAATTTTTAACTACGATGAAGAGAATCAAAGACATCGCCCGTCCGAATGCGGTTAAAGATATTATTAAACTCATTGGATAGAAGCTGTTAAAAAAAGAGCTTAATAATATCACTTTCCTCTTACGTTACTCTATGTTATATAAATAGGTGTTTTTTAATTTTTAATTTTTAATGGATGAAATATGCCCCCCCCAAAAATTGCTCAAGTTGTCGTTGATCTTCCTTTAGAAAGCTCCTTTGATTATGCCATAGGTGCGACATTTCAAGACAAAATAGCTATTGGCAAGCGTGTCAAAGTCCTTTTTAATCGTCGAGAAACCGTTGGCGTTGTGGTGGGATTTAAAGATAAAAGCCGGTTTTTTAAACTCAATCCGATTATAGATATTCTTGATACCAATCCTTCTGTCAGCTCAGAAATTTTGAAATTATGCGAGCAGTTAAGTGATTATTATGGATGTTCGCAAGGCGAGGCGATTTTTTCGTATTTACCCAATGCGTTACGTAAAAGTCAAAGGGTGGATATTCCTGCCGTGTCTTTTGGGGATACAAAAGATTTTTCTCAAGAACCAAAATGTTTTCTTCTGCATGATGTGACTTTGCAGAAATCATGGGAATTTATTTTTGAAAAGACGAAAAAAGTTTTAGAGGCTGGGAAAAGCGCGGTTTTTTTAATGCCGTCGGTAGAATTCATTGAACAGATGGAATTAAAGATCAAAGAAGTTTTTCATGTCCCGATTTTCATTCTTGATAAAAAATTAACGCCTAAACAAGAATTGGAAAGCTGGCTTGAAATTAAAAAAGGAACGCCGTGTATTGTTTTGGGAACATTATCCGCTGTTTTTGCGCCAATGCCGCATTTGGGATTGATTGTTATTTATGAAGAAGAAAATATGGTTTATAAACAAGAACAGACGCCTTTTTTACGGATGCAAAAAGTAGCGGAATTCCGTTTTCAAATAGAAGGCGCTCAAGTTATCTTCAGTAGCGTCTGTCCATCGATTGAGACTTATCAATACGCCAAAGAGAAAAAATGGGAAATGATAAGGTTTTTCCCTGAAAAATACAGCGCGTTTCAGCTTATTGATATGAGTAATTATAAATCCCAGAAAGCTACATTTTTATCTTTTCCGCTTCAAAATTTGATTTATCAATCTTTAGAGCAAAATAAACGAATTGTTTTAGTAATGAATCGCAAAGGATTTACGACGACAACGCGTTGTTCGTGTGGTTTTATCATGCGTTGTTCCCGTTGTGATGTTTCTATGACGTATCGCTATGCAAAGAAAAAGCTTGTTTGCCGTCATTGTGGAGAAGAACAAGAATTGCCCAAAATGTGTCCATCGTGTAAAGCCGCATATTTGCATTCCAGCGGCGGTGGAATTGAAAAATTAGAAAGTGAAGTCGCGCGTGTTTATCCACAAGCTAAAGTCGGCCGTTATGATCGTGATTCTGAACGATTCCCCCAAGAATCTAATATCATTATTGCGACACAGGCTATTACAAAAATGCAGAGTTCGGTTGTTTTTGATGTGATCGCTTTGATTGACTTTGATGCGCAATTGAATCGTTTTGATTTTCGTTGTGCCAATAAACTTTTTTCGCTTTTAGTTTTACTACGGCAGATGGCCAAAGAAAAATTATTGGTGCAGACAACTTTGCGGAATGAATATGTTCTTCATAATTTAGAGAAAATGGATTTCGAAGGATTTTATAAAAAAGAATTAATGTTGCGAAAAGAATTGGGTTTTCCGCCGAGTAAACATTTGCTTTCAATGATGGTGCGCGGAAAAAACGAAGATTTTGTTTTTGAACAGACTAAAAAAATATATGATCTTTTAAAAATAGAAGCATCATCATCCATCGATATCTCTGATCCGCATCCGGATGTTGTTCCAAAACTGCGTGATAAATATCGTTTTACGATTGTTTTAAAAAGTAAATCCGCAAAAAATAATTTAAAGTTGGCGAAAAAGGCGCTAAACTGTTTTAAAAGACGTAAAGATTTAGTTGTAACTATCAATGTTGATCCGTAAAGGATGATCAAAAAGGGTTTGTTTAAAATGATGAAAATTGTTTTTTTCGGCAGTGATGATTTTGCTTTAGCCCATTTAAAGAGTTTAGTGAGTGATAGGTATCATATTGTCGCTTGCGTGACCCAGCCCGATCGTCCCAAGGGTCGAGGGATGAAGATTATTTTCTCGCCGGTCAAAGAGTTCGCTTTAAAAAATAATATTAAAGTTTTTCAGCCGGAAACATTGAAAGACGAAAAAGTTGTTGAGATTTTAAAAGGTTTTCAAGCGGATGTTTTTGTTGTTATTTCTTATGGCCATTTATTGCCTAAGGACGTTTTGGAAATTCCTCGTCTGGGTGCACTCAATGTTCATCCGTCGCTTTTGCCGCAATATCGCGGTGCGGCGCCGATGAATTGGGCGATTATTCAGGGAGAAAAAGAAACCGCCATTTCTATTATTCGTCTTAATACGTCTTTAGACGCAGGCGATATTGTTATTCAGGAAAAAGTAAAAATAGAAGAGGATGATACCGCTGTTACTTTACGCACGCGTATTATGGGACTCGGCGGAAAGTTACTTAAAAAAGCGATTGATTTATTAGCGGAAGGCAAAACAGCATTTATCTCTCAAGATGAAAAACAAGCGACAAAAGCGCCTAAGCTAACGAAAGAAATGGGCTTGATTGATTGGGCGTTGCCGGCGCGTGTGATTCATAATAAAATTCGCGGGCTTCAGCCTTGGCCGTACGCCTATACATTTTATAAAGGGAAGGCACTTAAAATTTTGTTGTCAGAAGTGATAAACGGCGATTTTTTTGATAAAAATAAGGCAGGCGAAATTATAGAAATTTCTAAAAAAGGTATTTTGGTTCAGACGGGAAAAGACGCGTTACTGATTAAGCGTGTTCATTGGGAAAATGCTAAAGCTATGGACGCACATAGCTTTAGCATGGGGCATGATATAAAAGTAAATAATTCTTTTTAAAAAGAGACATATTATGAAAATAAAAAAAAGTTTTATATTTCCTTTAGCCTGTTTGATGAGCATTTTATTAGGCGTGCTTGATCACGTTTTGGGCTATGAGATTTCTTTTTCTATTTTTTATTTATTATCCATCCTTTTTGTTTTTTCTTATGACACCGTTTTAAAAACATTTATCATAGCTTTTTTGAGTAGCGTGATTTGGTTGATAGCAGATTTAACGTCAGGTCATCAGTATTCCTTTTGGCTAATTCCTTTGTGGAATTCTTTGATGCGTTTCGGTTTTTTTTCGATCATTATTTATTTGGCTTCCCAGATGCGGAAAGAAAAAGAATATCATCAGCAATTAGCCTTGATCGATCCTTTAACGCAGATTTTAAATTTGAGAAGTTTTTTGCAACAATTAACCATGTCTCGCGCGCATGCCTTGCGGTTTAATCAGCCATTAACATTAGTGTATATTGATGTCGATAATTTTAAACAAGTTAATGATCGTTTTGGGCATAGCAAAGGAGATGAATTATTGCGTTTAACCGCAAAAGCGATACAAAAAAGTATTCGAGTTTATGATGTTGTGGCACGTATGGGTGGCGATGAATTTGCTTTATTATTACCGGAAACAAGCAAAGAACAGGCACAGAGTATTTTATCGCGCATAGGTGAAAATTTTATTGTCATGGTTAAAAATGAGATAAGTTTTGTTACCTTAAGTGTTGGCGTCGCGACATATCAGAATTGTTCTTTATCTGTGGATGATATGATTTTAATGGCGGACACTGTAATGTATGAAGTTAAAAATAAAGGGAAAAATAATATTATCTATAAAGTGTTTTAATATACGACGTGCTATTTGTGAGGGTTGAAAAAATAGAGGAATTATCCGCTTGACATTTTTTGAAGCCATGTATAATGTAAATAAACATCGACAAGAATTTTAAGAAAAAAACATTTTAATTTTTAATGTTAATAAGAAATGGAGGAACGTATGATTAAAATCGGAATTAATGGATTTGGCCGTATCGGACGATTTGTTTTTCGTGTCGCTGTCGGTAAACCAAACATCGAAGTCGTCGGCATTAATGATATTATTGACGTCAATTATATGGCATATATGTTGAAATATGATTCAACACATGGAAAATTTAAAGGAACTGTGGAAGTTAAAGATGGCAAGTTGGTGGTAAATGGCAAAGCCATTCGTGTTACAGCCGAAAAAGATCCCGCTAATTTAAAATGGAGTGATGTCGGCGCCGATTATGTTGTTGAATCAACTGGATTATTTTTAGATCAAGAAAAGGCCAAAGGCCATGTAGCCGCCGGCGCTAAGAAAGTTATTTTTTCCGCTCCACCAAAAGATGATACACCGATGTTCGTTATGGGAGTCAATCATACTAGCTATAAAAAAGACTTGACCTTTATTTCTAATGCGTCTTGTACAACCAACTGTTTAGCTCCTATCGCTAAAGTGTTAAATGATAATTTTACGATGGTAGAAGGTTTGATGACAACTGTTCACGCGACAACTGCGACTCAAAAAACAGTCGATGGTCCATCAGCTAAAGATTGGCGAGGCGGACGCGGTGCGGCTCAAAATATTATTCCTTCTTCAACCGGCGCGGCAAAAGCGGTTACAAAAGTCATTCCTTCCTTGAAAGGAAAATTAACAGGTATGGCGTTTCGTGTTCCTACTCCTGATGTCTCAGTTGTTGATTTGACCTGCCGGCTTGAAAAAGCCACGACTTATGAAGAAATTTGCGCGGCTATGAAGAGAGCTTCCGAAGGAGAACTCAAAGGTATTTTAGGGTATACAGAAGATGAAGTCGTTTCGACCGACTTTTTAGGTGATTTTCGCACATCGATTTTTGATGCGAAAGCCGGAATTATGCTTAATCCTAATTTCGTTAAAGTGGTTTCTTGGTATGATAATGAGATGGGATATTCAGCGAAAGTCGTTGAGTTTATTGAATACATGGATACCGTAAAATAATTTTTATCATGACCCACCCCCGATGTGGGGTAAAGGTTAAAAAGGAATGGGTTATAGGATTTAGCCCATTCCTTTTTTATTTGCTGATATTTTGCTTAATTGTCACGCGTTTGTCACAGTCCTTTAGTATTGTTTAAAAAGAAAATATGTGATATTATCGACCACAAAAGGATAAAAATATATGTCCCGTATTTTAATTGTTGAAGATGATAAGAATATTTCCAAATTGATAAAATATTCTTTAGAAAAGGCCGGTTATGACGTTACTGCTGTCATTACTGGCGAGCAGGCTTTTGAAACACTTGATCGAGAAGCTATTGATCTTATCATTCTTGACGTTATGCTTCCCAAAATGGACGGATTTGATGTTTGTAAAAAAATTCGTTCCGATTCTGCGTGGAAAGGTATTCCCGTCATAATGCTTACAGCTAAAGGGGAAGAAGTTGATCGCATCATTGGTTTTGAGCTTGGGGCTGATGATTACATTGTAAAGCCTTTTAGTCCGCGCGAACTTGTTTTAAGAGTCAAAGCTATTTTAAAAAGGTTTCAACATAAAAAAATTGAGTCTTCCAAAGATATTTTGACCATTGAGGATTTGACGGTTGATATTCCGCGTCATAAGGTGACGATAGGGAAGAAAGAAATTTTTCTAACAGCTATGGAATTTAAATTGTTGGTAATTCTTATGCAGAAATCCGGCCGCGTTCAATCGCGGGAACAACTTTTAGATGATGTCTGGGATATTCAAGCGGATATTACAACAAGGACTGTCGATACACATGTTAAAAGATTGCGTCAGAAATTAGGGCCTTGTGGCAAGTATATTCATACGATTCGTGGTTATGGCTATAAGTTTGAGGAGGACGAATGATTCGTTTAAGCATTCGTACGAAGATTTTTATTATCATTTTTTTTATTCTTGGACTTGTTTTGACGCTTGTTTATGATGATCTTACGCGACAACTTTCCCAGCAGGCCTATGAGAGCATTCAATCGCATTTATCTAAAGAATTAAATCTGGCCACGCATTATATTAATCAAATATATCCGCTGGACGATTCTATAGAACAGGTTGACGCAATTGCGGACAGTTTAGGAAAAGATTTGAGTTTGCGTGTGACAATTATTCGTGATGACGGTGTTGTTTTAGGCGATTCACAGCTTGGTATAGAAGAAATAAGAAAGGTTGAGAATCATTTGTATCGGCCTGAAATTCAGCAGGCCATTGAAACAAGTCACGGAATGAATCGGCGTTATAGTAAAACTATCAATATTGATATGCTTTATATGGCGCGTTTTTTGTCGAATGAGCGTTTTCAAGGGTTTATCCGGTTATCGGTGCCTTTGTCTGATATAGCGATGATCGACGAAAAATTAAAAAAGACGATGGTCACGGCCTTTGGCGGCGCGCTTGTTTTAGCTTTGTTATTAAGCTTTTTGTCTTCGGCTTTTTTATCGAAATCTATTCGTGAATTATCCGCTGTGACTAAAGGCATTGCCCAAGGGCATTTCACGCATCATATTTTGCTTCAGACGAATGATGAAATTCAAGACCTTTCTCGGTCTATTAATGAAATGTCAGATCAGATTAAAGCTCGGATGGAGGATGTCTTATCGCATAAATCAAAATTAGAAACAATTTTAATGAGCATGTTTGATGGGCTTTTGGTGGTTGATCCTCGGGGCGAGATTGTTTTGATCAATGATTCTTTGAAAAAATTATTTCATATTCAACAGAATCCTATGGGGTGTAGGCCGTTAGAGATTGTCCGTAATGTTCAAGTTCAAGAATTGGTGGATAAGGTATTAGGAAAGAAACAAGGCGTTGAAAGCCGTCAAGTTTCCGTTTTTTTACCAGAGGAGAAAATTTTATGGATTCACGCCACGCCTATTATAAGAGAAGGAAAAAATGATGGAGCGGTATTGGTGTTTCATGATATTACAGAATTGCGTCGTTTAGAAAAAGTCCGTCAAGATTTTGTCGCGAATGTATCGCATGAGTTACGAACGCCTATTTCAACAATTAAAGGATATGCGGAAACTTTGTTAGATGGCGCTTTAGATGATAAAACGCATGCTAAAGAATTTTTAGAGATCATTCATAATGACGTGAACCGATTAGCAAATTTAATTAATGACCTTTTGGATCTTGCCCGTATTGAGTCCGGGAAGATAGAATTAGAGTTTACTGCTGTTAATCTTAAAGATTTAGCAGACCAAACCATACAAACATTATCACCGCAGATTCAAAAAAAAGGTATTAGTGTTAAGAATTTTATTAGTAATGATTTTTCTAAAGTCCGTGCCGATAAAAAAAGTCTTTCCCAAGTTCTGTTTAATTTGATGGATAATGCTGTTAAATATAATAAACAAAGTGGTTCTATTATGATTTCTGCGCAAAATCAGAAAAATAATATGATTCTTGTGTCTGTTGCAGATACAGGGGAAGGAATCCCTGAAAAAGATCTGCCAAGGATTTTTGAACGTTTTTATCGTGTTGATAAAGCGCGATCTTATGATTTAGGCGGAACAGGATTAGGTTTAGCGATCGTCAAACATATCATTCAAGCCCACGGTGGTGATGTCTCTGTCCAGAGCCAATTAGAGCAAGGAACCACGTTTCAATTCACTCTTCCCCAAGCATAAATTTTTCTTCATAATTAGACCAGCCTCTTTAAAATCTCTTATTTCACTTTTTTGTCACGTTTTCGCCATTAAGCGGTCACCGTTTCTTTTTATGATTCTTTTATAGAAAGGAGGTGAACCATGGTCAGTGGCTGTTTAGCCAAACCAACTCAAACAGATGTCGAGCTGGTCTCAAAATGGATTAAATCAGAAATAATCCGATTAGAAGAAATATTTAACACCATTGAAAGAATAAATAATTATCATGACGAGTATATCCAAGAATCTATCCGGAAATCAGAATTGGCTATTCGTCAGATTAGAAGGTTTATAGAAAGTGTTTAAATGATTAATCAAGGGAGAAAAAAATGAAAAAATTTTTTATATTCATAGCGGTTGTCATCGCGATTTTTATGTCAACTGCGATTATAGCTCAAGCAGGAGAAATAGACCTTTTGCTTGAAAAATTAGTTCAAAAGGGCGTTTTAACCGCTGGTGAAGCGCAACAAATCGCTACAGAAACCAAAGAACAAGTCAAATTGGATTTGGCGCAAGGAAAATCCAGTTCTGTTCCGTCTTGGGTTCAAAATATTAAGATGAAAGGCGATTTTCGTCTTCGGTTTCAACATGATCATAAGGAAGACAAAAGCCGTAATCATCAAAATAGAGGACGTGTTCGTGTGCGTTTAGGCGTTGATTCTAAAGTGAATGAGAAAATCAAGGTGGGGATTGGCTTAGCCACAGGAAAAGATGATGCGACATCCATTGATAAAGATCATTCTCGTTCAACGAATCAGACTTTAGGCAATGGTTTTTCCAAACATCCGATCACATTAGATTACGCCTATTTGGAATATGCGCCGTTATCTTGGGCTTCTTTTGTTGGCGGTAAATTTAAAAATCCATTTTGGGAACCAGCCGATTTGATTTGGGATACAGATATTAATCCTGAAGGTGGAGCGTTTAAGTTTCAAAAAAGTTTGAATTCGAGTGTTGATCTTTTCGCTAATGTCGGTGCTTTAATCTTAGATGAAATTCATAGTTCTACACCTGCGAGTAGTTCCAGTGATGATCCAATGCTTTATGTGGGACAAGGCGGGGCAAACCTTAAAATGACAGAAACAATTTCATTAAAAGGTGCTATTTCTTATTATGTGGGCGGTAATGTTAAAGGCGTTAAATTAGATGGAACAACAAGCACCAATTCTAATAATGGTAGTCAAGGATTATTAACTAAAGAGTTCATGACTATTGTTCCGGCCGCTGAATTAAAAATTAAAGAGCCTTTTAAATGGATGGATATCAGTTTTTTAGATGTTCCTCAAATTAGTTTCTTTGGAGAATATGTGGATAATAGAAAAGTTTCAAAGAATGGAACCGGTGCCATAGGCGGTATGAAATTAGGCGCTGAAAAAATAGAAAATAAAGGTGATTGGCAGTTTATTTATAGTTATGCGTATTTGCAAAAAGATGCGATCTTAGACATATTACCTGATTCCGATCGTGTCGGTGGAAAAACAGGAATAAGAGCCCATGAAGCTATTTTACAATATGGGCTTGGCAAGAATACGTTTTTAAGTTTTGATTATTATCAAGGTTGGACGATGGCAGCTAAACCAACAAAAGAACATCTGATTCAAGTTGATTGGAATATGAAATTTTAAAATCAATAAAGTTTTATAGGTTGTCACGTTTCTGTCACATAATTGTCACAAAAAGTAGTTATAGTTTTATTAAGAAGTAACAAAGAAGGAGAGAAAAAATGAGATTAATTAATAAATTATTTTTTGTCGTTTTGCTGATCTTTGGATTGGCTGTTCCGTCTTTTGCGGACAAGATCGTTGTTGCTGGATCAACAACGGTTTTGCCTATTTCGCAAAAAGCCGCGGAAGAATTTATGAATAATAATTCCAAAGCTAATATTTCTGTTCGTGGCGGCGGTTCAGGAGTTGGGATAGCTTGTTTAATCGATGGCAGTTGTGATATTGGCCAATCGTCGCGTCCTATTAAAGAATCAGAACTTGATAAAGCTGTTTCTAATGGCCGAACACCAAAAGCCCATGTTATCGCGATGGATGGCATTGCGGTTATTGTTCATCCATCTAATAGCGTCACGGCTTTAACGAAAAAGCAATTGAAAGA
>ERZ795059.4573-NODE-4573-length-12935-cov-9.714674_pt1 | contig 12935 bp, 9 predicted proteins | sample MGYA00375143_ERZ795059 | MGnify/ENA primary metagenome ERZ795059 (study PRJEB30188, sample SAMN05720168) | activated sludge metagenome | isolation source: Anaerobic digester | place: USA | collected 2015-01-07 ... | reverse complement strand
CCTTCAACGTTTGTCAGTCTGTCCTGGGTAATGTTCATGATATTTATCAGTTCAAGTTCTTTTAAGCGTTTATAGCCAACCTGGGCTATCATAAAGGTCAAACTTGTCACGAACTGAACTATAGCATTGATTTTTTCATGAGATATTAACGGAATCTTTTTTACGGCAAGAATATATTCGGGCTCATTAAAGCCGTAGTTCCTTGCCTGTTCCATGAAGAAGTTTATATCCGGTTTTTCCGTAAGGAACTGTCCGACAACGATGCTTCCCATGAAAACATTATCGATGGTTATCTTTGAACCCAGTTCAAGAAGACCGTTACTGCATTTTTTTAACACCTGAGAATTTTCCTTGAGCATTGAATTAAAAAGCTCAGAATCACTTTCCGCACATCTAGCGGAAGAAAAAGGATTTTTCCTATGGAATTTTGTACAGATATCAATCCAGCCTATGCTTATCAGAGGGCGGCCGGCAGAGTTTATCAAAGTTACCGGAACTTCCGAGAACTCATAAAAATTGGTAAGCACTTTTTTAAGTGCCGATATATCTAAGAGATCTTCAAGAAGATACTTCATTATGCACCCACCCTGAACAAAAAAATAAAAGCAAGCTTATATAATATTTTACCAGATTATTAACTAAAAAATAAATTTTGTTTTCAAAGCATACTAAAAAGATAGCATCATAAAAATAAACAACCCCCTTTTATCAGGTGAAATATCTGGTAAAAGGGGTTTTTAGATGTGTCAGGAAATTAACTCGGAAATTTTTTCAATAAAAGACGAAGGATCTTCAGGTGCAAGTCCCTGAGATATAAGCGCCTGCGCATAAATTACATCTATAAGATTCTTAAGCTTCTGAGAGGTTTTATCCTGTTCAAAAGATGCTTTTATGGCGGCGTACATTTTATGATCGGGATTTATTTCAAGAATTTTTTTAGCTTTTAGTTCAGATAGATCCTGATTTTCACCCATCTGTTTGATCAACTGTTCAACAGCCATACTTATTCCATCTTTGCTGCTTACTATGCATGAAGGACTATTCTTTAACCTGGAACTTATACGTACATCTGAGACAGTATTTTTAAGATGTTCCTTTATGAACTGCAGTATATCAGCTTGTTCTCCGCTGTCTGCCTTTTCCTGTTTATCCGAAGGCTTTTCCTCTTCCTTACTGGCTGACTGAATCTTTTTTGTATTAAATTCCGACATGAAGTCGAGCACTAGCTCATCCATATTTTCATATATAAAAAGTACTTCAAAGCCCTTATCAATCAAACCTTCTATTTGCGGAAGCTTTTGTGCCGCACTTCTGTCTTTGGCAAAAGCGTAGTAAATATACTCCTGCCCTTCTTTCATACGCGAAACATACTCTTTCAGAGTTGTCAGTCCTACATCCGATGAACTGTCAAACATAAGCAGCTCCGAAAGTTTTTCCTTGTTTTCATAGTTCATATAAATTCCGGCTTTTATTGCTCTTGAAAACTCCTTCCAAAATCCTTCATACTTTTTTCTGTCGGTTTCAAGCATTGATTTTAACGCCTGAATAATATTCTTTTCAAGAGATTTTTTAATTCCCTGGAGCTGTTTTCCTTGTTGCAGAAGCTCTCTGGATATATTTAGTGAAAAGTCCGGCGAATCAACAAGTCCTTTTATAAAGCCAAGATACTCAGGAAGAAGATCTTCATACTTTTCCATTATAAATACATGCTTTGAATAGAGACTCACACCTCTTTGAAAATCCTTGGTATAAAAATCATAAGGAGCTTTAGATGGAATATATACAAGGGCAGTAAACTGAACCGTGCCTTCACCTTTGAAATGCACAACCTGTATTGGATCGTTCCAATCATGGAAAAGATCCTTGTAAAGCTGGTTGTACTCATCCTGAGATATATTTTTTTTATCTTTTTCCCAGAGGGGAAGCAACGAGTTAAGGGTTTTAGGAATTTTTCTTGTAACGGTTTTTTCTTTCGTACTGTCAGCGTCATCCTTTATTTTTTCCTCTACTTCATAGTCCATAATAACCGGGTACCGTATGTAGTCGGAATACTTTTTGACAAGGTCGCTTATAGTGTACTGGTCAAGAAGGTTCAGACCGTTTGCATCGTTTTTAAACTCATCTCTCAGATCAATAACTATAGTGGTTCCGCGATTTAGCCTGTCACAGTAGTCAATAGTATAGGTTCCGTCTCCTTCAGACTCCCACAGGACGGCTCTTTCTTGGGAATCTATGGATTTGGTCATTATGGTTACCTTTTTTGCTACCATGAAGGCAGAGTAGAAACCCACTCCAAACTGTCCTATAAGTTCCAATCCATCCGCAGATGCCTGAGTTAGCTTCATTTTTTCAATAAAGGCCTTGGAACCGGATTTGGCTATTGTTCCGATGTTCTGGATAACTTCATCATAACTCATTCCTATTCCGTTGTCTGATACTTTTAGACATCCTGCTTCTTTGTCAATTTCCAGAAGTATTTTCAGTTCAGTATCATCCGCCAGGATGCTTGTATCGGTCAAAGAACGAAATCTAGCCTTATCCAAAGCATCAGAAGCGTTTGATATAAGCTCTCTAAGGAAAATTTCCTTATGAGTGTATATAGAGTTGATCATAAGATCCAGAAGTTGCCTAGTTTCAGCTTGAAATTGCATTTTTTCAGCCATTGTTTCTTTCCTCCTGTCTATTTTTATGACCAAAAAAGGACCTCTCGAGTCCTTTTTGGTTTATTCTGTTATAATACCTGAACTTCACGTACCTTGTTATCGTTTTTTATCTTTGAAAGCTCTAGTGTAAGCACTCCGTTTTCATATCTGGCATTAAGAGAGTTGACATCATAATCCTTAGGCAATCTGAAGGTTCGTTCCAGTTTTCCGTAAACACGTTCTTTTCGGAGAAACTTTCTGGAGGCATCAACGCTTTTCTGAGCCGATACTGATAAGATATCTTCTTGAACCTTTATCTTTATATCATTTTTAGAAAGTCCTGGCAGTTCCGTTTCAAAAATTATCTTTTCTTCTTTTTCATATATATCGGTATCGGGAGAGGTTCCATAATTTGTTGAATCTTTTGCCATTAATTCTGAAATATCGTACTCCTGTCCGTTCAATACTGAAGAACAAAAACCGCACTCGTCATCTGCCGGTAAGTATCTTATGTATGCTGTCATATATATTTCCTCCCATCTCATATTTTTATGTAATACAATAATATCATTATCACTCAATATTGTCAAGTGCTAATGTAAAATAAAGAAAATCAAGATAAATATATTCTATAAATAAGAAGATAGCAGGTAAATATATTCGTAATTTATTTTTTAAGCAAAAGCAAACAAAAAATGCTAATTCATCCTAAAATCTGTGGGATACTTATCTTTTCAAATGGATCACACTTAAATACAAGATATCTTCCTGTTGTGAGCGGATCCCTTTCAAAGCCATCAATTACCGATGCTCCGTATGTCATAGAAACAATGCTTTGTCTAAGTGAAACCCCACTTTCTGAAAGAATACTCAAATCTCTTACCCAATCAGGTGTTTCCACCGGGGCATCTGAGGAAAAGGTGACAGGGATAGAGTGACTGAAGAAATCTTTGAACCTATAGCAAAAAACTGATCTTTCTCCAAGGCACAGTGGAACCAGTGCTTTGTCAGACTCTATGAAAGCTGGCTGAACATCGAGTACTACCGGATGGGAAGCTATCCGTTCAAGCTGGTCGTCACGTACAAGAGAAGCATGGATTATTCTGTGGAGCTTATGCGGGTTTACCTTTTCCATTGCACCGAGTATTTCATCAATGGCTCCGTCTCCTATAGCATGCATTGCGAGGTGAAGGTTCTTTTCTTCGCAGAAGTTAAGTGCTTGAGCTATCTGGTCTTTATTCCAAACTTTTTGTCCCAGACTTTCGATATCGTTATATTTTTGGGAGAGTAAGGCAGTTCTTGCACCGAAGGAACCGTCCACGTATATTTTTACTGAGCGGAAGTATTCAAAGTATCCCTGTTCGCTGAATGAGAAAAGCTCATCACAGCTATTTACTGCTACTTTTTCGAATATCTTGAGTTTGGAATTTTCAAAGGGGAGTTCTTCGGGGGTTATTCCGTGAAGATCATCGGAATGTACAAATCCGTAGCCTTTTGAAGTAAGATAGCCAACTGCATGTTCAAAAGCTTTTTTGATATCAAAGTTCTCCTTTATGGCGGAGTAAAGTATTTTTATGGCATTTTCAGTGACGGTACCGCTGGCAGGGTCAACATAGGAGCTTTCTGTAGAGAAGTCCACCGTGTCTATAACAGGTTTATTTACCACCGCCTTATGGCCGCATCTTCTGATAAGTATAACCGGTGTATCAACAGTGATTTCATCGATAAATCCCCTTGTAACCTGGGCGCTTGATTCATCCCAGCCTCGTAGGAATATTGGGGATCTTCCTTCTTGGAGCTTTTTAAAAATAAGATCTTTTATCTGTGCAAGAGTAAGATTTTCCAGAGACGGTGTCATAAGTTTTTTTCCGAAAGATAAAAGATGCATGTGAGAGTCGGTGACAAGGGGAGTGATATAATCACTGCAGTTTGTTGGGGTGCTTATAAATCTAAAAGTTCCGTCTTTAGTCAAAATATGCATTTTGTCCTCCTTTTCCGCAATATGTATAGCATATTTTATATAAAATCCATATTGAAAATAAAAAAGTTGCCCTTACGGGCAACCATAGCAGGTGTTAAGCGTAAATATCAAGGTTGTTCCCAAGGAAAGGATTCAGAGCCTGATGCATTGCCTGTGTTGTTTCCTGCATGCTTTGGACAAGCATGTCAGCCCCTTCTTTCTTCGTATCAACAGCCATTTTCATAACTCTAAGCGATACAGCCTGCTGTAAGACGGAGTTGTTTGCGTTGATTCCGTAAATGTCCATGCTGCTCCCTCCTTTCACCAATTAGAAAATATTATTGTTTTTCTGTCTGGTTCTCAGGTGGTTTTCCGTTCGGATTTTTAACAATTTCTTCCCATGTATCGCGCAGATCTTTGGTAAGTTCTATCATTTGTGAAACTGGCTCGGTTTCTTTCTTAAAGTTGGCTTTTTCAAGGTTGTCAAGTATAAAAGTGTAAAGACCGAAAAGATTTCCTGAAATCTCATATTCGGGCTTAAGAGTAGACATTAGTTCTATGAATATATCCTGGGCACGTATTATCGCTGTGTGTGCATTTGCATACTCTTTTTTTGAAGCAGAGTCAATATACTGGTTCATGAACTTTATTGCGCCGTTGAAAAGCATAAGCACCAGTTCCTGAGGACTTGCAGTAAGTATTGAATTTTCAAGATACTGCTCCGCCGGATCGCGTCTTTCCTTTGGTTCTTCCCGTGGTTTCTGTGAGAGCTGATCGACGCGTACCTGGTTGTTGTTTATTATCTGCGGTTTTATAAACTTACTGTAAGTTCCGTTAGTGATTACTTTTGCATTGTTGGTATTTTCCGGCATAATTTCACCCCGTTTTTCTAAATAGTCATATCATTTTATCGTCCGTAAATGCAAAAGCAGTATATTAAAATTATAGCATAAAGTAACCTGTAGTTACAGTCGATAATAAACTTAGATGTTTAAATAAATAAAGAATCAGGAGGTATAAATTCAATGGCTGACAATCCATATCTTGGTTCAATGCAGATGGCCGGTCTTACCGGTATAGATACCAAGTCTATGATAAACAAAATAATGGAAAAGAAATTAGTTCCTGTGGAAAGGGAACAGACTAAGTTTGATAAGCTCTCATATCAACAGAAGGCCTGGCAGGCTGTGGATAAGAAACTCAGTGATTTTTGGTCGTATCTTGCTGACTTCAGAATACAGAGTACCCTTATCCCCAAGAAAGTAACGTCTGCTGATGAAAAAGTCATAACAGTTACCGCACAGCCGGCAGCTATAAATAGATCCTTATACGTTAATGTTGTGCAGATGGCATCACCTTCCAAGTATACTGCAGCCAGCGGTCCTAACTTTATAAGGGATGATGTTCTGCTTACCAAAAAATTTAGTGAGCTATCGTATACCACCACTCCTTCTTTCGCAAGCGGAGATCCGTCGGTAAATACCTTTACGATAAAAACAGTAAATTCCAACGGGAATATAACTAAAAACGTCAGTATTGATATGGCGGCGCTTTCGACAGGAGATCCTACTGTCCAGCAGATACTGGATAAAATAAACACAGAGTTCTCTGGAACGATGACTGCGGAGTTAAACAATGGAAAGCTTCAGCTTGTAAAGCAGGGAGACACAAATAAAATTATACTGGGATCAAGTTCGGATACATCAAACTTTTTTGATGTGTTTAAGTTGAACGGTGCGGCTGATTCGACAGGAAAAGTCGTAACTTCTGTAAGCGGTGAGGTTGTAGGCGGAACATATCCTACTCCCGCAGACGATACCCTGAACAACCTTACTCTTATACCCGGAAGTATTACGTTCAGCCTCAACGGAGGACTCCAGACCTTAAAAGATGACGGCGGAGGAAACCTAAAAAAGGTTGACGGTACCGTAGTGGGGTTTATAAACTATACTACTGGTAAGTTCAGTGTATTCAGCGACTCATCTTTAGATGGAAAAAGCATGGACAGCGTAAGCTATAAGTATCAGACATCCACCACCCTCAGCGGTTTGGAAAGTACCGAGCCTGTATGGTCTGTGGGACAGTCTAAAGCTTTCAGCAACTATGTTTCCGGAGTAAGCTCAATAGAAAATACTATTACTGTAAACGGTGTGGATATTACTTTTACATCAAGTGATTCCCTTACAACTCTTATTGCTAAGATAAACGGATCTCAGTCCGGTGCTACGGCTTCTGTTGACAGCAGCGGAAGGTTTTTTGTTGAAAACAGGGAAGGCGGTCCTGCTGATATAAGTATAAGCGGAAAGGACAGCGGTGGAAAGAAGCTTCTTGTAGCTCTTAAGATGCTTGAGCCTGACGAGGCAACTCTTGCAGGTACTATAAGCGCCGGTGAGGCTGCAATTGTTAAAGTTTCTTCATCAGCATCTGGAACAGGTGCTATGACTGTGACTTCTTGGACCAACAATGTTGTTTTTGAAGACATAACCATAAACCTAAAAAGTCTTTCGGAGACATCTTCAACATATACCAAGATCGATGTAGAACAGGATGTAGATAAATCAGTTGAGAAGGTAAAGGAGTACGTTACAAAGTACAACGAGCTTTTGGACTTTCTTTATGTTAGGTATAAGAAGACACCGGCATCAACGACTATTGATGTCAGCAGTCCGACGAGACCAAAAGATCCTGATGCAATGACCGAGGATATGACCGAAGAGCAAAAACTTGAAGTGGTTCTCAGAGGAGACAACAATCTTCAGAATATTTTCATGAAGATGAGAAGCATTTCATACGGTACCGTGGATTGGTATTCAGAAGATAAACCCAAGTATTCTTCGTTTTCACAGATAGGTATAATAAACGGAGATGCCGGAAAAACTTATGAAAATACGCTCAAAGGTCATCTGTCCGTTGATGAATCCACTCTTAAAGCCAAGCTTAAGGAAAATCCCATTGACGTATGGAATATTATATCCGAGGAAAAAGAAGTGGTTGTGGGCTATGATTCAACCAATAAACCCATTTATGCCAAGAACTCAGGAGTAGTTACCCAGGTCAAGGATTATATATGGCAGGTTACAAAGTACAGCGGTACGATAGATCAGATCTCGGGTACTAACGGTACTATAGGAAAAGAAATGAATAGGATTGCCAAATGGCTTGTAAATGCAATTAATAAACTTCAGAAAAAAGAAGCGGATCTTTACCAGACTTTTTCTAAGATGGAGCAGGCAGTTTCCAAAATGAGTATCCAAGGTTCGTACCTTTTGAGCAAGCTGGGAAATAACAGTAGTAACAGCAATCAATAAAATAAACAAGAGGCATACGCCTCTTGTTTATTTTATATTTATCAAAAGATCATCCATTATCTTAGGAGAATCGGTCTGACCGCCGGAGTATGCCCACTGTCCTCCCTGAGGACTTATTGGTCTTAAAACGGCTTCTATTCCGTCATAATCATAAGTGGTTATGTATATGTTCCAGTTTTTCATGGTGTTGGTTTCAATTACCGAAAGAGGAAGTGAAAAGGTTATTTTTGAAAACTGTTTTTCTACTTTTATTCCCGGAGCCGGAGTAACAGGCAGACCGTAGCTGTCAGTTCCTGCACCGGTACTGTTGTATGCCGAACAAGACCATCCGGTTATATAGAGCTGGTAATCCCAGTCCAGACCGGCAGGCATCAGAGCGTTCTGCTTTGGAAGAGCCGTGACTCCTTTTTTATTCGGACTGTCCAGAAATATTTGAAAAGTGACGTGGTCAAAACCGTTTGCCGGACCCCAAACGTCGCTGAGTTCACGCATAGTTATTTCAATGCTCAGCATTGTCCCGATCTGCTGAACTCTTGCCCCTAGCATATCCTGCTGATTTTTAAAGGTAAGATCCTTTGGATAAGAGTATGTTCCCTGCGGACCGTTATCATCTCCCAATGGATCTTCAACAGCTGCAAGCTCGTTTTGTGGAATATCAAGTGAAAAATGAACTGTAGGAGAGTAATCAGAAAAGAGCGGTGTCTTTCCGAAGGCTTTAACAAAGAAAGTATGCTTGCCCGGAGTAAAGTCTGCTATCTTCACAGGAATACTCCACTCTTCATTTTCTTTCATGGAAAGATTTATAACCGCATACTCTTTGTCATCTCCGTCTATGATAAGCCTTACTGACTTTGCTCCGTTAGCTCTTCCATGGATATAAAAGTCATCTGAAAAGGTTTTTCCCTGGAGCTGCATATCGAGCTGTACCGAAACGGTTTTAGGCTTGAGAGTAGCTTTTTCATCAGTTACTTTGTAGATTATAAAGGATTTTTCGTTAAGGGAGGTATCAAGTTTTCCCTCGTAAACCAGGTCATTTTGAGGTACATTCATAGACATAACAGGTTTCAAAACCGTACCGTCCTGAATTTCAAGTTTTATTCCGGTAGCGTACTTCCTTTTTGAATTAGTATTCATAAGAATAAGATATTTTTCATTTTCATACTCGATGCTGTAGCAAAGTATGCCTGGTCCTGTGCTGTCAGAAAAAAGTACTTTTATTCTACCGTATCTGAAGGTCGGGATCTCTTTTCTCATTTTGTTTATGGCCTGGATAAACTTAAAAAGATCGGAATTACTATTAAAATGATCCTCTCCCATACTTGAAAATCCTTCTTTGAACATGGCTGCGCGTGTTTCTGTAAAACCCTGTTCCGTACCGTAGTATATTTGAGGTATTCCTGGTATGGTATATAAAAGCGTAAGGGCAATCTTAAGGTCATTTATGGTTGCTCCCTTGAGGAATCTGTCCATGTCATGGTTGTCCACAAAAGTTACCAGCATGGACGGATCTTTGTACACTTCTTGTCTTTGAGTGAGTCTGTACTCAAGGTATGAGGTTGGCTTCCCTTCTTTGAAGACACGTTTTATATCGGTCAGAAGACCAAAGTCAAGCATTGAGTTGAACCCATAATCAAAGTACTTGTTTATTTCAATGTCGGCAGTGTTTTCATACGGATTGGGGCTTATCCATGTTTCTCCGAAAGCTATGAAGTTATCTTTTCCCAGTGATTGGGCTTTTTCGTAAATATTGTTTTCACCCTTGAAAAAATCCTGCCAGAACTCTTTTTCCACATATTTGGCCGTATCAACCCTAAATCCGTCTATACCGGCTGTCTCTATCCAGTTTCCGTAGATTTCCTTAAGAACTTTCCGTACTTGCGGATTTTCGGTGTTGATGTCGTCTAAGTCTGAAAAGGATGTATTATAGATATCTAATTCACCGATAAGAGATGGAAAGTGGTATATGGCGAGCTCTCTCTGCTTGGGATCGTTGAAATCATTCATATTGAAAGGATACTGCTGCGGCTTACTGACAGGTATGGATTTTTCATTAAGACTGTACTTGCCGTTGCTGTATATAATAAAGTTTCCGGTGTGATTGGGTACTATATCCTGAATAACGTATAGACCCTTTTCATGGGCTTTTTTTACAAATTCGGTATAAAGTTCGTTAGTTCCGAAGTGCTCATCTATCTTTGAAAAATTGCGTGCCCAGTAGCCATGGTATCCTCCGTAGTCTACAGAGTCATCCCACCACTGATTGGCAACAGGCGGGGTAATCCAGATAGCGGTAACGCCAAGCTCTTTTATATAGTCGAGCCGGTTGATCAATCCCTGCAAATCTCCGCCATTGTACTTTGAGTTTACATTTCCTGCTTCTATACCTGTTTCGGTCTGCCTGTCATTGGAAGGATTGCCGTTTGAAAAACGGTCGATCATAACCATGTATATGATCTGATCCTGCCATCTGAAAGTTGATTGAGAGAATCCTTCAAAAACAAGCAATAAAAAAAATGAAACGATGAGAAAAGTTTTCTTCATTTATACTCCTCCCCTGAAAAAGATTGAAAGTAATATTATTATATAATAATTTTTTATAAAAAAATAATCTACTCGTAATAGGTGATTACTCCTATCGAATCAGGTCCGAGATGAAGTCCAAGAACGACATCGATATAGCCTGTACGTATTTTTGAAATATCAATATTTTTTTCTTTTGCTCTTTCAGTTGCATAGGAGGCTATTGAAGCGTTTCCTGTCGAAACGATAGCGATTCCGTTTGGCTGCTTCCCTTCATCTACTGCCAGATTAACCAGTTCTTTAAGGACACCGTTCATTCCACGGATGTTTTTATAAGGATGTATCTCTCCGTCTTTAAGCTGAAGAATAGGTTTGAGCTGGAGGATAGAGCCCAAAAGAGCTTTTCCCTTTCCTATTCTTCCACCCTTGTGCAGATATTCAAGATTTCCAACGGAAAAAAACACTCGTGTTTTTTTATGAAACTCTCCGGCTAAACCTGCGAGTTCTGATATATCCTGTGCTCCGTCTTTTATTCTGTCTTTTAAATGAAGTATCAGAAAGCCCAGTGCCCAGCTGGTGAGCAGACTATCTACGACGGTTATTCGTCCGGGCTCAAATTCTTTTGCTGCAAGATTCGCAGAGTTTACCGTTCCGCTGAGTTTTGAAGAAAGATGAACAGAGATAATCTTATCGTATTGTGCAAGTGCTTTGCTGTATGTTTTTATGAAATCGTCAACCGATGGTTGAGATGTTTTTGGAATATACTGTGCTTTTTGAATTTCATCATAAAATACATTTTTTGATATCTGGTCAGCACTTGTGGATTTTTCGCCATTCATTATATAAAGGCTTGCATACTCTATTCCGTTTTTTTCAAGCTCTGCAGCTGGTATGTTGCATGTGTTGTCAGTTACTATTCCTATTTTCATTTTCCGCCTCCTGTTATGGAATACATATTTATGACTTGTGGTCATAACATATTATATATTTATTAAGGTTAAAAACAAAAATATAATATGAAAACTTTTTTGCACAGTAAGACTTTCCTGAACAGGAAGAAATTATTAGAGTTAAAAACAAAAAAATTCATTTAAAACATAAAAAAATTTATTTCATAAAAAATTTTAATAAAAAACTTGACTTTTTTAATTATTGATGATAAAATTTTTACTGAAGTTCAAAATTATATTTTTAGGAGGATTTATGAACAGCTTAGAAAAGAGAAATCTTGTTCTTTATGTGTGGGGAAGATTTGTTTCAATATTAGGAAGCGGTATACAAGCTATGGCAATACCTTTGTTTATTCTTGATCTTACAGGATCGGCTAAAATAATGAGTACAGTAACTATGTTTTCACTTGTTCCTATGCTTATAATGCTTCCGATTGCGGGTGTTTTGGGAGATCGGTTGAACAGAAAACATATCATGGTTAATATGGACTTTGCACGAGGCATACTTATATTTATTATGTCGGTAGTAAGTATCTACGGCGGTCTTAATATAACGGTTCTTATAATCGGACAGATAATACTTGCTGTTTTGGATGCCATATTCAATTATTCGACAGGTTCTGTAATGCTTCCCGATCTGGTGCGTTCCGGTGATCTTAGAAAGGCTAACTCTTTGGTAAGTTCCTTTGACTGGACGGCAAGGATTCTCGGTCCTGCGGTCGGAGGCCTTATATATTCAGCAGTCGGGATAAGTGGAGTTTTTCTTATAAACGCAGTTTCTTTCGTGCTTTCTGCCATAAGTGAAATATTCATAGTTTACAAAAGACCGGTTATCAGAGATAAAAAACTTAGTGTAAAGATATTTTTTGAAGATATAAAGGAAGGACTGGGTTATATAAAGAAGTCTCAAAATCTTATGATACTTTTTTTGTTTGCTATGTTTATAAACTTTATGAGTACCCCGATGTTTTCAGTGGTAATACCTTTTGTAATGCGAAGTACAATTAAGTTTGATGCAGTTCAGTATGGTGCAGTTGAAATGTTTTTTTCTGTAGGTATCCTTTTAGGAAACTTTGCGCTGGTAACTATACTTTCAAAAAAGGAAAGCAAAAAAATTATAAAGTCAGGACTGTTTTTTCAGACCATTTATTTTGTAGCAACTTCCGTTCTTATGTTCCCAGCGGTCATTATGTTTTTAAACGGTCCTTCAGTTACAATGTTTGGCTTGTTTTCACTTTCAATGGCAATAATGGGCTTTTTCAATGCTCTTATAAATACACCGCTTATGACCATTATGCAAAAGCTTATTCCTGCGGATATGCGTTCCAGAGTTTTTTCTGTTCTTGATTTTATGGGGCAGATAGCCGTACCGGGGGGTATATTTATAGTAGGAATGCTTTCTGATAAAATTGGAGTTCATTATATTTATCTGGTAGACAATATCATTGTGTTTTTTGTAGTTATGCTTTTCATATTTTCTGGGAAAGAAGAAATTCTTTCTGATGAGCCTTCCCCGGTTCAAGCAAGTAAATAGACTTTCCCAATAAACCCCTGC
>ERZ795059.4571-NODE-4571-length-12938-cov-5.904603_pt1 | contig 12938 bp, 12 predicted proteins | sample MGYA00375143_ERZ795059 | MGnify/ENA primary metagenome ERZ795059 (study PRJEB30188, sample SAMN05720168) | activated sludge metagenome | isolation source: Anaerobic digester | place: USA | collected 2015-01-07 ... | reverse complement strand
CATACTGTTGCTCTTCTGGAGCAGCATTTTTAAATTTTGTTCTGTAAATTTTTTTGGTGATTTTGATGCAAATTATACAATTTTTTAGAGTAACATCAAATGAAAGCCTCGGAGAGGCGAAATTATTATACCTAAATATTCAATTGTACTGTCGCTCTTCTGGAGCTTTTGATTTTTTAATTATTTATAAACTACCATACTGTTGCTCTTCTGGAGCAGCATTTTTAAATTTTGTTCTGTAAATTTTTTTTGGTGATTTTGATACAAATTATACAATTTTTTAGATTTACATCAAATGAAAGCCTCGGAGAGGCGGAAATATGGTAGTAGTATATGAAATGTTCAAAATACAGCCTCGGAGAGGCGAAATTAATATACCTAAACAATCAAATGTACTGTCGCTCCTTTGAAGCTTTTGATTTTTCAATATGTAAAAACTACTATAATTTTGCTCCTATAGTTTTTCAAAAACAGATATACATACATTCCAAAAAAAATGTATTTTTACCCGTATGAACATTCGGTATATTTTGTTGATAATACTTTGTGGTATAGCAGCGGTCATTACTGTTGTTTATTATAATTTTACACCATGTATAAATAATAAAAAAATGAATTCAAACAGTATTGTATATATAGAAAATGCAGGAGTTAGAGTAGGCGTGTTGCCTCATTTAGGTGGAACCATCGTTTTTCTGTCCAAAGATAATTCGCCGAATATGCTCAAATCGGATAGTGCGTTATGGAACACTGCATTAGATATTAGTGAACATACCGATTTTTTTCCTATTCAGGGGCATACCGTTTGGGTTGGACCTCAATCGCAATGGTGGATGCAGCAGTCGGTTCATAGTAGTCGTAAGGCAGAACAAGCTTTGTGGCCTCCCGATCCTTATATTACATTGGGTGCATATACTGTGTTAACTCAAAATGATTGGTCGGTTAGTCTTACCAGCCAACACAGTGACGTGTGGGGTGTAACTATGGAAAAAGAAATTGCGGTAAATCCCGATGGTTCTGTGTTTGTGCAAGTTACTCTTATAAATAGTTCGCAAGACATTGTGTCGTGGGATATATGGCATAATACCCGTATGCATGGGTATTCTAAGGCTTATGTGCAAGCTCGAAAAGAGCATGTGCGGGTAGTTCCTGTTCGTAACGATACCTGTACCGATATGCCATATGGATTTGTAAACGATTATTTTACCTACAAACCACAACAGCCCGATAGTACAACTTCGCGTGCTTCCAAAGCATTTATATATCCCGAATTGCCGGTAATGTATGCATTTACTCCTACGCATATGCTTAGCATTTCGTTCGAAAAACATATAAAAAATCAAATACATCCGGAGCAAGCTCTTGTAGAACTGTATACAAGTACCGAAGAATCGCAAGAACATGCTTTGTTGGAATTAGAATACCACTCGGCATACTCGCATATTGGTCCCGGCGATTCTATTCAGGCATGGGAAGTGTGGAATATAGAAGAGTATGCCGGGGAACAAACAGAACAAGCTCATGTATCATTTATTCAATCTTTGTAAGGTATGGCAAAAAAAATAGGAATTTTAACAGCAGGTGGTGATTGCCCCGGTTTAAATGCTGCAATTAGAGGTGTAGCAAAAACAGCAATCGTAGAATACGGAATGGAGGTTATAGGTTTTTCGTCGGGCTTCAAAGGGCTTATAGAAAAAGATTACATGATTCTTGATGAAAAATCGGTGTCGGGTATCTTAACTCTGGGTGGAACTGTATTGGGCACATCGCGCGAAAAACCATTTAAAAAAGTAAATCCCGATGATATGGAGGGTGATGCAAAAACTCAACAAATTATTGATAATTACAAGGATTTAGGTCTCGATTGTTTAGTGTGTATAGGTGGCAATGGAACTATAAAAAATGCATATAAATTATCGGAATTAGGGTTACATATCATTGGTATTCCCAAAACTATAGACAATGATGTGTGGGGAACCGACCGTACGTTTGGTTTTGATTCGGCTGTAGCTATATGTACCGATGCTATAGACAAATTGCATACTACAGGCAACTCGCATAAGCGAATTATGGTGATAGAAGTAATGGGGCACAATGCAGGGTGGATAGCCTTGTATGCAGGTATTGCAGGTGGTGGTGATGTTATTTTATTGCCCGAAATAGAATATGATTTGAACATAATTGCTAACTATTTGGCCGACAGACATGCGAAAGGTAAACCGGTATCTATAGTTGTTGCTGCCGAAGGAGTTAAACATGGTAAAAAGAAATCGCCCGGTCCGTATTTGGCTAAAAAAATTCAGGAACTTACCGGAATAGAAACACGCGAAACGGTTTTGGGCTATATACAACGCGGTGGTACACCCACTGCAACCGATAGAATTCTGGCAACTCGATACGGACGATATGCTGCCGAATTAATTGCTACCGGAATATACAATCAAATGGTAGCATTCAAAGACAATGTAATTATAAGTATTCCTCTTGCCGAAACATCGGGTAAATTGAAAATAGTAGAACCCGATAATAAACTTATAAAATCAGCTCGTGCATTAGGTGTGTGCTTTGGCGATGAAGGATGTAGAGTGGGGAGATGATAGTTAATTATTAATTGTTAGTTTAATCTTTAAATTGTAATTAAAATACAAATTCAGTTATTCGGAATTTCCGGATAACTGCCGAAGATGGGAAAAATAGACTGTGTAGCATTATAATTTTTCGGCACTATACCTAAACCATACACCGTATACCCTTAAAACAATGCGCCGATAGGTGCGTAAGCTCGGTAGAAATAGGATAATCAGGGATTAATACCGTGCCGTTAGGTACGGAACAAACGGATTCAATGTCGGAGTGTCGCAATGTCTGATTGTCGAAAGTTCTAAAAAGTCTAACAGATTTCTACTCATGGTTCGACACGCTCACCAACCGTGGTTCGACAGGTGGTTACTGAGCTGGTCGAGACTTTTCTCTATACTATGAAAGCAGAGATCCCCGTGCTCGCCGAGGGGCAAAGAATTTATAGATTAACACTAAAACTATTTTTGAATACTTAGAACATGTTTCCCTGTCATCTTCCCCTTTTATTTATGATACGAATGGATAACTCCACTGCAAGGAGAAATCTCTTATAATATTTTGCATTTATTTGTAAAAAATGGACGTGGTTGTTAGTTGCCGCTCATGCTTGCCCGTCTAAAATACCTACACATACTATGAAACTGTTTAAAAAAAAGCTAAAATCTTTTGGTTTTTGTTCACTGATTAGCTAACTTTGTTTTATGAATGAAAAAAGAAATATTATATATTATAAGAATTACTATTTAGAATTCTTTGAGACTTTAAAACCGGAAGTTAAAAAGAAATTCAACTGGACATTGCAATTAATTAGTGAATTAGAGTATATACCTGAAAAATACTTTAAACATCTAACTGGAACTAATGGACTTTTTGAAATAAGAGTTGAAGTGGGAAATAATATATTTAGAGTTTTTAGTTTTTTTGATGAAGGGAATTTAGTTGACTTAATAAATGGATTTCAAAAAAAAACTCAAAAAACGCCAATAAAAGAAATTAACAAAGCAGAACAACTTAAAAAAGAGTATGAAAATGAAAAATATAACAACGTTTAAATCGCATCTTGATAGTCAATATGGCGAAAAAGGAACTGAGACTCGTGAGAAGTATGAAGAAGAATATGAAGCTTTTAAATTAGGTGTTTTGTTGCAAGAAGCAAGAAAAGAAATGGGATTAACACAAGAACAAGTTGCTCAAAGATGTGGAACAACTAAAACCTATATTTCTCGAATTGAAAATAACGCGAGTGATATCCGTTTGTCTACATTAATGAGAATTATTCGTGAAGGTTTAGGTGGACACTTAAAATTAACATTACAGATGTAAAATGAATGCAACACACGTTGTGAAAAATTGAAAAAGAAGTTGTGTTTCAATTATGATGTAGTGAGGGGAGCTGGGGGGGGGTATTCTTGCAGATAAATAATAAATGTAAAATAAAAATCAACTCAACTTATTCAGAACTTCTAATTTTTGATAAAGTTCATTTATTCTTCTTTCAGTTTCATCTTCAATACCTCGAGGGAAAAGGTCATCTTTAAATCTATCTGGTTCACCTTTTATGCTACCATTATATAGATGTCTTAATAATGTTGTATGTGATAAAAATTTCGGATAATAATCTTCTCGTAATTTTATATCATCAATTAAACCTGCTTTTGTAATTATTAAATCTTCAATTTTAGTTCCTATTGCAATTATTTCTTCTAATAATATTTTATCATTTTGAGAAAATTCAATTCCGTTTGCAATTGCTAAAATAGTTCTAAAATCTTCAGGTTTATCAGATCTAAAACGAATATACAAATCTCGACTCTTATTTAAATATTGTTTAATTGGACCATATAAATAAAATAATGATTCTAAAATTTGTTTTTTTTCATCTTCATATTTTTTCTGTTTTAATAATTTGGTGTTAAAAAAATAGGAGAATAAAATTGCAACCACACTTACTAAAACAGTGCCTATAGTTGCATAAAATTGAATTTGTTCTTTTATCATTATATTCAGTGTCTATTAAACAATATCTTCTACATATTCGATACATTTATCAACAATCAATTTAGAATCAAATGAATTATCAAATGTAAAATTATCAAGTAATTCTAAAATTCGTCTTCTTTCAAAAACTAAAGTGTGATTATTTATATCCTTATCAAAACCGAATTCTCCATTATAATTTCTAAAATCATGAGGTACAAATAATGCATGAATAAATGGTAATAAATAAGACTCATAGAACCTATCATACCTTCGCGTTTCATTTTGTTTATTCAACCAATTTTGACCACATGCACATTGTCCAAAAATTATAATTGTATTTGGGTTATTATCTTTAAAAGGTAACCAACCAACAATATCAAGTCCTTCTTCTTTACTATTATGTTTTGAAATTTGATTTAAAATACGCTCTTTAACCTCTATGTTAATTTCTTTTGCAAGATTTTTAATTTTTTCTTTAGCATTCCCTTTGAAAATTGTATTTGAACCAAAACCATATACGACAGCATTTGGTAAATAAGATTGTAAAGCCTTTTCTGAAATTATTTCAAATTCAGATGTTAACTCATGTTTAACAGTTTTAAAATAATTTAAAGAAGATGATAATAAAAGATAAACATAAAGATATTGTGAATCATTTAACTTATCCTTTGAAAATATTATTCCATTTGAATCAATTATAAATGGATAATTTGCACCAAAATTTACAGCTCTTTCTTTTAAATATTCAAAAATATTAATAATCCAAGATTCCTCTAAATCATATATTTCTGAATCAATTTGACCTATTTCGCCATCAAGTTTTTCTTTTTCTAGTTTAAATTCAACCCCAGAATCTATTAGTCTATCAATAATATCTCTTTGTGAAACATAATCATTTGAGATAATACAAACTAGTTCAATATAATCTGCATATAAATGAAGTTGATCTTTAGGTTCAGAAATATGTGAAATATTTAAAGAGAAAAATTGCTCTTGTATTTTTTTATAAATATCTTTCATTAAATGCCCAATTTATCGTTCGATTCAATCTCATCCTTTACGCTCTTTATTTTACGTATTATACCACTAATATTTTTCAAATCGTCTTCTAATGAGTCTCTGAACTCAATTTGCTTATGAGAAAGACTATCAGCCTTTTCTAAATATTTGATTGCATCATCAATTGCTTTTTCAAATTGTTCTTTTATTCCATCAGTATATTCATATGCAATTTTTAACTCTTCTCCTTTTCTAAAAACTTCTAATGCATTGGAATATTTAGAATCTAAAATTTTATTTAAACGATTTAAATGTTCACTATCTCCAATAATTTTATTAGGTAATTGGCTATTAAATAGCCAATTTGTCCATTCACATAAATTTTCTAATTTAATATCAGAAGCCGGATTTTCTTTTATTAAATCAACTCCTAAAAATTGTTCAATATTGGAATGACTTAAACTATCTGCAATATAATTAAAGTGAAATGTTGTATCATCTAATCCTTTTATTTTATAAAAGCCATTTTTTTCAATAATGTCATATAACTGATAACCGACTAAAAGTCTTAACACATAATCTTTACGACTGCCTATCATTTTTGCAATCTCTCTACTCGATGACTGAATATTTTCACCCGAGTAATTTTCAGCTTTTAATTTTGTTAAATACCTAGCCTTTTCAAGAAGTTTCCATGATTTTATTCCAGTAATATGCCTAAAACCCAAATATTTTAATATATCGTCTTTTTTATCAAATACTAAACAAGGTATATCTTTTGGAAAAAACTCAGATTCGCTTATAACTTGATCAACTTTACTCTTATAAATATTTGCTATTGTTGGATTGTGCAATAATTTAACTGCAGATAATCTTCTATTACCTTCAATTACACAATATTTATTATTTTCTGCCTTAATAACAAGTAACTGTTCTCCTTCGAAAAAATCATTCTTACCTATCGCAAGCATTAATTCTATTAATGATGCGTCAGATAAGAAATAATTAATAATTTCACTTTCTGATTTGTTTCCCATTGATTTTGGCAAACGAGGATTATGAGTATCTAAAAGTAAATCCTCATAACTTATTTTCTGAAATACAGTTTTTTCTGCCATCTATAATTATTAGTATTATATTTTTCTTTCCCAAAATTGATTAACTCTAAATAGTTTTGCAGTGTCAAATTCTTTAATATTAGAAATTGCTTGTCCTTTTTTGATGGATTCCATACTTCGGGCAATCGTTGTACTATTTTTACCAGACAAACCTAAGAATTTTTCCATTACTTTTTGGTTTTTATCTTTAATATCTAGTAAAAATGCAATTTCACACATTGTTGAAAAGTCAAAATCAGATTGATTATATTCTTCGATTCCTTGTGATAAAAGCACTACGGCAACACCTTTTGAGCGAATTTCACGTAACATCTTTTCAAGAATATCTTGATATTTCTTTTCTTTGAAAATAACGTGTGCTTCATCTATCAATATCACATATCGCAAGGCTTTTGTATTGTCCTCATTTGGTGTATTATCCATATTCATAAACGTATTGTATATATAGTTTATAATTAGGAATAATGAGGTGAAACGTACCGAATTCGACAAGTCACCCGATAAGGAAAGGTATAGGTTTTTATTAAAGAAATTTGATTGATTTTTTGGGTCGTCAATGAAAATTTTGTAACGGCTTAATTCATCAATAATTTCAGTTAAAGAGTCTTTTTTATCGCCTGTTATTGCTTGTAAATGCTCATTTATCTGTTTCATTGTCGGATATGTTCCGCCTTTTTGTTCAATAAATGCTTCTGTTGTAGCATCTCGTAGTTTTCCTTTCTGTTTAATACCTAAGTTTGAATATTTACATACAATATCAACAAACTTATCGATACCCATGTTTTTATTCACTTCATTAACATTGTCAATGAACGTTAATGGATTTACAGGAAAAGGTGTTTGTGGAACATCTATAAAATCGGTTTTAGTAGCATTAAAGAAAGGTTGCATTTCCTTTACATCATCTTGTTTTAATCCTTTAAAATCGAGATATATGAAATTTACATGACCATTTGATTGTTCAAATATTTGAGATAAAAATTCAAGTGCAAATTGTGTTTTGCCTGTACCTGAATTACCTGCAACAGCAATATGACAGTTATTATAAAGTTTAGTATTGTTTATCTGTAAAATAATTGGCTCGCCTGTATCGATTTTCTTTCCGACTTCAATTCTAATTGGGTCGGCATAATAAGATTTTTCAATATGCTGTTGATTATTTTTAACTGCATCAAGCGATACTGTTAATTCATCTAAATGCAAGATTCCTTTTTCGATATATTCAACGAGAAAATCAAACAATGTGTAATTAAAATTATCTTGAAAGATATTATCCAATAATTCTAAACCATGGTCTATATGCAGTTTTATATATTTTGGAATATTATCATCGGTCTTATATAAACCATAATATTGGCAAATTAATGCAATATAAAAATCACGATATTTTGCATCGAATAAAATATGGTCTTTATATTCTTTACCTTTAGAATCATATAAATTGAAGTCTGCTTGTGTAAATTTTTTGCCAGTTTGTAATGAATATCCAAATGCTAATCGAGCTGTTGCATTTTCTTTTAATCCGTTTGGAAGTTTTGATGTAATTTTTCTAACAACATCCTGATTCTTTTCTGAGGTCTTAATATTAATTTGCATTGTAAATCGAATTATAGGTTGTTAAAAATTCTTCAGGTGTTGTTTCCAAAAATTCTGAACTATCAGTTGAAACATTATTTATCAAATATGCACGATTAATATTCGGTTGCAAAAGTTTATATTCTTTTTCGGTTAATTCTTTATTAATCAATGGGAATATAATTACTTGTTTTGAAACATTAGGATAGAAATATTTTATAATGTTTTGTGCATGCTGTTCATCAAACTTTTGCATTGGACTATCTATAAATACAGGAAATTCGATATCTGATTCATCGACTAAAGCATTTAATAATGCTGATGCATACATTTGTCGTTCACCCATTGATAATGAACCTTTATCTATTTTTCTGTCATTTTGATTGAATAGAGTAATGTCAATATCATCGCCTGTCAAACTTATATCAACCTCCACTTTTTTAATAAATCCTTCTTTATGAAGTAAAGTAGTAAGACTTGAAAGCATTTTTTCTTCAAGCGATTTTTTCTTTTCTTCTTTAAATAAGGTTATGAAATTTTGAAGTTTGTTTATCAAATGTTTTGTTTTACGTTCTTTTTCAGAATATTCGCTTGAATCGTCGATTTTCTTTCTTAATATATCTTGTCGTTGTCTAAATGTTTTTATCTGATTATTGAATTCACCAATTTTCAAATAAATAGATTCAATTTCTTTCCCAACAGTTAGAATACGTTTATCTAAAGCATCTTTCTTTTGGCGTAAATCAGTTATATATTCATCTTCTGCACTTTTTTCCGCATCACGTATTTTTCGACTTATTGAATCTAGTTGATTTTTAATATAAGAATACTCAGTATTAAATCTCGAAAATGTTTCTTTGAAGCTGTGTTTTAGAGTATTTACTAATTGATTAAACTCGTTTGATTCAGAATTTGAAAAATCATGTAATGTTTTAAAATTCTCAGATATTTCAGTAAAATCGGAGAAGAAATGTTTCTTTACTAATTGTTTTATTTGTTCTTCGTAAAAATCACGAGTATTAACATCTAATGTAAAATTCAAACCTTTTTTCTTATCTTCAATTTCTTGTCTAATCTTATTTACTTTCAGATTAACATCGTCTTGTTTGTATTTTTGTTCTGAAAGTTGTCTTTCACTTTTTAGTTGTTCAGAAATTCCCATCAAAGTATCGCCAGCAAGTGCGAAAGGAATTAAATCGAACAAATCTTTTAATTTATCTTGTATTTCATTCTTTTTCTTTTCCAAATTCATTTGTTCTTCTTTCAGAACATTTAATTCTTCCAAGGTCATTTTTTCACCTTCACGAATCAATCTGCGTTGAATTTCTTCTGCTTCTTTTTCTTTTTGATTTTTCTCGTGTTTTAATTCATCAATTTCATTCTCAAAAACATTAATTTCAATCAATGTTTTTTCTATGTTAGAATGTAATTCTGTTAATTCTTTTTTCTCTTCGGGCGAAGCAGATTTCCTTCTATATTCGTCTTGTTTTTCTTCTAGATTAGCTTTTAAGTCTTCATATTTTTGAATTCCTAAAACTTCTGAATAGGCTTTACTTAATTGTCTTCTTTGATTATTAGAATTAACTTCTGCTAACGAAACAATTTTTTCTGCATCGAAAAAAAAGAATTTTGCAATTTCAATAGGTAAAATAAAGTCACGAATGAAAATTTCTTCACCCAATTGATTCTCTTTTGATAAATCTTCAATTAATTCATTTTGATAGCCATCAATTAAAACTTCTACCTTATCAGATGAGCTTGTAAGTGTGTTATAACTTCTTGTTATTTTAACTTCTTGACAGGTTACATCAGGAATTTTAACCCCAGCAAATGTGATTGAAACCGAAAACTCTGTTTTGCCTTCTTCGAATGCTTTTCTATTTAAACTACCCGATATATATTTTGTATAATTCCCTTTATCTTTTATTTCTTTTTCATAAAGTTCATCAACCTTTTCCATTTGTTTGCCATAAAGACACCAAACTAATGACATAAGGAAAGTTGTTTTTCCAAAACCATTTTTACCACTAACAACAATTATATTTTTATCATCTGTTGGCAATAAAGAAATTTTATTAGGTCCTTTATAAATCCTAAAATTATTTAGCTCTATTTCTTTGATATACATAACTAGGCAATTTTAAGATATTTTTCTATAACTCTTTCCATATCATCTTTCAATCCACGTTTGCGATTTAATAATGCCTTGTTTTTTTGCATTACAAGTAATTCTTGAATTAAATCAAAGTCTGTTGGATTTTCATTACAAACGTCTTTGAGCAAATCAATTTCTTTTTGCAGTTTTTCGTCATTAGTTTTCATGTCAATTTCTTTATTGTAAACCTTGTTGTATATGTCGGAAACTCTATATTCAAAATTAAGGTCTCTATTCCAATTTACTTGTATTGCAACAAGTTCTTGATTCGTTATTAGATTAAGTTTTGGTTTAAATTCCTGTACTTTTCTTTGTGCAGTTAGTATTTCTTCAAGCAATTCTGCTCTATATTTTTCTGTATAATTACCTTGATTATGTCCTTCTTCGGTAACAGCATGTTGCCCGTTTCTGCGAGTTGTCATTCGATTTTCAGATATATTTCTTTTATCGAACATACTTGCACGTAAATCTAATAACGGTCTTAACCATTCTTGACCTTTATTTACTAATGCCGACATAGATTTATCTTCTTTTACAACTGTACATGTCCAACAACCAAATCGACTTTGTCCGCAAGAAGGTTGTTTTTTGTCTGAAACTAAAGTAGGACATTCATAATCATCTGCACTTGCATCAGCATAAATTTGAAATAGTTTAGAATTATCAGCACCCCAAGGTGAAGTCATGGCATTTACTATATACCAAACTTCCTCTAACATTAAATCCTTTATTGGAGCATAAACATAAGTATTATGTTGGTTGGGGTGTTTGGTTAATCGTTTTCCACGAATTTCATGTTTTTTAATTGATTTAGCTCTTTGTTGACTTTCTGAACTTCTTGTTCCAATTAAAATAATTGCCTCTCCATTTTCTGCAACTTGTTCAGTAATAAACCGCGAAGTTGGTTTAATTTTCATTTTGTCAGTACACCAACGAAATACATTATTTGGAACTGGATATCCACGACCAACAATATTAACCCAAAAACTGTCTTCTAGTCTCGGAATAGTTTTTTGAACTTCAATCGGTAATCCTTGTTCTACGGCAGCTTCTTTAATTCTATCTAACACGCCTTCAACATATTCAACAATTATTGGATTTTCAACCAAAGTGTCGTTACAAACAACAAATATTTTTCTTTTTCTCAATTCAGCAGGAACTTGCTTTAAAGCTAACCAAACCAATTGTAATAAAGCTGTTGAATCTTTCCCCCCACTAAATCCAATAATCCAAGGTTTGTTAAAATCCTCTTCAATAAGATATTGATCTTTTAATTCTGAGATTATATGATTTATTCTTTTTGACATCTTTTATATATATTGCAAGTATTTATAGTTAAATTCTTAATTTTTCAAACTAAAAATTTTACCAACCACAAAACTACGTATTTTCCCTAATTTTCTCTTATTTTTTTTAAAAATATATTGAAATTCTAAAAATCTATAATTTATAAATATTGTCCTTTCAGGACGTATTATGATGAATTGATTCTGTACCCAAGGCGTTGCCGTTTGGCTATATTATATATGGCTTACAGCCAAAAAAATCTCTGTGAACCTCTGTGTTCTCTGTGGTAAATTTTTCTCGTTATAGCGGAGCGAGAATCTGAGTGGTAAAATAAAAGGTATACAGTTCAAAAGAGTATTTATTTCCTCGTCGAATTATACAATACTTCGTGTTTTGCTTCTATGTTTTTGTGGAACGAATCGGGCAATCGTGCCCAGTCAAACAATTCTACTACTATTGGTATGGTGCTTTCTTGTATGTGTTCTTTGAGTTGAAGATAGAGGTCAATAGGCATTTTTTGTAACGAACGAGGACGCAGAACTAAGTCGAGGTCGCTACCTTCATGAGCTTCGCCACTTACACGACTGCCATACGCCCACACTTCGTACTCATAATCAATACGCGAAAAAATTTCGAGCAATTTTTCTTTATCCTTTTCCCTCAATATCATGGTTTTGTGTGTGTATGGCGAGTGATAATACTTTGGTGTCAGCTATAAATTGTGGTAATAATATAAGTGTTTCTTCGGCGAAATTTACCCCGTAATCGTGTGCCGTGTTGTTGCGATTGTCGCGGTATTCCAAAAAACGTTCGCACAATTCTATATCTATGATGTTTTTTACAACAGCCTGTCGAAAAATATCTTTGAACACTAATTGGTCCACAGCTTTTGATGAATGGAAATAAGGTTTAAGCACTTTACGCAACAACTTCCCGCTTTGCTCAAGTAGTATCTCAAATTCTTTTACACATGCCGACCGATACATATCGTATTCTATCTGCTGTGGCTCAGTTTGAATAAGTAGTTCATATGCTTTTTCAAGCGTATGAATGCAGCGGTTATAAAAATCAGTTTCTATGTTCATATCCAATTATTTGTACAAATTTACATTTTTTTTTAGATGAACCCAAATTGTATATTGAAATTGAAGAAGATGATTTGCGGACGGTAAGGGGGGGGGTAATTTTTAATTAATGGACTAAATTGTGAAATTCTATGCATTATATTGTCCTTACAGGATGCG
>ERZ795059.4570-NODE-4570-length-12938-cov-6.092059_pt1 | contig 12938 bp, 11 predicted proteins | sample MGYA00375143_ERZ795059 | MGnify/ENA primary metagenome ERZ795059 (study PRJEB30188, sample SAMN05720168) | activated sludge metagenome | isolation source: Anaerobic digester | place: USA | collected 2015-01-07 ... | reverse complement strand
CAATCCACGCGCCCGTGAAGGGCGCGACGGTTTAGTTATAAACCATTATGCCGCAGGAAGGAAAGCGGCGTTTACCGCGAACCTCTTGTTGTATTCGCTTGTCAAAGAGCAATACGCCTCTCGTGTAGATGCAACAGGTTATATCTGTTGACTTTACATCTTCCGCGATCCCTCCGGTGTTTTTGTGTGTGCTTGGGGTTCGCGGAGGCTTAAATCATGAGCGTCGCTTCGAAATCGATGGCCGCCTTGGCCCCCACATGCTCGACCTTGTGCTGCCAGTTGCTGCCCATGAAATAGAATCGCAGGCTGTCGGTCTCAGGTTCCACCAAATCAACCAACCGTTGCTTGAGCGCCGTCCACTGCGCCGGATCGAGCGTACACTCGAAGACAGAATTCTGGACTCGCTGCCCGTAATCCAAACACGCTTTCGCCACACGGCGCAAACGGGCTTTCCCCGCGTTGTCGATTGTACACACGTCGTAGCTGACCAGCACCATCATCATCGCCTCACTTCCAGATAAAAGGGGGATAGCCGTCCAGATCTCCGCGGATATGGCGCGCCAAAAGTAACGCCTGAAGATGCGGAAGCAGTCCGACCTGCACCTTTTCCCCCAGGAACGGATGCACAATCTCCTCCTGCTTTCGCTTCTGATAAGCCGCCAGAAGCGTTTTACGGGCTCCGTCTGACATGCTGACCGCGCCTGATTCCGTGGTTTTGAAATCAGTCGCCTGGACCTGCTTCAGATTGACCAGCGAAAGCGCGAGACGGTCGCCGATGAAGGCGCGGAATTCTTCGATCAAATCCAGCGCCAGACTGGGGCGCCCCGGCCGTTCAGCGTGGAGATACCCGACCTGAGGGTCGAGTCCGACGGCCTCCAGCGCCGCGTTCGCGTCGTGCGTGAGCAGCGTGTAAATGTAAGAGAGCAGCGCGTTCATGTTGTCCATGGGCGGGCGACGGCTGCGGGTCTCGAAGTGAAACGCCTCTTTCTGAGCGGCGATCAAGTGGTCGAACACGCAGAAATAGCGATTGGCGGCTTCGCCCTCTCTGCCCCGCAGTTCATCCACGGAACGTACCTGTTCCAGTTCACGTATCAGGTGCCCGAGTCTCAGCACGACGGCCTCCATGTCCCCGCGACCGTCAGGGCATTCGTGATCGCGCAACGCCCGCTGAAGAACCGTCCGGCTGTTGGCGACCTTGCCGACGACAAATGACCGCGCGACCCCCAGTGCATCCGACGGACTTTCCGCGATGCGGTATTGACGGCGCCGCAGGAGCACGTTACCCGACACAGGGCCGTGGACCCGCGCCAGAAACTTGCCCTGCTCGGAGAGGAAACTGATCAGCACATCGCGCTGTCCGCACAGCCCCATGAGCGGCTGGCTGCACGCGACCTGTCCGAAGCAGACGATGCCGCCGAGCATGTGGATCGGGACGCGCAGCCGCGTCTCCTTCTCGACGCGCACAAGCACGGACTCGCCCTCATGGCAGAGGTAGGCGCCCTGCGTGGTCACGTAGAGCGTGTTGAGCAGTTTCTTCATGGCTGAACTCCGCGAAGGGGTGATGGACACTCGACGCTCGGCTCACGACGCTCGGGATAACTCTGAGAGTCGCGTGCCGTCGTGATTTCGCTTTCCGGCGGCAGGTCGGGGCAAAGCGCGTCGATCTGGCGGGCGAGCCACTTCCGGGCAGACTTGCCGGCCCCGGCGGATTTCGGCAAACAGGACCCGAGCAGGGAGCAGCGGTCGCATTTCCCTTTTTCATAGACAGCGGCAGGTGTGACGCCCGCTTCTATAAAGGCATGCAGGCTGGCGCACAACGCTTCGGTCTTCGCGCGAAGTTCGCCGTCAAACGTCACGTCGAGGCGATGCCGGGTTTCGCCGTAGAACAAGGCCCCCGTTTCAATGGATACGCCCTTCATCTCTTCGAGGCACAGCGCTTGGGCGCAGAGCTGCACGCGGTCGCAATCGTTGGCCTTGGGGTGTCCTCGCTTGTACTCCACGGGGAACGGCAGCCACGTGCCGTCCGCCTGCCGGTGAAACTCAACGACGTCCGCCTGGCCGGTGAGTCCCAGACGCAGCGAGCGCAGCCTGAGGCCGAAGGCGGTCCGCACGTCGCCGCGCGTCTCATGTCCCTGCCCATGCACACGGTCATGCATGACGCGCCCTTCGGCTGTGAGGACATTCTCGGCCCACACCTTCTCGATATGAATGAGCGCACACTGTCGCTCGCAGTACTGCAGGTGCTGGAGCGCCGAGATCGGCAGGAGGTTTTCGTCCGTGTACATGGGGGGCCTTTTTTGCGACGCTCGACTCACGACGCTCGACTTACGGGGTGGGGGCGGCGAAGAACCGGACCCTTTCGGCGTAACGGTCTTGGGCGGATCGGCAGGTGTCCAAAAGATAATTGGGAACGGTAGAATAGTGCGAGAGCCCGCGGTAATAAAACGCCTTGTGTTCATCGTTGATGATGAACGGTGTCATGCCATGCAACAGGCATTCTTTAAAGGCGATCAGACGCCCGACCCGTCCGTTTCCGTCCTGAAACGGGTGGATGGATTCAAACCGCCAATGGAAGTCCACGATGTCCTCGAACCGAACGCGTCGTTTCCCGAGGTAGGCTCCAAGCAAGTCTTTCACGGCTTGGGGGACTTCACGCGGAGGTGTCGTCTCTCTTCCTCCCACAACATTGGGCAGCCGTTTATAGCCGCCGACGCGAAACCAATCTTTCGCCGCGTCCGTGGTGCCGCGCTTAAGAATCGCGTGGAACTGTTTGATAATGCGCGTGTCCAGCGGACGGTCGGCGATGTCCAACAGATGCGTGAACGCGGCGAAATGGTTGGCGGTTTCAACGATGTCATCCACCCGGACGCCCTCGCCGTTTTCGGGAAGCAGTGTGGCGGTCTCGAATATGAGCCGGGTCTGCTCTTCCGAGAGGCGGCTGCCCTCGATGCGGTTGGAGTGGTAGCAGAGGGCGACCTGCGTTTCGTGATACAGGCCGCCTTTCAGCCGCACCGCCTTCTCCTCGCGCAGGCGGGACAGGAGAGTGTCTGGATAAGGGTTACGTTTCATGATTGCAGGCCAGAGCCTTCCAACTCGTCAAGTTCTTGAGGAACTAACCCTGCCAATTTCTCTTTCAGTTTATTGGAATCATATGTCCCATCTTTCTTTTCTTCCAACAGTTCGCGTAATGTTCCGTGAACCTTATCGGGAAGACGAGAAAGAGCGTAGCACATTTCAGTTATTACTTCGAGTGAATTTTAGTGGTAATTTAGTGATTGAGTTTTTTGCGACGCTCGACTCACGACGCTCGACTTACGGGGATGATCCCGAGAGTCGTTTGTCGAGTGTCGAGCGTCACCTCACTTCTCCACCTCCTGAACCGCCTTGCAGGCCGGATACCCGGAGCAGCCCCAGAAGGGCTTGCCGGCATTCGGGCCGGTCTTGGCTTTTCGGAGGACCATCGGTTTGCCGCAGGCCGGACACTGAGGAGGAGGCGGTTCATTGGACTTGGCCGCTTGAAGGGCCTCGCGTTGTTCCAAGCGTAGTTTCGCCATGCGTTCGCGGAAGCCGCCTTCTTCACCGAAGACCACCGTCGTCTTTTCCATCTGCCGGAACAACAGGTTTTCCGCCCGTTTGATCACGGCGATGATCGCGTTGGCGGCGGCGAACGGGTCGGCGTGTTCCAGCCAAGGCGCAAACCGCACACGCATCTCGATCAGATAGCGGCTGTATGCGTGCAGCATGTCCTCGGCGGCCGTGAACTCGTCCAACTTCAGCGTGGTCACGGCCTGCCAGCGCTCATCATGCTCTGACCAAACCATCTGTTCGTTATCGATCAGGAACGCCTCATAGTCGCCGAGAAGTTCCTCCAGACTGGCCTTCGCCACATCCAGCAGACGTAACTCCGTCTCTTTCGACGTTCCCGCCCGCGACGAGGCCTCCACGATATTCTGCCGGGCCGAACGCGCCGCGCCGATCATCTGGCCGCTCGTCTTGCCCAGCGGGTCTTCCTTCCAGGGATAGACCCGTTTGCAGAAGCGCGTCGTGGCGTGATACACGAGGCAGGTGAAGCCGAACGACAGCATCTTGCGGTAGCCGCCGGATGGGCCGATGGGCGAAGAGGACATGACACGGCTCCTTTCCTGAGGGGGGGCTGGATGGGGACGCTCAACGAACGACACTCGACTCACGGGGATGATCCCGAGAGTCGTTCGTCGAGTGTCGAGCGTCACCTCACTTCGCGATGACTTCAACGCCGGCGAAGGCGTTCTTCGCCGGGACGGTCACATCGTACGCCGCAAAGTCGCGCGGAACTTCCACGCTTTCTTTTTTCGCAATTTTGACGGCTTTGAACAGGTCGTTCGAGTGCGCGTTGCCGAGCGCGGTGTCGTGCTTGAAGACGATCAGCCGCTGGGTGGCCATCATGCCGCGGGCGGCGGAATGGTCGTGCTCAAACATCTCCGTCAGCGCTTTCCAGAAGATCTCAAGATCCTCTTCGGAGAATCCGGTCTGCGCCGCCAAAGCGGGCGAAATGAAGCCGTAGGCGACATAGACACCGTAGGGCACCGTGTTCTTGCGGCCCATGGTGCGGTTGTCGCCGCTCTGCTTCTCAGCCTCGGCCTCCGTCGCCACGGCCATGCGGGTGATTGAGTGCTCCAGCGTCACCACGGGGTCGATAGAGCGTCCGAAGGTCAGTTGCACCGGGCCGCGAACCTGGCCCGCGTTGGCCCCGGTGCTCATCACGGCACCGAAGGTTCGGATGTCGAAATAATCCATGCACATTTTATTTCGAGCTTTTTGAACTTCGCCGCCCTGTCCCTGACCTTCCTTGTTACGTTTTTTCCCATCGGCGGTGTCTGCTGGCGGTTTTTCCAGATCGATTGCCAAGTCGGCGTACGCTTTTTCGATCACTTGGTTGAGGATTGCCTTCTCTTTCACAAAGATATCGTATCCCGTCTCCGTTCCCTTTGTCAGGTGGACGTAGTTCCTGACTTTGCGCTTGAGACAAACGTCAGTGACGAGACCCTGTCCGGTTTCGGCGTCGACGCGCGGCAGGTTGCCCGCGTCGGGGTCGCCGTTGGGATTGCCGTCTTTCACATCGAAGACGAGCATGAAGTCGTAGCGGTTTTTAATCGGTGTGCTCATGGTCGGGTATCCTTTCGTGAATGAAGCGTCTATTCCTTGTCGGCCTTCTTTGTCCAAAGATCCTGCACCTGGTGGTAATAGCCGATGGCAAACCGGCCTTGGTCGTCCAGTTTCAGATGTGCGGGAAACTCCGGAACGTCCGCGATAATCTCCCCCAGCAGTTTCTCGAACCAGATCCGGCGGCCCGGATTTTCCAGTTTGGAGAGATTGAAATTCTTAAGGCGCATGAGGGTGCCGAACACCGTGGACGGCGTGGAGGAGGCCGATGCGTAGAACTTATCGCGGATTGTGGCGTTGATGCCGGGACTCGCCTCCTGTTGGATCTTTTCCAAGACGGCGAACAGCCGCCCGAGACGGTAGCCGACGGAGACATTCTCCTTGTCGAGGGCCATGGTGAGACTCCTTTCGTTGTTTGGATTGCTTTTGCGCAGTTTGCGATTGAGACAGCCTTTGATCAGTTTGGCGCGCGGATAGGTCACGTCGCGTTCGGCCTTGGCGCGCAGCAGGGCGGCCTGCAGCAGCGTTTCGGGCAGCGGCAGGCCTTCCAAGATGCAGCGCATGACATTCCCCGCCAGATTGGGAACGATGTTTTCGGATTTGCCCTGAACGGCGGTCGAAATCAATAGCCGCCAGATCGAAAGGTCGTCCTTGTCTCGCGCCCCGTGCGCGATCCGCAAGTCCTCGAAGTAGGTCCTGATGTGTGCGGCCATCTCCGCAACGGTGGCGTTGTACCAAAACCGCACGGAGATGCGCGCGGCGTTGGGCGACAGCCCGAGCACGAAGAATTTTGTGTCGTCGGCATCCGTCGAGTACGCTCCGGTCCCGACAGACGTGAACAACGCCGCCACGGCGTTGCTCAAACGGTCAGGATCGTCCTTCGGCGGATCTGACCAGAAATCGCCAAACGTCTCTTCGAGTGCGTCCTTCTTCTCTGACCAGAAGACCGTCGTCGCGTCGCCGACCTGGAGTTTCTGCCTAGAATCCTTGCCGAGCAGCGTATTCAGGGCGGTCGTGTAGGCGAAGCTCGCAGCCTTACCAACGGGGGCATTCGCACCTTGCGCTTTTCCGAAAGAACAAAAGGCTGCGGCATTGAAGCTCACAATATTTCCACCTGTAGTGTTCGCATCGCGAACGCCTTTGATGGAGGGATGCGTGGGGTCGATTTCATCCGCCATACCCGAAACGAGGCACAGAGATTTTTGCGTGTCGCCACCAGAGGGTACGGAAGATATTCTGGCGACAACCGCCGGATTACGAAAAACAGGTTCCGTTTTCCCGACGATCTTGAAGGAGATGAAAGATGCCTTCTTGAGGTCCTCGTATTTCACGGGGTCAAGAGCGGCAAGCGCTTCAGACTTGTCCGTCCGTTTGAGAAACGCCAGAACGGCAGCAACCTCGTCGATGTCGGACAAGTTCGCATTCGTGATTCGTTCAATGAACAGACGGTTTTTCTCTACCGCATTCTCCGGATCGCCCTTGATGTCGAGCGCTAAGGCGTATTCGGGGTCATCCCAAAGAAGGTTCGCCCTTTTTCCCACGGTTCGTTTGACGGCTTGAGGCACCAGAAAACGTGTTGCACGAAGCTTCTTGCCGTCGGGCACCTGCGTATCTTCAATGTTGACTGGCGAGCCATCAGGCAAGAGAGTGACTAAGAAAGGCAACTCCTTTGTCTCCCACCCCAATGGCGCGATGCCGGAATCGGGATCGGCGGCTTTGCGGTCGTAGTATTCTTTCAGCGCCTGCAGGATCATTTGCGTACCTCCTCCGAATCCACGTCAGGAACAGCGATCACGCCGTGCACCATGTTCGCGCGGTAGAACATCGGCCTGATGTCTTTCGGGTCGGAATAGTCCATGTCGTAGAGCATGAAGCCCAGATCGCGGCTGTCGGGGATCGGTTTGTCCTGTTCTTCCTCTGGACGCTTGATCAGACGGACGGACGCGCAGGAAAACTCGCGGCATCCCAGATAGGGATGGATGAAGCACTGTCCCTTGGTCGCGCGCCGGTCGAACATCGCGGCGTATTTCGCTTCCTTTTCGTCCGGGCGAGCCTCCGCCTGTTTGAACATCTCCTCTTCCTCCGAGTCCGTCAGCCACTCAGGCGACGGATTGAGGACCCGCGTCCGTTTTTCCACGGGAATGAACGTGAATTCGGCATAAAGCCGGTATCTCACATCCCGCAGGAGCAGTCCCGCGCGTTGCTGGCGCGAATCCTCGATCATGATGCCGCCGCTGCGCGGACTGGCGATGCCTGCCACCTCGTTTCGCCGGACGGAGGCCCACCGGATCGGGTTCAGCACCTCGATCTTCGTGATGCGCCAGCGGATCGCCGGTTTCCACAGGATGGCCTCGAAAATCGCGCGTGCGGCGGACGGCGTGATGACGTCGTAGCTGACGCGTTCGACCTTCATTTCGGGGCGGGTGAAGCAGGCAAAATCGCCGCTGACTTCAAGGCAGAAACCTCTCATGACGGGATCCTTTCGTTTTCCGATTCTGGCGCTCGACACTCGACTCACGACACTCGGGAGATGCGGCAGTAGAAGCGTGTAACACAATCCTGCCGCCCCGTGCGTCGAGTGTCGTGAGTCGAGCGTCCTCTCCTCAAGTTATCAAGTCCTCCGGAGCCAAGCCGTCCCGGCAAAGATCCAGCCCGAAGACCTCACTGTACAATGACGGCATCGTCTGGACGTAAACACCGGGATGCGGCTCCTCCACAAACCCTTTTTCACGCAATGCGTCCAGCGTCCGACGCGGCACCGTCACCGTGAAGCGCTGCAACCGGCGCATGATGTCGCGCTTCGGCCCAACGGCCAGCAAAGAACGGATCAGCGGCTCATTCCCGCCGTAGCGGACGATCACGGCTGCTGATGCCTGATCGTCGATCATGCGGAACGCTTCAGCCGCCTCTCGGAACTGGAACTGGAAATCACGTGCGTTTTTCGTCAGCCAGCCTTCAAAGGCTGTTCCTAAATCGTTCTGCGCCGAGTAGAAGATTTTGAAGAACTGCGGATAGCTTGTTGGCGATTCCGCATCCAGACCAGTTGCCAGCAGACCGCTGAGCGTGTCCTCCGCTTTGCGCAATTCGCCGCGCGGAGCGGACTTAGGAGGCATGAAGACCATTACACGACCTGGTTCTGCGGAAAGGCCCTCGCGGTTGCAGCGTCCCGCAGCTTGGGCAATTGAGGGCAAACCGGTGAACGCGCGATAGACGACGGGGAAATCGATGTCCACGCCCGCCTCGACCAACTGCGTGCTGATGACGCGGACAGGCCGCCCCTCATTCCGTTTCGCTTTGATGTCTGCGATCACGCGCGAACGGTGCTCGCCGCACAGGGTTGCGGAAAGGTGAATCGTACCCTCCGGCATGAGCGCATGAAGATCGCGGCAGTCCTTGCGGGTGTTCACCACGCACAACACTTGCTCGAACTGTTCGAGTTCCGCCGCGATTTCTTCCCACGTCTGACGGACGGCCCGATTTTTGGGAAGCACGATGTCGGTCCGCTTGAGTCGGCCGTACAGGTTCATGTCGGGAGGAATGATTTCGCATACAGGTTCAAGTCCGGGCAGCGCAGGCTGGGTTGCGGTGGACAAGACCATGGTCACACCGTAATGCGTCACCAGTTGCCGCATCGCCTCCACGCAGGGCAACAGAAGTCGCGGCGGCAGAAGCTGCGCCTCGTCCAGAATCACCACGCTGTCCGCGACATTGTGCAGTTTGCGGCAGCGGCTCGAACGACAGGCGTACAACGACTCAAAGAACTGCACGTTCGTTGTCACGATGACAGGCGCGTCCCAGTTCTCCGAGGCTAAGCGCGACTGCTGCGTTTCCTTGTCCGGGTCGAAGTTCGAGTGATGCTCCACCACGTTTTCAGCGCCGAGAAACGAGCGCAAGACATCCGCCGTCTGTTCGATGATTGATGTGTAGGGAATCACGTAGACGATCCGTTTCAGCCCATGCCGCAGCGCGTGGCGGAAGGCGAAGGCCGTGCCGGAAAGCGTTTTGCCGCCGCCCGTCGGAACGGTCAGGGAGAACAGTCCGCGCGGCGATTCCGCCGCCGCTTCGCACGCCGCCCGGATTTCGGCGCGGATGCGGTTGACCGGCGTGTCTTTGGACATCCGCTGTTTCGCGTCCAACGCCGCGAAAAAACGTTCCGACAGTTCCGACAGTTTGGGATACTGTGATCGGGCGGCGGCCTTGTCCGACTCCATGAACGCTTCGGTGTCCAGAAAATCGGCGTCGACCAGACAGGAATACAACATGCGTATCCAGAAACTGACGTCGGACATGTTGTCGTTGCCGAACCGCCACGGAGGCCTAAGCGGCGTTGACGTCCATTCCGCCTGATGGCCCAAAATCCATGCCGCGACCGCCGGCTCCCGCACAATATCTTTCTCCTGGTCCAGCCGATAACTCAACGAACCGCACGGCGTCTCACCTCCGATCCAATCGGGCAGTCCCGCGTGGTGGCCTGCGATGATGTAGGCGAGAAGGCGTCCGACCTTGTTGCGTGAAAGCACCTGAACCGCCCATACCGCCCCGGCGCCGGAATGCGTGCGCTCCGAGGCATCGTAGTCTTCATCCGTAAGATTGTTGCAGAAACGCAGGTAGTTCTGGAAGGAGACACGCGCCTTGCCGATGTCGTGTAACGAACCCGACAACGATGCCCACGCGCCTGACTGGAAAGGCTGCGCAAACATATCTGCCATACCGGCGACAGCGGATGCGTGAACATCCAGCGGCTGCCAACGGTCAGGCGGCTGATCGTTCAGACTGTGAGCGTACATAAAGAACTATTCCTCTTTCGAAACTACAACGTAAGTATTTATGAGCGTAACGTCGCATCGCAGAAGAGTCAAGCCTCATCCGGCCTTGAGACAGGCCTCAAGGACACTCGACCCACGACTCACGACGCTCGGGGTGATCCCCAAGAGTCGAGGGTCGGTCGCCCGTCATTTATTCGAGCGCGGCGAGTTCGGCCGCGTCAAAGCGGAGGTTGGCGAGCGCGGCGACGTTTTCGCGGAGCTGGGCGACGCTGCTGGCGCCGATCACGGCGGAGGCCACGCGCGGATCGCGCAGCACCCAGGCCAGCGCGGTCTGCGCCGGCGTCTGGCCGCGTGCCGCAGCGGCCGCCTGCACCTTGCGCGCGAACGCGACGTTGGCGTCGGTCAGATGGCGCGCGATGAAGGGACTGCCCCGCCCCGCGCGCGAATCGGCCGGCACGCCCGCCGCGTATTTGCCGGAGAGCACCCCCTGCGCGAGCGGCGAGAAAGCGACTGTCCCGAGCCCGGCCTCCTGCGCGGCGGCGAGCTGCGACTGCTCGGGTTCGGCGCGATCGATCAGGTTGTAGCGCACCTGGTGCGCCACGCACGGCACGCCCTCCGCATGCAGCAGGGCGACGGCGCGGCGCAGCTCGTCGGCCGGATATTTGGAGAGCCCGATGTAGAGCGCCTTGCCCTGACGGACGATCTGCGCCAGTGCGCCGACGGTCTCTTCGAGCGGCGTCGCGGGATCGGGGCGGTGATGATAAAAGAGGTCGACGTAATCCAGGCGCAGCCGGCGCAGGCTCTGGTCCAGTCCGGCGATCAGATGCTTGCGGCTGCCCCAGTCACCGTATGGCCCGGGCCACATGGCGTGGCCGGCCTTGGTCGCCACGACCAGCTCGTCGCGGTAGGCCTTGAACTCACGCGCGAGCACCAGGCCGAAGAGCGTCTCGGCCATGCCGGGCGGCGGCCCGTAGTTGTCGGCCAGGTCGATGTGCGTGATGCCGAGGTCGAAGGCGGCGGCCACGCGTCGGAAACAGGCGTCATGTCCCTCCTCGGTGCCGAACGACTGCCAGAGGCCCAGCCCGACGGCTGAGAGCTTCAGTCCGCTGCGTCCGCAGACGCGGACGTTCATCTGCGCATACCGCGCGTCACTTGCTTGATAGTCGTGCATCGTCTCCTCCTGCATCCTGAATTTTCAAGGCCGCCTTGACCTGCGGCGTGAGCACGGCGGGCTCACGCCGCAGCGTGGCGAGGTCGAAGCGCGGCAGCAGCTCGCGCAGCGTGAGCCGTTCGCCCCACGCGGCCCAGCCGCACCACCACGCGAGCAGGCCGATGACCTGTTCCGGGGCGAGGCCCGCGGCGCGCAGGGCGCCAATGCGGGTGTCCCCGTGGCGTTTGGCGAGGCGTCGCCCCTCCTCGCTCACCACCAGCGGCACATGGATAAAGGCGGGCGGCGCGAGATCCAGCGCACGGTAGAGCAGGAGCTGGCGCGGCGTGGCCGGCAGCAGATCGTCGCCGCGCACAACCTCGGTCACACCCATCGCGGCGTCGTCCACGACCACGGCGAGCATATAGCCCGCGCCGTCCGGGTCGCGCGCGAGCACGAAGTCGCCGCTGAGCGCATCGACCTGCTGCGCGCAGGGGCCGTGAAAGCCGTCTTCGAAGCGCACGGTCTCGCCTTCCGGCACGCGGAAGCGCCAGGCCGGCAGGCGGCCGGGATGCAGGACGCGCCGCGCGGCCTCATAGTCGGCAAAGCGGCCGCGGCAGAGGCCCGGGTAGAAGAGTCCGTCTTCTGCGTGGGGCGCGGACTGGCCGACCTCGACGTCGCGCCGCGAGCAGACGCAGGGATAGGCGAGACCGCGCGCGCGCAGCGTTTCCAGGGCTCGGGCATAGTGCGTCCGCCGCTGCGTCTGCGTATAGGGCGCATGCGGACCGCCGATGTCCGGCCCCTCGTCCCAGTCCAGGCCAAGCCAGCGCAGGTCGTCGAGCGCCGCGCCGGCCGCGCCGGGCTTGTTCTTGGGATGGTCGAGATCCTCCATGCGCAGCAGCAGCGTGCCGCCGCGGCTGCGCACACTCAGCCACGCGATCATAAAAGTGCGGGCGTTGCCGAGGTGCAGCGCGCCGGTGGGGCTGGGCGCGAGCCGTCCGCGGGGACTGCCGGGCGGGGGGATTTGCGTCATGCGGCCATGTTACGCCGATGCCCGTCGGGAAGGAAGCCGAAAATGGTTCCCGGATTCCGTTGGTGGACAACAAGTTACGAAGAAACACAAAATATAGTGGACATCAAATGCGGGAACTACTATATATAGACACGTTTCACGAGGTTGTCGTTTTTTTCGCCCGACGTCAGGCCCGGGGTACCCCGGAAGGTGGAGGCGTGAGGATACCGGCCAGCCAGTGGGTTTTCACGGGAGGAGACGCGTGCCCCCGCAGACCGCCGTGTCACATTTTTCCCCTTTTCCGCACGCAAAGGAAGCACCATGAGCATTGAAGCGCTGAAGAACTACGTGTTCACCTCGAAATACAGCCGGTACATCCCCGAAAAGATGCGGCGCGAAACCTTTCCCGAGGCGGTCGAGCGCGTGATCGACATGCACCGCCGGCACTTTGCGGCGAAGGGGATCGACGTCGAGGATCTGCTGCAGGTCTGCGAGCAGGCGATGAAACGGCGGATGGTGCTGGGCAGCCAGCGGGCGATGCAGTTCGGCGGCGAGCCGATCCTGCGCAAGCACGCGCGCATCTACAACTGCACCACCTCGTACTGCGACCGTCCGCGTTTCTTCCAGGAGGCGTTGTGGCTGCTGCTGTGCGGCTGCGGCGTGGGGTTCTCGGTGCAGACGCACCATATCGCCAAGCTGCCGGGCATCGCCAAGCCCGGCGGCGCGAACGCCACCTTCACGGTGCCGGACACGATCGAGGGATGGGCCGACGCGCTGGGCGTGCTGCTCTCCAGCTATTTCTCCACGCGCCAGCCTTTCCCGGAGTACGCGGGCGCGACCGTGCAGTTTGACTACACGCAGATCCGTCCCA
>ERZ795059.4565-NODE-4565-length-12940-cov-15.203104_pt1 | contig 12940 bp, 7 predicted proteins | sample MGYA00375143_ERZ795059 | MGnify/ENA primary metagenome ERZ795059 (study PRJEB30188, sample SAMN05720168) | activated sludge metagenome | isolation source: Anaerobic digester | place: USA | collected 2015-01-07 ... | reverse complement strand
ATGTTCATGGCGTCGCTGTCCAGATAGAAATCCTTGGTGCTCGCCACGCCGTTTTCGATGGCCATCGTGGTGGTGATGCTCCGGAAGGTCATCCCTTCCGCCGTCATGTCTGGGAGACGGAGCCGGAGGATCTGGGATACATTGAGGAGGGAAAATATCTTGGCCAGGACCGGGAATTTATTGATGGCGCCCTTTTCGATCCGCAAACTGAGATTCCCCGCCAATGATTTCAACAACTCCTCGTCGTTGGCGCCGCCGGCCGTCAACTCCCCCCGGCCGGAAGCGGTCCCGGTGATCATCCGGTCTTTGTCCACTTCCCGGAAGAGATCCGCCACGGGCATGCCGTAGAACTGAAACCGGTAATGATGACGCGCCGGACCAGTGGCGGTGGCGAAACGAGTTTCTCCCGCCGCCGCGGCACGTCCTTCCCGCAGGCGGAAGGAAAGGTCGGCAAAACTCAGCACGTCTCGTTTGTAGGTCACATGGGCCAGCAAATCCCGGATCGGAACACCGGCCAGGTGTTTGCCGGCCCCCAGATCATCCATCTGGAAGGCGGGGATCGCCAGGTTCCCCTGATAGACGGGCTGGGGTGATTCCTTCCTCGTTCCGGCGAGGGTGAAGGGCGTCTTGCCGTACCTCCCCGTGAGGCGGGAGGTGGCGAGCGTCTCCCCCTCCCATTGGATGACCCCGGTGAGATCCTGAAGCCGGTGGAGACGCGCCGACGGTTTGAACGCCGCCTGCTGCAGGGAAATACTGCCCTGCCAAAGACCGCCGGCCGACTTGCCGTTCTTCGTATTGAAGCTAAATTTCCCCTGGGCGAACCCGGCGGCCTCATACCTGGTCAAAACGGGGGACAGGATCTTCAAATCCGGTAAGGTCACGCGATTGGATTGCGCGGCAAACCGGGTGCTCCGGGCGGAGGCGGCAAAGGGATAAAAGGCCGCCGCCTCGATCTCGAGAGGAGGGAGAGAAAAACGGCAAGGGGCGATGTCCATTCCCTGGCCATCGATTTTTATCATGAAATGGGCCGAGTTGGTCCGTCCGGCCGGTTTGGCGAACCACTCCCCGTAGCGGTATGAGGCCGGCCCCAGATCCCACTCCCCGCGCACTTCATAAGCCGCCGCCGGTCCCCGGCCGGTGAAGTTCAGCGTAGTATGGCCGGCGAAGGAAGATGTTCCCAGCGCCTCGTTCCCGAAAATCCAGGCCAGTTCCTTGGTTGTGGGCCGGATGGAGGCGGTGAAGGGATAGGTTGCCGGCGCGGGCAGGGCGTAATTCTCGATCTTTCCGGTGAGGTTAAAGGGAGCGGTGCCGAAATTTCCTTCCATGCCCTGAAGGGAGAACTCCCGTTCCGTCAGGGTCAACTCTCCGGTGATCCCTTGGAAAGCGGGCGTCTGCCCCCCGAAATCGAGGCGGCCCTTCGTTACCTTCGCTCTGACGAGAAGGACGCTTGCCCGGTTAAAGGCGCCCCATGTCTTCAGCTCGCTCAGTCGTCCCTTGAGGGCGCCCGTCTCCACATGAAATACCCCCGCCCGGACATATTTGCGGATGAAGTCCCCGGTGGAGGCGGGAATGATTCCGTAAGGGATCAAATTTCCGTGCCTTTCCAGATCGAAGTCTGCCAAGGAGGCCGTTGCCTCCACAAAAGGATCCGGAGAGAGGAGATCTTTGAGAGTCATTTTGCCCTGCAGCTTCAGGTCGTCCAGGGCGGCTTCCGCCCGGCTGAGGACCACCGCGCCGGGCGTTCGGTGCAGATCGCAGGTCAGGCGCAGCCTGGCCGCCTTGAGCGTTTCGGGAAAAACGGGTGGATAGGCCAGCTCCGGACCGGTTATTTCCAGGGACCCGGAAGCGGTGAAATCCTGCCCCGGGCCAGTAAGGACGAGTTCGGCGGTCAGGAGGCCGCCGAGTTTCTCGAAGGGTGTCCAACGGCGATACCACGGCCAGGGACCGGCCAGATCGAGTCGTTCCGCCTGCAACTTTGTCCTGATCAGGGAGCTTTCCAATATGTCCTCAGTTTTCTTCGCCAACCGCATCTTTCCCGCCAGGGACAGACGGCCGTCCCCGCCTTTACCCGCCAGCGTGCCGGCGAGGGAAAACGCGACCGTCGCCCCCCGTTCCCAGCGCTCCAGATATAAATCGATGGCCGTGAAGACCAGAACGCCTTCCTTTATGGTCGTATCGACGAGGGTGATTTCACCCCCGGCCGCGGTTATACCCCCCACATCCACCGCCGGGGCCTCGTTGGCGGTGAACAGGTCGGAGATGTTCCACCTTCCCTCCCGATCCCGGACAATCCGCATCCGGGGTTCTTCCAGGCGGATTTCCCGGACCACGAGCCTCTTTTCCAGGATATAGGGTAAAACGGCGATGCGGACGGCGATTTCCGCCGCCGAAGCGAAGGGCTCGGGGCCACTCTTCTCGGCGATTTTGACACCGGTGAAGGTCAGGGCCGGTCCGAAGCGGAAGGAAAGACGGGCGGACTCATATTGAAGGTCCCGTCCCAGGGCCCGGCGGGCGTAGGCCTCTATGGTCTGCCGGTACGCCTCCAGGTTCTGCAACTGCCTGAAGACATGGAGGCCCACAGCGGCCGCGGCGACGGCAAAGGCGAGGAGCATCCCGATGATCAGAACGGTTTTTTTCTTCGTGACCGGAAACAATTCCGAAACCTCCACATCGTGGCGAGGGGAAGACAATGGGAACAACCGGCTCCGTCAGGGTCAGTTTTTACTGAAGTAGATTTCCCCGATGCAGCCTTCGGCGTAGCTTTTGGTATTCTGTGAATTGATATAAAGCCGGACGCCGTGGGTGGCCCCCCGGGGCTCCCCGCCTTGGACGTCCCGGAAAATACGTTTATAGTCCTCGTAAACATTGCGTTTTTCCGTGTACCAGCTTCCCAGATGGTCGGTCTTGTTGCGCACGACGAGATAGCGGATCTTTCTCAGCAGGGGTTTGGGACTACGGACGGACAGTCCCTTCGGGGCTTCGTTGTCCCAGATATAGGTAAGGATCGGTGTGTTTACCTGTTGCGGGAAGCCTGTCGCCGGCAGGACCACGTAGATCTGCAGCACCTGGTCATCCGTGACGGATTTGCGGACATCGCCGCCCCGGGGGAGCCGGTTGGCCCGCCAGGTCCAATTCAGATAGGGATACTCCTTGAGATCCACCCGCACCTGCCTCTCGATGCCGAAACCGGAGCGGGGGTCGCTCTTCAGCTTTACGTAATAGGCATCGCCTTCCCGGATCAGATTGATGTTCGGGGTGCCGCTGTGTCTCATGAGCTTCCAGCCTTCGGGCACGCCGTTGACCAGACAGGGGGAACGGTATTTCGCCACCACCACGGATTGTTCCGGAATGGAATGGATCTCTCCCGCTGCCAGCAGGATCAGCAGCGCTGCCGGGATGATTATGGACAAAAGGCGTTTCGCGAACATCTCTCCTCTGTTTAGGATGCAGTTTCGGCGGTGCCTTTACCGTAGCGCCGGCCGTTTTAGCAAGCTATTTTTTTTCGTAAACCTGCATGATTTCAGAGCGGGTCACCACGGATTCCACCCGGGGGATGTAGGACAGAATGTTTTCCCTCCCCCCTTCTTCGCGGTCGATCAGGGCGATGACCCGGTCGACTACCAGTCCCGCCGCCCGGACCCGCTCGATGGCCGTGATCGTCGAGCCGCCGGTGGTGATGACGTCGTCGAGGACGACCACCCGCTCGCCGGCTTTTACGTCCCCTTCCAGGGCGCTTTTGGTCCCGTGATCCTTCACGTCCTTGCGGACGATGAAGGCCTTGATGGGTTTCCCCTGCTGGAAGGAGATCACCGCCAGGGCATTGGCCAAGGCGTCGGCCCCCAGGGTCAGGCCGCCCGCGGCCGTGACGTCGGCCTCGGCAAGCATGGCAAAGAGGAGCCCCCCGATGAGGTTCATCCCTTCGGGATCGAGGGTGGTCGGCTTGCAGTTGAAGTAGTAATTGCTCGTTTTGCCCGAGGCGAGGGTGAAGGGCGGATCGTCCCGGTATTGAAAAGATTTGGCGATGATGATCTCGATGAGGCGGTCCTTCATCTGGGTAACGGTCATAGCGGTAAACGACTCCTTCCTGTTTCGGTTTCTACGGCGCATCGACGTAATCCCGGCGGGAGGGTCGGCATCGGGGCGAACAGGTCCCGGCGGTGAACCGCCTTCCCGGCGCCCGGACCGGAGAGCGGATGCGCTCGCGGATTATTTATCTGTCTGTAGGAGCTTCCTTTTTGTCTCCGATGAGCCCGCCGATCACCCGCACCGCCTCGACGCTGTCCCGGGCGTAGGCGGCGCCCAGGGACTCCGCATAGGCGGCGGTGACCACGGCCCCGCCCAGTATGAACGGCACGGCAAGGCCCTGACGGCGGGCGGCGGCGATGACATCCGGCATGGCCGTCATCGTGGTGGTCATGAGGGCGGAAAGACCCACCACCCGCGGGCGGTGTTTTTTGATTGCCTTAAGGAGCGTGCCGGCAGCCACGTCCTTGCCCAGATCGATTACCTCGTAGCCGTGGTTGCGGAGCATCAGGGCCACGATGTTCTTGCCGATGTCGTGAATGTCTCCCTGCACCGTCGCCAGGATGATCCTCCCCTTGCCGGCGGGGCGGTCGGCCGCGGCCTGCAGCAGCGGCTCCAGATGCGCCAGCCCCTTCTTCATGGCCTCGGCGCTGGCCATCAATTGCGGAAGAAAGTACGTCTGCTTTTCATAGAGTTCCCCCACCCGCATGATGGCGGGAATCATCTGTTTATCCACCAGCTCCCCCGCGGCGAGCGTCGGCAGGGCAGCGGCGATGAGGGCGACGATATCTTCCCGGTTCCCTTCCAGGATGGCCTGATAGATCCGTTCCGCCGGTGCGGCTTCTTTCCCGGCGGCGGGTTTGCCTCCCCCGGCCGGGACCGCCGCGCCATCCGTCCCGGCCGCGGATCCGGCATAGGCGGCGATGTAGCGGGTTGCCTGGCGATCCTTGCCCATCAGGACGTCGGCGGCTCTTTTGACGGCCTGCAGTTCCTCGCCGGCGGGATTGACGATGGCCATGTTCAGCCCCATCGCCTGGGCCAGAACCAGCATGGCGGCGTTCAGCCACTTCCGCTCCGGCAGTCCGAAAGAGACATTGGAGACGCCCAGGACCGTCCGGCAGCCGAAGGACCGGGACGCCCAGGATACGGTCTTGAGGGTTTCCACCGGGGCATCCGCATTGGCGGCCACGGTCATCACCAGCCCGTCCACGACGATGTCCTCTTTGGTGTATCCGTAACGACGGGCCTCCTTATAGACCTGCCGCACGATCGCGGCGCGACCGGCGGCGGCTGCGGGTATTTCCCCGTCCGTCAGGGGCAGGAGGATGAACATCGCCCCGTATTTTGCCGCCAGGGGCAGGAGCTTCTCCACCTTTTCCCGTTCCCCGGAGATGGAATTGATCAGGGCCCGCCCCGGGTAGAGGCGCAGGGCCGCCTCGATGGTCGCCAGCTTCGGCGAATCGATGACCAGGGGCAGGGTGGAAGAGGCCGTTACCGCCTTGATGACCGCCTGCATGGCCGGGGGTTCGTCGATGCCGGGCACGCCCACATTGACGTCCAGCAGCTCGGCCCCCTGACTTTCCTGTTCTCTTGCCATTTGGCGGACCAGGGACATTTTCCCGTCCCGGAGTTCCTGCTGGAGCTGCTTCTTCCCGGTGGGATTGAGCCGCTCGCCGATGACGAACAGCGGCTTTGACCGGTCCAGAAGGAGGTGGGTCCGGGCGGAACTTACCGCCCCCAGGGCGCGGCGCCGGGGCGGTTCCGGTGATTGACCGGCCGTGGCCGCCTTGATCGCCGCGATGTGTTCCGGCGTCGTTCCGCAGCAGCCGCCCAGGAGGTTGACCCCGGCCTGAGCGAAGGGCGCCGCCCAGGCGCCGAATTCCGCGGCGTCCATGTCGAAATGGGTTGTCTTGCCTATTAGACGGGGCAGGCCGGCGTTGGGTTTGGCCACCAGGGGGACGGTGGCGCAGGATTTCATGGCGGCGATCCAGGGGAGCATCTCCGCCGGCCCGGCGGAGCAGTTGCAGCCCACGGCGTCGGCCCCGAGACTCTGGAGGGTAATGAGGGCCGTAACCGGATCGGTGCCGTTCAAGGTCCGGCCGCCGGGCTCGTAAGTCATGGTGACGCAGGTGAAATAGTCGCCGGTTTCCTTTACCGCGAGCAGCGCGGCCCGGGCCTCCTGGATGTCCATCATCGTCTCGATGACGAAGAGGTTCACCCCGCCGGCGAGCAAACCGGCCACCTGTTCCTTGAACACCGCCACGGCCTCCTCGAAGGGAAGGTCCCCGAAAGGTTCGACAAACCGGCCGGTGGGGCCGATATCGCCGGCGATGAGCACCCCCGGTCCGACGGCCCGGCGGGAAAGACGGGCCATCTTTTCATTGAGGCCCCGGACGTCGGTGATCCCGTATTCCCCTAATTTCAGGCGGTTGGCCCCGAATGTACAGGTGTAGATTATTTCCGCCCCGGCAGCGGCGTAGGCCCGCTGGACCTCCTGGAGGACCTGGGGGTGTTCGGCGCACCAGGCCTCGGGGCAAACGCCTCCGGGCATCCCGCGCTTCTGGAGTTCCGTTCCCGTGGCGCCGTCGAGGATGAGAATGCCTTTTTTCAGGAGAGACTTAATGCGATTTTTGCTCATTTTTTTACTCCTAATGATCCTGCCGCTGCCGGCGCGGATGCTTATAGCACGGTGAAGCGAAAAGACAACACAAAATCCGCCTTTCCCAAATCATGCCGAATGATTAAAAAATCCGTACATCCCTCTCCTAATCTCCCCTTGATAAGGGGGAGGAATACAAGGAGCTGTTGCGAGACAGTTAAATAGTGGATATCAATGCGCAGCGGCCTTGGTCCGGCGGAACGGCGCTTCCGGAAAGGCGGTTTATTCAAACATCTCTCGCACCTCTTTCGTTGGGAGGGCGACAACACCCGTTAGGGCGGTAACCGACTTTTCCGGCACCATGAGGCAGGTGTCCGTGATGGCCACCCGGAGCCGCTCCATCTGAAGTAACTGATGGATAAGGCGCTGGTTTTCCAAGGCAAAATCTCCATAGCCGGCGGAGAAGCGGCTGGTGAGCAACGTCTTTCCCTCCCGCCGGAGGATCTGGCGGAAATAAGCCATGATCCAGTCGAGGGCGGCATCGACGATCTCGCTGGCCGCCGCGTCCAGCACTACGCCACGAATGGCGTTTCCCTCCCCGCCGGCCATATCGGCCCGGATCGCCTCCATAATGGCGGCGCCGCCCGTGGAGCCCATAACAATCACTTCGCCGGCATCCTTGAGGAAACGGGCCAGTTTCCGGCTTTCAAAAACCACCGCTTCATCCAGGACGACCCGCGCCGGCGGCTCTATCCTGCAAGGCTGCCGCCGGGCCGTCCCCTGGAGGCGGATCAATTCCTGTGCTTCACCCAGATACCGCTCTATCTCCCGTTGCCGCTCCGCATCGAGCCGGGTGGCATTCCGGCGATAGCCCAGCCGTCGGTAGATGGCCCCAAGGGGCATGGTTACGGGGATGGAATCAAAGAAGAAAGGATTCATTGCCCAGCGTCGCCTCCGCTTTTATCCATCATGGGTACTCCTTGCCGCGCTTACGGGGTTTGATGCAACCTCTATCAGTATAGGGGGAATGCCTTTTCATGTCAAAGACTAAAGAGAACAGCACCGATGCTTCCTTTATCCGGTGGGAAGCACGGCGATTTTAAGAACAAAAAAGTCTTGTTGTGCATTAAAAGAACAAAAATGCGCGTTGCCGCGACGGTGCCGGTAAGATAACATGTCGAATATCATAAACAAATTCTGTTTAAAGCCATGGCATGGTAGTTGCTTTTTTATTGATCCGGTTTTAAGGCAACTGCCAAGCGGCATTTTCGTCTTTGAGGGGTCGTCTAATGGTAGGACGCCAGGTTCTGGCCCTGAAGATTGAGGTTCGAGTCCTCGCCCCTCAGCCAAATTCAACCCTGGGTGAATCTCCTTGTTTCAGGCAGCATAAAGGATCAGATTCTCAGCACTTTCTTCCCGGATCAACCCTTCCGTAAGCAATTCGACCAGATGAACGTAAGTTTCGTTAAGGGCGAGGAACTGGTCGAATTCGTTCAGATCGGACCCGAAGATGTCCTGTGACACCATAAAGGCGGTCTTGGCCCCCCCTCTTACCGAGGCCAGGGTCAGGCTCTTCCGCACCTGGTGATGGGCCCGGATCTCGGCGATTCTTTCCTTGAGTTTGGCAAACGGCCGGCCATGGGCCGGGCAGACCGTCGCGATGGGCAAACTCTCCACCCGGGACAGAGAATCGAGAAAGCTCTGGAGGGGACGAAAATCGCCCACGAACAGGTTGGGGCTTAGGTTGGGGGTGATCTCCGGCAGTACATGGTCTCCGGACAGGAGCAGGCGCTCCTGGGGGAAGAAGAAGGAAAGGTGATCGTGGGTGTGCCCCGGCGTCGGCAGGACCAGCATCTCCTTTCCCCCGACGACTTCCCGCTGTTCGCCGCGGTAAAAACTGTCGATGGTGAAAGAGCTGCCGGCCTTTTTGAATGTTCCCAGCAGGCCGGCGATGAAAGCGATGGCCTTTTCCGGCAGGCCGTGGCGGCGGCAGAAGACCTTGATGCGGTCCATAAAGGCGGCTTCCTCGCCATTTCGCGCCATGATGAAGGGCCGGCTCCACTCGGACATGTGGATGGACGCCCCGGAAATGTCCTGGAGCCGCCCGGCCAGGCCGCAGTGGTCGATGTGGTAGTGGGTGATCAGGATCCGCTCGATGTCGCGGATTTCCCTGCCGATACGGTGCAGGGATTCCTCGATGTGCAGCAAGGTCTCCGGCGTGTTGAGGCCCGTATCGAACATGGTAAGCCGCTCGTTATGCACCAGGAGAAAGGCATGGACATGACCCAGGCGAAACGGCATGGGCAGGGTGAGCATGTAGAAATTGTCGGCGATAGCTTCCATATGCCGTTGTGGCCTCTTATTCCCGATTCCCGAATTGCCGGAGCAAGACCTCCACATCCGCTGCCGGCCGCGGGCGGCTGAAGAGAAAACCCTGGATGAGGTCGCAGCCAAGGCGCCGGAGCAGATCCAATTGCGCCGACGTCTCCACTCCCTCGGCGATCGTGTGGAGATTCAGACTGTGGGCAAGGGAGACGATGGCGGCGACGATGGCCGCATCGTCAGTGCTGGTGATGATGTCCCTGACGAAGGAGATGTCGATCTTGATAAGATCCAGGGGCAGGCGCTTCAGATAGCTCAGGGAGGAGTAACCGGTGCCGAAATCGTCGATGGCCAGCCTTATCCCCAGCTTCTTCAGACGCTCCAGGATCAATCCCGAATAGGCCAAATCCTGCATGAAGGTGCTCTCCGTGATTTCCATGGTTAGCTGCCGGGGGTCAATGGCCGCTTCCCGGATCGTGGCTTCGATGACATCCCCCAGGTCTTTCTGCCGGAACTGCACGGCGGAGAGATTGAAGGCCACGGGCACAACGGCCAGCCCCCGGTTTTGCCACGCCTGCAACTGCCCGCAGACGGTCTGAAGGACCCACTGGCCCAGCGGGATGATCAATCCCGTATCTTCCAGGACCGGGATAAAACGGGTCGGCATGACCAGTCCCAGATCTTCGCTCTGCCAGCGCAGCAGGGCCTCCATGCCGGCGATCTTTCCCGTTTGCGCCTGGAAATAGGGCTGGTAATGTAAAAGAAACTCGCCCTTTTTCAGGGCGTTGCGAAGATGGCGCTCCATCAGTACGAACTCCGAGGCCCGCACGTTCATGTCGGACATGAAAAACTGGTAGTTGTCCATCCCCGTTCCTTTTGCCCGGGACATGGCGATATCCGCATTGGTGAGCAGGGCTTCCGTTTCCAGGCCATCGCCGGGATAGAGGGAGATGCCCATGCTCAGCGTCAGCGTCACTTCGGTGTTGGCAATCTCGATCGGTTGCTCCATCCGGTGCATCAACTTGTCGATAACCTGCACCACGTCTTCGGAATGTGTCACCTCCGCCAGGACAACCCCGAACTCGTCGGCGCTCAGACGGGAGACCGTATCGCCGTCCCTGGCCGCCTTGGAAAAACGGCGTGCCACCTCCCTGAGGACCTGGTCGCCGGCCTCATATCCATAGGCGTCGTTGATCAGGGTGAAACGGTCGATATCGATGCAGATCACGGCGACCTGATGGTGGTGATGCTCGGCACTGTTGATGGCCTGATGAAGTCGGTCCCGGAAAAGCATCCGGTTGGGCAGTTCCGTCAGGACATCATAATGGGAGAGATAATTCAGCTTTTCTTCCAACAGTTTTTGCTGGGTGATGTCCTTGGAGGTGGCGACGAAGTGGGTGACGTTTCCCCAGGGATCCTTCATCGGGGTGATGCTGTGATAGACATCGAAAAAGCGGCCGTCTTTGCGCCTGTTGGTGACGATGGCCCGGTAGGGTTGACCGGATAGGATGGTGTCCCAGAGTGAGCGGTAAAAATCGTCGTCATGCCTGCCCGACTTGAAGATTCGCGGCGTCTGGCCCAGAAGTTCCTCGCGGCGGTAACCGGTCATATCTTCCACGGCGTCGTTGACATATTCGATCCGCCCCTTTCGATCCGTAATGAGAATCCAGTCCGACGACTGTTCCACCGCCATGGCCAATTTCTGCATCTCCAGGCGGCTGAGGGCAAGGTCGGTTAGATCGCGCACCGTACCAAACATCCGGATCGTATTTCCCGATGCATCGCGAAATACTTCGCCCTGTTCATGAACGATGCGGACGGAACGGTCGTACCGCAGGAGGCGATGTTCCAGAGCAAAGCCTTTCCCCTGGCGCACGGATTCCCGGAGCGAGCGGTCGAGCAGCTCCCGGTCGTCGGGATGGACCACTTGCATGAGCTTTTCATAGCTGGGCGCTGATTCATTACGTTCGAGGCCGAAGATACGGCACATCTCTTCGGAGCAGGTAAGCTCGTTCGTCTGCAGGTTCCATTCCCAATTCCCGATCTGGGCGATCCGCTGCGCCTCCCGGAGGCTGGTTTCGCTGGCCTGCAACGCCGCTTCCGCCCGCATCCGTTCGGTAATGTCCTGGGCGATGGAGGAAGAGCCGATGATTTTCCCCCGGCTGTCTTTAATCGGGGATACGGTGAGGGAAACGTCGATCAGACGGCCGTCCTTGCGGCGACGCTTGGTCTGGTAATGATCGACCCGTTTCCCCCGGACGACTTTTTGCAGGATGGTGACGACCTCTTCCTGATAGCCATGCGGAATTATTAAAGAAATGTGCTTACCCAATGTTTCGGCGGCGGTATAGCCATAAATTTTCTCCGCTGCCGGGTTCCAGCTCTGGATGATCCCCGCGGGGTCTTTCCCGATTATGGCGTCGTTGGATGACTGGACGATCGCCGCCAGCCGCAGCAGTTCCTGCTCCGTGGGAACGGCTCCGGCACTCATTTTTTCTGATTTTCTGTCCATGAGGATCTCGGCAGTTACCCCCGTGTCAAAGTGGGTCAAGAGACACGATCAAGAGAGCAATCTGGCCACGACGGCGTCACCCATGGCGGCGGTGCCCACCAGGGTTGCACCTTCATGAGAAATGTCCTTCGTCCGATAGCCGTCCCGGAGGACCTGACGGACCGCCGCCTCGACCATTTCCGCCTCTCCGGGCATGCCCAGGGAGTGGCGGAGCATCATGGCCACGGAAAGGATCGTGGCCAGGGGATTGGCGATGTCCCGGCCGGCGATGTCCGGGGCGGAACCGTGGATGGGTTCGTACATCCCCCCCCGCTCCCCCAGGCTGGCCGAGGGGAGCATGCCGATGGAACCGGTGATCATGGCCGCCTCGTCGCTGAGGATGTCGCCGAACATGTTGGTCGTCACGATGACGTCGAACTGGGCGGGATGGGAGACGAGTTGCATAGCGCAGTTGTCCACGTACATGTGGCGCAGCTCCACGTCGGGATAGTCCCTCCCCACCTCCGTCACCACGTCCCGCCAGAGCTGGGTGCTTTCCAGGACGTTGGCCTTGTCCACGGAGAGGAGCCGCTTCCGCCGCCTCTGCGCCGCCGCGAAGGCCACCCGGGCGATGCGCCGGATCTCCTCTTCCGTGTAAACCAGGGTGTTGACGCCGATGCGCTGCCCGTTTTCCACCCGGACGCCCCGGGGCCGGCCGAAGTAGAGATCCCCGGTGAGCTCCCGGATGATGAGGATGTCGATGCCCCGGACGATCTCCGCCTTCAGGGGCGAGGCGGCGATAAGTTCGTCATAGACATTCACCGGCCGTAAATTAGCGAAAAGACGGAGTTTTTCCCGAAGGCCCAGGAGGGCCCGCTCCGGCCGGACGCGGTAATCGAGGCCCTCCCACTTGGGCCCTCCCACCGCCCCAAGGAGGACGGCGTCGCCGGCCAGGGCCAGCTCCAGGCTCTCCGCCGGAAAGGGGGCGCCGCAGGCGTCATACGCCGCCCCGCCGATCAGTCCGTACTCAAGGTCAAAACTTGCGCCGGTTTTTGCCGCCAGGGCGTCCAGGATCTTTACGGCTTCCCGGATCACCTCCACCCCGATGCCGTCACCGGGAAAGACCGCTATTTTACTCTTTTTCTTCACTTAAAAACTCCTCTTTCACGGGCGCTTTTTCAGGTACGCCATCAGCCCCCCCGCGGCGATCAACTCCTGCATGAAGGGGGGAATGGGTTCGATTTTTAGCTGCCGCGGTTCTTTCCCCGTGATGGTGATCACGCCCGCGTCTCCGTCCACCTCGATCTCGTCGCCCTCCCGGACGGCATCGTAGAGCGTTGCCGACTCGAAGATCGGCAGACCCGTGTTGAAGGAGCTGCGGTAGAAGATCCGGGCAAAGCTCCGGGCGACGACGCCGGCGATCCCCGCCGCCTTGATGGCGATGGGGGCGTGTTCCCGGGAGGAGCCGCAGCCGAAGTTTTCCCCCGCCACGATGATGTCGCCGG
>ERZ795059.4561-NODE-4561-length-12943-cov-14.145329_pt1 | contig 12943 bp, 10 predicted proteins | sample MGYA00375143_ERZ795059 | MGnify/ENA primary metagenome ERZ795059 (study PRJEB30188, sample SAMN05720168) | activated sludge metagenome | isolation source: Anaerobic digester | place: USA | collected 2015-01-07 ... | reverse complement strand
TGAGGTTGGAAGCCAGGATCGGCATCTTGTCTCCGTAGGGCACGCCGCCGGCGGCTCAGATTGACGTTTACGTTAACGTCAATTCTACGGTCGAACCTGTGAACCGCGGCTCGGGGAAAGCTAGCACGCCACGACGAAGCGGGGCAAGGAGCTTGTGCTCCTTGCCCCGTTGCCGGATCGCTCCTGGATCGCCGCCGGCCGCGGCTTCAGTGTCCCGGCTCGGCCGTCGCGGCCGAGCCCGCAGGCAGCAGCGGCCAGACTCCAAGCTCGAGCGCCGCCGGGCTGCCGCCTTGGGCGATGGCGCGGCGCCGCTGCAGCTCGAGCTCGAGCAATTCGGTCTCGAGGCAGGCGCGCCGTGCCTGCAGCCTCAACTGCTCGAGCCGCACGTCGGCCTCGGCCATGCGCACCGGCTCGCAAGAGGCGCAATGCGCCAGCTCGGCCTCGTACAAGGTGCCGTCGGTCGGCACGGTGATCACGCGCGCGTCACGGCTCGACTGGCCATCCTTGAGCAGTTCCTTGAGCGCCTGCGCGAGCAGCTTGCGCAGCGCATCGCTGAGCCCGGCGAGATCGTTCGCCGAACGCCAAGGCGTGGTGTCGCCGAGCCGCCATTCGACCGACTCGATGCGCGTGGACACCTCGTACACCTCGTTGACCCGGCGCACGAAATAGGTCACCGCATAGCAGCCGTTGTGGTTCTTCAGGCTGCGCGCCGTGGTGCTGACGTGTTCCTGTTCCTCGAAAGTGCTCACGGTCAGCGAGCGCTCGGCTTCCAGCGCCTGCGAAGCAGTCACCGCAAGCTGGGCGAACTGCTCGGACGCCGTGCGCACCGAACCGCCGCTGGCCACGGTGGTCTCGGTGTCGGCGCCGAACTCGCCCTTGACCTGCGGCGCCCCGAGGAAGCCAGCCAGCCCGCCACCGGCCGACACGGAGGTATCGGCATGCGTGCGCACCTCGTTCAGGGTATCGAAGTAGGCGTTGGTCGAGACCGCACGGCGCGACTGCGACAGCGCACTCAGCGTCTGGCGAAACGAAGCGTGCACCGACACGCGCTGCGACTCGGCGCGGGTGCGCCGGTAGCGGTCGTACTCGAACAGGCGCACTTCCTCGCCGGGCAGCAGGGTCGTCGTGTACAACAGCGGCCCCTGCTGGCGGCCGACCAGGCGCAGGCAGTGCTGGTAGGTCACGCGCAGGCGCAGGCGCTGCGAGGCGCTGTTGTCGTTTCCGCCGCCGAAGGTGCGCGCCTCGTAGAAGTACATGCAGCGGTCGAACGGCAGCCAGGGCACCGGCCTGGGACCGCGGCAGGCCTCGGGCGTGTCGTCCCCGCAACGGCCGCCGCAGCCGCTGCAGCCGGCCTCCTCGCAATCGCAGCCTTCCTCGCAGGCCTTGAGCAGTGCGCGCTCGGCGTTGACGCGGCCGTAGCCGACCTCGTTGTTCCAGGTGCCGCTGGGCTTGCCGCCGACGTTCGCGTAGGCGTACAGCGATGGCGAGATCTTGTCGCAGGTGCTCTCGATGATGCGCCGCGCTTCGACATTGCTGAGCACCGGGCGCAGCGAGAAGAGCAGCGCGCCGAGCCCGGCCACCAGCGGTGTGGCGGAGGAGGTCCCGTTGAATCGGTCGTGGTAGTCGCCCGCCGCGTAGCCGCTGGCGCCGAAGCGGTCGGTGGTGGGCATCTCCAGGCAGGGTGCGACGACATCGACGTCCGGCCCGTAGCTGGCGCCCCACCACGCTTCGGAAGACGCGTCGCCGATGCGCTTGCGCTCGTCGGAACGGTTGCTGCCGCCAACGCACAGCGTGCGTCCGTCGCTGCCCGGGAAGCGCGCCTGCGGGCCGTTTTCGTTGCCCGACGCCGCCACCAGCAGCAGGCCGCGGTCGTGTGCGTACTGCAACGCGTCGCGCACGATGTCGAAGTCCCAGAAGTTCCACGATGCATACACGCCGAAGCTCATGCTGACCACGCGTGCGCCGTTGTCGGCAGCGAAGTACAGGCCCTCGGCGATGTCGACATCGGCCCAGGTCGCGGTGGCGATGGCCATGATGCGTGCACCGCCAGCGATGCCGGCGACGCCCTGGGCGTTGTCCATTCGCGCAGCGACGATGCCGGCGCATGCCGTGCCGTGATTGCCGGTCGGGCCGCCGTCGGGCGTGTCGGAGGAGGCGTTCCACGACTGCGGATGCAGGTTCAGATCAGGATGGCCGAGTTCGACGCCTTCGTCGAGCACTGCCACCGTGACCGCCGGCAGGCCGCGCATGATCTCCCAGGCCCTCGGCGCACCGACACGTTGCAGGCCCCATTGCTGCGCGAACATCGGGTCATTGGGGTGGAACTCCGACGACGGAGGCCGGCACGCCGGCAGGCGGGAATCCGCCCGCACCGGGGCGGCGATCTCACCGGGTGCGTGCGCAGCGGGCGAGAGCAGTGGAATGGTCTCGTAGCGGATATCGCCCCCGCCCGCTGCCGCGACCCCCAGCGCCTTCGCGAGCGATGCGGCCACATGCACCGTGCTGCGTCCGGCAGAGAACGATGCGTCGTCGACCTGCGCGGTGGCATAGCCGCGCAGCCGCGCCGGCCGGCTCGCATCGACCGATACGCCGATGGCCTTGAGTGCCTCCGCGGGTGCCGTGTCGACAAGTGCCTGGCGAACGTAGAAGCGCGACGGATTGACGGTGAACATGGCGAGATCGGGCGCGACCGGGTCACCGCTGCGCGCGTCGGTCTGCTCGGGCCGCAGGGCGGGCGCCACCCATTCGACAGCGTCGCTCGATTCGAGCTTGCGCAGTGCCTCCACGCCACCGCGCACCCACGAAAGGCCGTCGGTCTGGTTGACCTGTGCGAGTGGCGCCACGGCATCCTTCGCGGCAGTCAGCAATTCTGCGCCGGCCTCGCCCAGCCAGGTTCTGCGTTGTTCGGCTGACGATGTGCCGCGCCAGCGCACGGCCAGGATCGACACTTCGACGCGGCAACGGCCCGCGGTGGGGTGGTCGAACTGCAGGGACGAAACATTCTTCGACGAAGTCGCCATGGGGTACCTCCTGATGAAGTGCAGCGGATCACGGACCGCATCAGGTATTCCCGACGCGCCGTGACCTTGCCCCAATCTAGGCGCTGCCCCCGGGCGCCGCACCCCCACACAAGCGGATGCCCGTGCCCCTATGCGTAGGGGTGAGAGGCCTCAGCCGAGTGGCTTGCCGTCGCCGAACACGCTGGCCTCCCGCCAGCCGAGTTCGGCCATGTCGGCACTGCGCAGCGACGCATCGCTGGGCATCAGGAACTCGTCGAGCTGCGGAGGGGCCAGGCCCATCGTCGACAGCATCCCGTGCAGCTGGCCGCGATGGTGGGTCTGGTGCATGAACAGATGCGCCAGCACATGCGCGGCGCGGTCGCGCTGCACTTCGCGGCCGCGGTCCATGTCGACGATCGCATCGCATCCGGCGTCATCGAGTGCGTCGCACCAGGCGATCAACCGCTCGTCGCTGGCGCGCTGGCGCGGCGCCAACTCGGCGAGCGTGGTGGCCGGCACGAAGGCGGCGTACTGCTGCGGCAAGCCGGGCTCGCCATGCAGAGCGCCGATGTAGTACAGGTCAACCGCCAGGATGTGGTTCAGCGTGGCTGCGAGGCTGCCGAAGAAGCTCACGCGCGGCGCCTGGAACTCGGCGTCGCTCATGGCCGCCATCGCGCGGTGCAGGCGGTGGTTGGCCAGGCGGTTGGCATGCGCCTGGATGCGCAGTTGCCCGGCCAGCGTCAGCGCCACGGCTCAGGCCTTCTTCGGCGCGTGAACGGGCTTTGCCTCGGTGGGCGCGCCGGATTGCTTCCAGGCGCCGAAGCCGCCGTCGACATGGGCGACACGCTCCATGCCCATGTCCATCAACGTCTTCGTCGCCAGCGCCGAGCGCCAGCCGGCGGCGCAGAACAGCACGTACTCCTTGTCCTGCGCGAACACGTCGCGGTGGTAGGGCGAGGCCGGGTCGACCCAGAACTCCAGCATGCCGCGCGGCGCGTGCACCGAGCCAGGGATGACGCCCTCGCGCTCGAGCTCGCGCACGTCGCGGATGTCGACGAACACCACGCCCGGGTGGCCGTGCAGCGCGCGCGCCTGCTCGACGGTGTAGGTGGTGACTTGTGCCATGGCTTCTTCGACCAGGGCAGCGGCAGTCTTCTTCATGTCAGAACGGTCCCTTCTCCAGCCAGCGCTCGATCTGGGGCCGGCGGTCGTTGCCCCAGAAGGGCTCGCCGTCGACCATGAAGAACGGTGCGCCGAACACGCCGGCGGCGATGGCCGCCTCGTTCTCCTGCTTCAGGCGCAGCTTCCAGGTGGCGTCGTTCCATACGGACTCGGCGGCGTCAGCGCCGATGCCGAAATCCTCGGCGAGCTGGCGCAGCTGCTGCGGGTCGCTCAAGTCGACGCCGCGTGCGAAGTAGGCGCGCAGGCAGTTGCGCGCCCATTGGGTGGCGCGGTCGCCGCCCTGGTCGGCCAGCCACCAGAACACGCGCGCCGCGTTCTGCGTCGGGATCGGAAACTTGTCCGGATTCTTCAACGGCACCCCGGCAAAACGCGCCGAGCGCTCGAAATCGTGCAGCGAGTACTCGCGCTTGATCGGGTACGAGACCGGGCTCTTCAGCTCGGCGGCCTGGAAGGTGGCGCCCAGCAGGATGGCCTTCCAGTTCACCGTGCGGCCGTGGCGCGCCGCCAGCGCATCGATCCATTCGGAAGCGATGTACGAGTACGGCGACGAGAAGTCGAAGTAGAAGTCGATCGGGCGCGGCAGGGTCGTCATGGGTGACAGCGTAGCGCCTGCCGATGATGCTCGCGTGGTCGATTTCCCTCACCCGCGTGCAGGCCGGCCTGCTTGCGCAGCGTCATGCCGCCGCCAGCCAGGGCCGCTAGCATGCACGCGATGGGTTTGTCGCTTGCACTCGTGGTCGCCGCGCTGGCCGTGGCGCTGGCGCTGCGGCCGTGGCGGGCCTTGCGCGCCGATGGCGTGTTGCAGCCGTGGCTGGCCTGCCTGGTGCTGTTGCCCTGGGTGTGGGCGGCACAGCGCGTCATGCCCGGTGGCGTGTCGGTGCAGCTCTCCGGGGCCTGCCTGCTCGTGCTGATGGTCGGCTGGCCGCTGGCCGTGCTGAGCCTGCTGCCGATCGCCGCGATCGGCGCCTGGCTGGGCGGCATCGCCTGGCCACAGGCACTCGACCACCTTGCCTGGAACGGCATGATGGCGGCCACGCTGGCCCTGTCCATCGGGCTGGCAACACGGCGCTGGCTTCCCCACCACCCGTTCGTGTTCATCCTCGGGCGTGGCTTCATCGTCACCGCCCTGGCCATGATGGCCGCCGGCACGATGTCGGCCTACGTGCAGCCGCCGCCCGAAAGCACCGAGCTCGGCTCGGTGCTGCTCGGCCACTGGCTGATGGCCTGGGGCGAGGCCTTTTCCACTGGCATGCTGGTGGCGATCTTCGTGGCCTTCAAGCCCGAGTGGCTGGCCACCTGGTCCGACGCGCGCTACCTGCCGAAGGACTGAATCTCAGCCGCGCCAGAACTGCGGCGTGAACAGCACCAGCACCGCCAGCAATTCCAGCCGACCGAGCAGCATGCCGAAGGTGCACACCCAGATCTGGAAGTCGCTGAGCCCGCCGTAATTGACCGATGGGCCGACATCGCCGAGCCCGGGGCCGATGTTGTTGACGCAGGCGATCACCGCGGTGAAGGCGGTCACCACGTCCAGCCCGCTGAACAGCAGCAGCATGGTCAGCGCCACCAGCGAAGCGCCGTAGACCATCATGTAGGCGATCACGCTCTGGATCACTCGCGGGCTCACCGCCGCGCCGCCGATCACCACCGGGTTGACCACGTTCGGATGCACGATGCGCACCAGTTCGCGATACGACTGCTTGAGCAGCAACAGCATCCGGACCATCTTGATGCCGCCGCCGGTGGAGCCGGCACAGGTGGCGAAACAGCCCAGCAGGATCATCAGCAGCGGGGCGAACAGCGGCCACTTCGCATAGTCGTACGAGGCGTAGCCGGTGGTGGTGGCGATCGACACGACGTGGAAGACGGTGTGGCGCAGCGATTCCTGGAAGTCCGGGTAGACGCCGTGCACGGTGAGGTAGATCGAGATCAGCGCCACCGTCGCGATCACGACCAGGTAGAAGGCGCGCACTTCGACGTTGTTCCACAGAACGCTCAGCGAACGCTGCTTCCAGGCGACGAAGTAGAGCGCGAAGCTCACACCGGACAGCATCATGAAGACCACGGCCACCGCCTCGATGGCCGGAGAGTTCCAGTAGCCGAAGCTCAGGTCGTGAGACGAGAAGCCGCCCAGGCCCATCGTCGAGCACATGTGCATGAACGCATCGGGCCAGCTCATGCCCGCGGCGCGGTAGGAGAAGAAACAAAGCACCGACACGACGAAGTACACCGTCCACAGGCCGCGCGCCGTCTCGGCGATACGTGGCGTGAGCTTGGCGTCCTTCAACGGGCCGGCCGTCTCGGCCTTGAACAGCTGCGCGCCGCCCACCCCCAGCAGCGGCAGGATGGCCACCGCCAGCACGATGATGCCCAGCCCGCCGATCAGCATCATGAAGCAGCGCCACACGTTGACCGACAGCGGCAGCGCGTCCAGGCCCGACAGCGCGGTGGCGCCGGTGGCCGTGAACCCCGACATGGCCTCGAAGTAGGCGTCGGTCACGCTCAACCCGGGGATCGCCAGCAGCAGCGGCAATGCGCCGAAGGCCGGCAGCACCAGCCAGGTCAGCCCGACCAGCACGAAGCCGTCGCGCGGCTGCAGCTCGCGGCGGAAGCGCCGCGTGGCCAGGCTCATCAGCGCGCCGCTGAGGAAAGTCACGCCGGTGGAGACCAGGAAGGCGTGTTCGGCCGCGTCGTGGCCGGTCAGGCCGAACGCGAGAGGCACCAGCATCAGCAGCGAGAACAGCACGACCATGCGGCCGACCAGCGCAACGACGGCGAGCGGCGAGGTCATCAGAACATGAAGGTCGCGCTGACCTGGAACAGCTTTTCGATCTCGCGGACCATGCGCTTGCGCGGCACGAACACGATGACGTGGTCGTCGGTTTCGATCACGGTGTCGTGGTGCGGGATGATGACGCGCTGGTAGACCTCGGCATCGTGGATCGTGCGCACGATGGCGCCGATCTGGGCGCCTGACGGCAGCGGCAGTTCGTCGATGCGGCGCCCCACCACCTTCGAGGACTTTCGGTCGCCGTGCGCCACCGCCTCCAGGGCTTCGGCGGCGCCTCGGCGCAGGCTGTACACGGCCTCCACGTCGCCGCGCCGCACATAGGCCAGCAGTTCGCCGATGACGGTCTGCGCCGGCGACAGCGCGATGTCGATCTGCGTGCCCTGCACCAGGTCGGCATAGGCGCGCCGATTGATCAGCGCGAGCACGCGGCGCGCGCCCATGCGCTTGGCCAGCAGGCAAGCCATGATGTTGTCCTCGTCGTCGCTGGTCAGCGCCAGGAAGAGGTCGGTATCCTGCACGTTCTCGGTCTCGAGCAGCTCCTCGTCGGTGCTGTCGCCCTGCAGCACCAGCGCCTCGCTGTGCAGCTGCGTGGTCAGGTACTCGCAGCGGCTCAGGTTCGACTCGATCACCTTGACGTGGCAGTCGTCCTGGATCTCGCGGGCCAGGCGCAGCCCGACGCGGCCACCGCCGGCGATCATCACGCGGCGCACCGGCTCGTCGCGCCGGCGCAGCGCATCGAGCACGCGGCGGATGTCGCGCGTGGCGGCGAGCACGAAGACCTCGTCGCCCGGTTCGATGCGCGTGGTGCCGTCGCACACGAGCTGGTGGTCCTGGCCGAGCTCATCGGTGCGGTAAATCGCCACGAAGCGCATCTCGACATTCGGCACGAGCTGCGGCAGCTCGCTGATCACGTGGCGCACCATCGGCCCGCCGGTGACGGCGCGCACTGCGATCAGACTCACGGTGCCCCTGGCGAACTCCAGCACCTGCAGCGCCTCGGGGTACTCGATCAGCTTGCGGATGTAGCTGGTGAGCGACTCCTCGGGGCAGATCACCTGGTCGACCGCGAAGCCCTCGTTGGACATGAGCGGGCCGTCGTTGGGAAATTCCGGCGAGCGGATGCGCGCGATGGTGGTCGGGATGCTGAAGACGTCGTGCGCCACCTTGCAGCACACGAGGTTGGTCTCGTCCAGCGGTGCGCAGGCGATCAGCATGTCGGCATCCCGGGCACCGGCCGCCTCCAGCACCGAGGGCTGGATGCCGTTGCCCGGCACGCCGCGCAGGTCGAGCCGGTCTTCCAGCTCGCGCAGGCGCTGCGGGTTGGTGTCGATCACCGTGATGTCGTTCTTCTCCGACACCAGGCTCTCGGCCACGCTCTCGCCCACGCGGCCCGCTCCGAGGATGATGATGTTCATGGTGTCCGCACCGTACTTCGGTGCGAACTATGCCAGTGCACGGCCGATGAGGATCTTCTGCACGTCCGAAGTGCCCTCGTAGATCTGGCACACCCGCACGTCGCGGTAGATGCGCTCGACCGGGAAGTCGCTCACGTAGCCGTAGCCGCCCAGCGTCTGGATGGCCGCGCTGCACACGCGCTCGGCCATCTCGCTGGCGAACAGCTTGGCCATCGCCGCCTCTTTCAGGCAGGGCCGGCCGGCGTCCTTCAGGCTCGCGGCATGGTGGATGAGCTGGCGCGCCGCCTCGATCTGCGTGGCCATCTCGCCGAGGCGGAACTGCACCGCCTGGTGCTCGAAGATCGGCTGGCCGAAGGCGACGCGCTCCTTCGAATAGGCCAGCGCCGCGTCGAAGGCGGCGCGCGCCATGCCCACGCTCTGCGCGGCGATGCCGATGCGCCCGCCCTCCAGGCCCGACAGCGCGATCTTCAGGCCCATGCCCTCGTCGGCGATCCGGTTCGCGGCCGGCACGCGGCAGTTCTCGAACAGGATCTGCGCCGTGTCGCTACTGTGCTGGCCCATCTTGTCCTCCAGCCGCGCCACGGTGTAGCCGGGCGTGGCGGTGGGCACGATGAAGGCGCTGATGCCGCGCTTGCCCGCGGCCTTGTCGGTGACGGCCATGACGATGGCCACGTCGCCGTGCTTGCCGCTGGTGATGAACTGCTTGACGCCGTTGAGCACGTAGTCGTTGCCATCCCGCACGGCGGTCGTCTTGAGGCCATCGGCCTGCGAGCCGACATGCGGCTCGGTCAGGCAGAAGGCGCCGAGCATCTCGCCACGCGCCAGGGGCTTGAGCCAGCGCTCCTTCTGCGCGTCGTTCGCCCAGGCCATCAGGATCGAGCAGACCGGGCAGTTGTTGACGCTCACCACCGTGGAGGTGCCGCCGTCGCCGGCGGCGATCTCCTCCAGGATGATGGCCAGCGCCAGGTAGTCGAGCCCGGCGCCGTCCCATTCGCCGGGCACGGCCACGCCGTAGCAGCCGAGCGCCGCCAGGCCCTTCAGTTCTTCGGCGGGGAAGTGGTGCTCCTTGTCCCAGCGCGCGGCGTGCGGCGCGATGCGGTCCTGCACGTAGCTGCGCACGGCGTCCTGCACCGCCAGGTGGTCTTCGCTCAAGAGCATCGGGATTCCCTCACCAGTCGATCGCGCTGCCGTCGTAGTTCAGGAAGCGTCCGTTGTCCTTGGCCGTGAGCGCGGCGATCACGCCGCGCATGCCCGCCACGCTCTGTTCGGCCGTGATGTCGGCGCCCGCGCCGCCCATCTCGGTGCGCACCCAGCCGGGGTGGAAGCTCACGCAGCAGGCCTTGCCGGCCCACTCGAGCGAGATGTCCTTGAGCACCGAATTGGCCGCTGCCTTCGAAGCGCGGTACAGCCAGCTGCCGGTGGCCGCCCGCTGGCCGATCGAGCCCATCTTCGACGACAGCAGCGCCAGCTTCGCGCCCGGCGCCAGCATGTCGGCCAGTTGCGGCAGCACGCGCATCGGCGCCAGCACGTTGGCGTGCATGGTGTGGTCGAAGTCGGCGTCGGTCGGCGGTTCGAGTCCGGTCTGGCGTTGCAGCACGCCGGCGACGTGCACGATCACGTCGAACGCGGCGCCGTCGAGCTGCCAGGCCAGGCGCGAGGTGCTCTCGGTGCTGGTCACGTCCAGCGCGATTGCGGCAGCACCCTGCGCGCGCAAGTCGGCGAGCGCCGCCTCGCTGCGCGCGGTGGCCGTGACCTTCCAGCCATCGGCGAGGTACTGGCGCACGAACTCGGCGCCGATGCCCCGCGAGGCACCGATGATCAGCGCATGGCTCAAAGCATCTCCACGGCCAGCGCCGTCGCTTCGCCGCCGCCGATGCACAGCGCCGCCACGCCCTTCTTCTTGCCCTGCTTGCGCAAGGCGCCGAGCAGCGTGACGACGATGCGCGCGCCGGAAGCGCCGATCGGGTGGCCGAGCGCGCAGGCGCCGCCGTGCACGTTGACGATCTCGTGCGGCAGCTTGAACTCGGCCATGGCGGCCATCGTCACCGCGGCGAAGGCCTCGTTGACCTCCCACAGGTCGACGTCCTTCGCGCCCCAGCCGGTCTTCTTCAGCACCTTCTCGATCGCGCCCACCGGCGCGGTGGTGAACCAGTCCGGCGCCTGCGCGTGCACGGCGTGCGCCGCGATGCGGGCGATCGGCTTGACACCCATGGCCTTGGCCGTGGACTCGCGCATCAGCACCAGCGCAGCGGCGCCGTCGGAGATGCTCGACGAGGTGGCGGCGGTGATCGCGCCGTCCTTCTTGAACGCGGGCTTGAGGCCCGGGATCTTGTCGAGCTTGGCCTTGAAGGGCTGTTCGTCCCACTTGACCACCGTGTCGCCGGCCTTGCCCGGCAGCGTGACGGGCGCCATCTCCCAGTCGAAGCTGCCGTCCTCGTTGGCCTTCTTGCTGCGCTGCGTGGAGGCGATGGCGAACTGGTCCATCGCCTCGCGGGTGAAGTTGTACTTGCCCACGCACTGCTCGGCGAACACGCCCATCGCCTTGCCGCGCTCGTAGGCGTCTTCCAGGCCGTCCAGGGCCATGTGGTCGTACAGCGCGCTGGCGCCGTACTTGATGCCCTTGCGCGCGAACATCAGGTGCGGCGCGTTGGTCATGCTCTCCATGCCGCCGGCCAGCACCACGTTGGCCGAGCCGGCCACCAGCATGTCGTTGCCGAACATCATGGCGCGCATGCCCGAGCCGCACATCTTGCTCATCGTGACGGCCCCGGTGCTGTCGGGCAGGCCGGCCTTGCGCATCGCCTGGCGTGCCGGCGCCTGGCCCTGGCCGGCCATCAGGCAGTTGCCGAACAGCACCTCGTCGACGGCGTCGCCGGGTACACCGGCACGTTCGACGGCCGCCTTGATGGCCACCGCGCCCAGCTCCCAGGCGGCGAGGTTGGAGAAGTCGCCGAGCAGGCCGCCGATGGGCGTGCGGGCGGCGGAGACGATGACGATGGATTCGGACATGGCAGGCTCCTTCACTGTGTGATGAGAGATGCGCCGCGCAGCGCGAGCGGCGGCAGTACGTTGCAGGAATCGTGGCGCCGGTTCATTGCCGCCTCAGATCCCGGCCTCGAGCGCCTCGGCCTCGGTGTGCGCCTGGTGGCGGAAGCGCTTGCGCTGTTCGTAGGGGAACACGTCGTGCACATGGCCGGCGAGGATGCGCTCCTTGTGGCCCTGCCAGAAGGCCACGTCGAGCAGGTCGGCGTGGTGCTTCAGGAACACCTCGCGCACCGCCGTGTTGCCGAGCAGGAAAGGGCCGAAGGTCTCCGGGAACACGTCGCGCGGGCCGACGTGGTACCAGATCTCGCCGGACATCTCTTCCTCCTCGTTGCGCGGCTCGGGCACGCGGCGGAAGTTGCAGTCGGTCAGGTACTCGATCTCGTCGTAGTCGTAGAACACCACCTTGCCGTGGCGCGTGACACCGAAGTTCTTCCACAGCATGTCGCCGGGGAAGATGTTGGCGCGCACCAGGTCCTTGATGGCGTTGCCGTACTCGATGACGGCGTGCTCCATCTGCCGCGGGCTGGCTTCGTGCAGGTAGATGTTCAGCGGGATCATGCGCCGCTCGATATAGACGTGGCGGATCACCAGCGTCTCGCCGTCTTCCTCGAGCAGGCTGGGGCAATAGTGCTTGAGCTCGTCGATCAGTTCTTCCTCGAAGCGCGAGCGCGGGAAGGCCACGTTGCTGTACTCCAGCGTGTCGGCCATGCGGCCGACGCGGTCGTGCGTCTTCACCAGCAGGTACTTGCTCTTGATGAGCTCGCGCGAGGTCTCCTTGGGCGCCGGGTAGAAGTCCTTGATGACCTTGAACACGTAGGGATAGCTCGGCAGGTCGAACACCAGCATCACCATGCCCTTGATGCCCGGCGCGATGCGGAACTTGTCGCTGCTGTGGCGCTGGTGGTAGAGCAGGTCGCGGTAGAAGATGTTCTTGCCCTGCTTCTGCAGGCCGATGGCGTTGTACAGCTCGCTCTTGGGCTTGCGCGGCATCATCGAGCGCAGGAACTGCACGCAGGCCGAAGGCACCTCCATGTCGACCATGAAGTAGGCACGCGCGAAGCTGAACAGCATCAGCAGGTCGTCTTCGCCGAACAGCGCGGCGTCGATGGCCAGCTGACCGTGGGTCGTGTGCAGGATGGGCAGCGCGAACGGCACCTCGTTGAAGCCGTTGATGATCTTGCCGACCGCGTAGGCGCCCTTGTTGCGGTAGAACAGCGACGACAGCACCTGCAGCTGGAAGTTCGCGCGCATGCGGAACTCGCCCAGCCGCGAGATCACCGCGGCGAGCACGTGGTCGACGTCGCGGCCGAGGTCCTCGAACTCGCGCGCGAGCTGGAAGTTGTCGATCACGCGCAGCAGCGTGTCGCGCAGCGTGTCCTTGGTCGGGTAGTAGGCGCGGTAGGTCGGCAGCGAGGCCGGTTCGTCGTTCTCGATGTACTCGGTGCTGACCGCCGGGCGCACGAAGATGAAGTCGTTGCGGAAGTAGCTGCGGTGCAGGATCTTCGTCGTCA
>ERZ795059.4560-NODE-4560-length-12946-cov-4.825770_pt1 | contig 12946 bp, 9 predicted proteins | sample MGYA00375143_ERZ795059 | MGnify/ENA primary metagenome ERZ795059 (study PRJEB30188, sample SAMN05720168) | activated sludge metagenome | isolation source: Anaerobic digester | place: USA | collected 2015-01-07 ... | reverse complement strand
GTTGAAAAAGACATCTGCCTGGGTAATCGTGCAGCACTGGCAGCCACTCCAGGTCGTCCAGGTGATGGCCAGCTCGCCGTTCCACCCCTGACCGTAATTGTTGATCAGGTCTTGGCTGGAAGGATAGCCACCGAACTCATTCTGGCCGTTATTACCCCAGCTCCCGTCGTCGGGAACGTACCGGTAGATGTCCATGAAGGCGTTGTAAAGGGCCATCGCGTAGTTGTTCTCGCCCCACTCCCACCAACTGGTGGGGACCTGCTCCATGACCAGAAACAGGTTGAACGCCCCGCAATAGCACAACGCCGCACGCTCGTCGCCCGCCGGGGGCTCACCCGGCTGACCTTCAACGGATGCGTCTGCAGTCGCGTCGGGCAGCGCCCCTTTCGCCCTCCCCGACTCCCAGGGGCCCGGCGCAACCGTGTCATCTTGCGGCACGGGAACAAGCGCCGGCACAGGCGAGGTCCCCTTGGCCGCGTGCCCAACCGCCTCGTTCGGGTCGGTGTCCACGAGCACCTTGTTGGACGTCTGCCCCTGATTCGGCGTCGTTTCGATCGCGTTCCACACACCGCGGAGAACGGCGTCCGCCGGCGGCGGCTGTTGCAGTTCCGCCTCAATCTCACTGATGAACTGGTTCAGGCTGACGAGCGTAGTCGGTCCGGTGGAGCGTAGCGAATCCTCCACCGAGTCACCGGAGCCGGTCGCCGGCTGCCCCGGCGGAGCCATCACGAATTCCCCCGTCACAAGCGTGGCCACGCCGCCCTCGATACGCTCGACTTTGGTGGTGAACTCCAGTGCTGAATCGCGGACCGCGGCGATGCCCAGTCCGCCCGGCGTGAGGGGATAGGCCTCGCCCGTCGCCGCGTCCAGTGCGACTTTGAAAAGCCCCTGAGCGCCCCCGACCAGCGGATTCATGTACGATTGGCCATCCAGTCGCGAGAAGACCACGTAGGTCTGTCCCACCTCGAATTCAGGTACGCCGCTGACGGTGACGCCGCGGTCGCCGACCTGCCCGCCGGCAAAGGTCAAGACGACCTGCTCGGAAGCGTCGACCGCCACCGCGCTGCCAGCGTGGACCAGGGCCTCGACCTGAAAGGTGACATCGGTGACGATCACCCGGTCGTTAATCCCGAAGTGGGCGTCGGTGCTACTCACGGTCCCGACGAAGACGACATCGGCCGACTGCACCAATTCTGCAAAGTCTACGTGCGGATGGATCGCCCACGCCGGCGCTGCCAACAGCAGCAAGAGGAACGCGTGGAACAACCGAATCGCTGTGCGGCCCAAGGGGCCGCACTGCGGCGTCGTGGGTTTCAAGGAAAGAACGCTTCTGTACATGGGGGTCTCCTTCGGGTCGCACCAAGCGACCGACTATCAAGCCGCGACGCAAGTTCACCGGGCCCGCTGGGGGGTTGCCCACGAACCCTCTCGATTCACTGTTCCGGCGGGCTGGTGGCGTTCACGCAGCACCGCGAGCGGACCACCCCCGACGGCGCAGACGAACAACGTCGTTGCGCCCTCGAAGGATGCACGCGTCTGGATTTACAGCGATGTGCCATACGGTCGCTGGCAATCGCCCGCCGCTCCTCCTTTTGAGGTCGACGGGCGTATAGGATGACTTCGGTCCTATTTACCAGCTTAGCGTGGAGCGTGGGTTTGTCGAGGCTCGGCGGCCGAATTTCCCCCCAGAAGATTCCAATCGGAGCCTGGCGACGGGTGTCGTGCGCGCTGCCGCCGTTCCTGTCCATACTGAAAATGTCATCCGGCCTGGTCGGAGCGGTGTGCGGTGGGGCGGGTGAGTCGGAACACCAGGTTGGCGTTGCCGTTGAAGGGCTGGCCGCACGGCTTGAGCTGGTCCTGGTACGCGAACGGCGTGCCCAGTGGCGTCTGGGCTTGTGTCGGCACGCTCAGAATCGCCAGCAACGCGTTGGCGATGCACTAAACTCCAAACTTCCTCATCGCGGTCTTTCTCCTTTGGTTGTGCTCAGCGGGTCAATGAGATTTCTCGGTTAGCGTACAAGCTGGCTCGCCCGGCCCGGCGCGGGGTTACCTCAAATTGCCGGGGCGACCATGTCTCACTATTTTTGAATGGCAGGCACCAGAAGACCTATCAGGATTGCGATTATCGCGATGACCACTAGGCCCGGCGGACGGTCTTCCGCGTCCGCGAACCGCCCAGTGCTCGCGACGACGGTCCCATCGCTGAACTCGACGGAATCGCGCCAGGAGAATCGCAGCTCACTCGCCCGGTTGCCGTCCTGCTCGGCGGCGACGTCCCACGTTACGACCGCGACCAGCAGATCGCCTTCGGGCGTCTCGAACACGGCGACGCCCTCGCCGATCAACGTCCCTTCTGCCTCGCCGGCACGAAATGTGACCTCGCCGCGGGCGGTGTACTCTCCGATGTGCAGCTCTGTTCCCTGAAGAGTGAAGGACGAAGTCTTCTCCGTCGAGAAATCGACGGTCCCATCGAAGTTGTCCCGCTGCTCGGCTAGTTGTGGCTCGGACGGACCGAGGACGCACCCGGTGGGAACGATCTGAAAGAACATGGAAAGTGTGAAGAGCGCGTACCGAATCACCGTCCTGAAACTCCGCATGACGTTTCTCCTGGGGTCGCAGCCACGACTGAATGCAACGTCCCTCAGCCGCGCCGCCGACCAACCGACCCGCGCGCCAACGTGGCGCAACCATCACCTGGAACGATTCACGTGGCCCGAACACCCAATGCCTGACTTCAGCGCCTATAAACCTTCGGCCGCTCGTATTCTAGGTGGCCATCCGGGATCGGCAATCTCCCTGGTTCACCGGCCCCGCTGGCCGTTCCATGGCTGTGCCTATCGAAAACGTTGTCCGCGTTGCGCCGCGAGCACTTATGCACTTCGCCCATCGCTGCCCGATCGGCTACGATTTCGCCTCACAGAACCCAGACGGAGGCGCCGCCGTGAACGTGATCGGGCTCATGCTCGGCTTCCTTCGCGCTGTCCTCCTTGCGCGCGCGGCATTAGTCGCCGAGAACCTGGCGTTGCGCCGGCAGCTTGCCGTTTTCCAGGTGTCAATGAAGCGGGCCAAGCTCCGGAAGTGTGACCGGCTGTTCTGGGTTTGGCTGTCCCGGCTGTGGTCGGGTTGGCGTTCGTGCCTGATGATCGTGAAACCCGAGACGGTGATTCGCTGGCATCGCGCGGGCTTTTGGCTCCATTGGCGCTGGAAGTCGCGCAAGAAGCGCGCTCGGCCGAGGACCGAGGCGGAGATCCGCGCGCTCATTCGCCGGATGGCGCGGGAGAACCCGCTCTGGGGCGCGCCGCGGATCCAGTCCGAGTTGGCGCTGCTCGACTGCAACGGCGCCGAGTCGACCGTGGCGCGTTACATGGATCCAAGCGTTGGCCAACGATCGATTCGTCCTGGCCCCTATCTGGCGCCAAACAGGGCCGGGGGAATTCTCCCGTATGGACAGGGTGCGTCGAGACGGCCGGCGCTGGGCACGCTGGCCCGGCGCCGGCCGGAGTCGTAAAGCGCGATCGTCATCAGCCGCCGGTCAACAGCGCTACGAAGGGATTGATGTCCTGGAAGGACGGGTAAATCCCATCTTGGTCGATGTCGCCGTTCTGCGGCGGGCAGCCGGAATACGTCGCCTGCCAGGCCGAGTTGTTCGACAGGTAGAGCACGAAGGCGTTAATGTCCGTGAAGCTCACGGCGCCGTCGCAATCCAGGTCGCCAATCAGGATCGGCGCGGGGAGCGGCAGCGCCCAGAAGCCGCCGACTACCTGGTAGACGCCGCCGGTCATGACCTTGCCCGCGTCGGGTTGGCCGACCGTCCCGGAGACCGCATATGTCCCGCCGGCGGTCCAGAGCTCTCCGCCGCTATCAACCGTGTGCCAGTTGAGCTCCTGTGCAAATCCGCGGCCTGGTACGAGCACGATCGCCAGCACCGCGGCTATGAGGATCAGTTCGCGAGTGCGAGTTCTCATGAAAGATATCTCCTTGTCCACGGCTCAGACGCCAATGCGCACGCTGCCGCCGCACGATTCAATCCGCATCGGCTTCGTAACCACAGGCGTCGCCGTGTAGTCGCCGGCCTTCACCTTCAGCGTCGGCGTGATCACCGGGGCATTGGAACCGCCGTAGATCGCGGTAATCCCCTCACCTAAGGTGGACCAGGGCTCCCACCAGGTGCCGTGTTCGGTTCCGGCGTAGCCATTGTCGACCCAGACTTCGATCGCCGGATCGCGGAACGCCTCGACGTCCATCGCATTGTCGTCAATGGAACGCGCGTTGTCGGCATCGTCGTTCGAAGGGAATACGCCGCAGGGGAATGTATCCACGCCGAGCGACACTCCGTCCCAGGTCTGGTTGGGATTCGAGAAGCGCGGCACAACGTTGGCGAAGTTATTGCCGGCATCGTCGTACGCCATGATCGTGCGCCAACCCGTGCCGCTCGACCCGGTGAACCGGTGTCCGAACGAGTAGCAGTACTCGTTGCAGCCCGTGCCGGCGTCGCCGTGGTTGTGGGCGCATCCCTGCAGATGTCCGACCTCATGGGCCAGGACGTGGGTCCCGTCGTCCACGTCGTCCTCTTCGATTACACAGTACCCATGGGCTTCGTTCGGCGTGCAGAACGCGATGCCCGCCAGCGCTGCGTCGGATTCCGCGACCATCAGACAGACCAGGTCCGCGCCGATCTCGTCCCGCTGCACCGGGGCAAAATCCAGAAAGCCGTCGTTGTCGTCCTGGAGACGGTCGCGATCCGTTTCGAGATCACCGGACTCGGTGTAGGTAACCTGCCGCGCGTCAAGCAGGAACATGCGTGCGCTGATGTTACTGTCGATATACGCCTGGTTGGCCAGGTCGACGCCCGTCTGGCACAGCGCGATCGCGGCGGAGGTGCCGCCGTTGGCATTCGCGGCCGCGACGGTGTAGTACATTAGAAGGTCAAACCGCCGGCGCGGCGCGGCGCAGGCGCGCGGCTGACCCGTGGAGCCCGGACGTTCCGCCGCGTCGGCCTCGGCGTGTGGGGCTTGAGCGCCGGACGGGGACGGCGTTCCGGCGGCCGCCACATCTCCCGCGCCGCATCCCTCGTTGCCCGCAATCGCGGGCAACAGCACGTGCACACCGTTGCCGGCGTAGCGCAACCTGTAGTTCACTTCAGCGTGCACGTACTGAATGACCCCCACAACTACATCATCCTGTGCGGTCAGCACGATGAGGCTCTCTGGATCGCCGTTCACGCGGCCGAAGATGCTGAACGACGTTGCGCTCCGATCTTCGCGGCGTTCGGCGACACCGAAGAACCCAGGAACGAGGTTATCGAGTGCGATCAGGTCGCCGGCATGCACCGCCCGCAACGCGACGAAGTCAACGCTGAAGGGCAGCGCTTCAGGCGGAACGGGGCGCGTGGCCCGGGCCGCCAGCGACGCGTCCGCGATCAGCGGGTAGCGCGTCCGGGGACCTTCAGGATTCTGCCCGACGGCGGCCAGCACGATTGTGAGCGCCGCGAGCGCGGCCAAGACCCTGCCGAATTTCGTCTTCATGGTCAAACCTGCCTTTCAGATGGCCGCTGTGCCTAGTGGAGATTGACCAGGACCAGGACCAGACCCTTCTCGCCCCTGGGCAGCACAGTCATGGCTTTCCCGATTACGGCCCCGCTGCGGCGCTGAGCATCGACGGCCTTCATTGCGTGCCCCGGCGTGTCGGCGGTGGTGAGCAGGTCGCCCGGCGCGATCCCCGCCGCCGTCGCATCGCAGCGCGTCCACACGCGTCCGGAGAGCGCGATCGGCGGAGCATCTTCCAGGCCCTCCAGGTTGCCGAGGATAGCACCGACCGGGATATCGCCCGCGCCACTCACGACGCCCGCCACCCGCGTGTTGTAGGCACCGCGCGACAGGCACAGCCGGCCGGGCTGGTCCGCGTCAATCATCACCACCGCACCGGGCTCCACGCGCTCGGTCGTCGGAAAACGCTCGGAGACGTCGGCGCCAAGCACCTCGAGCACCTTCACCTTCGTGGTGCCGTCCCGGTCAATCTGGAGCATCTTCTCATTGACCGTCGGGTTGACATCGGTGCCGTAGGTGATGACCAGGTCGCCGACGTTGTCCGTCGTGCGGGCATAGATGCCCCACTTGTGCAGCGTATCGGCGCCGGCGGAGTTGGGTGTCTTCTCGGCCAGCGTGATGCCCGAGGCCACGTTGCCCACGTCATCGCTGTACAGCCCCAGCCACGCATTGCCGTCGTCCTCGATGATCGCGTCCTCGAACGCCAGATCGCTGCTGTAGAAGCCCGCGGCGCCATTCCGGACATGGAGTCTGGCCGAGGCATTCGTCAGGCCGATGCCGACGTCGCCGCCGTCAGGCTGCAACGCGAGCGTTGAGAACACGTTGTCCTGCACCGCGTGGATCTCGTTGCCGTTCAAGTCCATGAACTCAATCGTGTTGCCGGTTGTGGACGGAAACTCGCTCGTGATCCGCAGCGTGTTGGGTGGCTCGAACGGCGTTGTGCCGATCGCCTTTACATGCAGGTGAGAGTTCGGGTTCTCCACGCCGATGCCAACGTCCCCGTCCGACTTGATCACGAAATAGCGCGCGTTGTTGTTGGGCAGGCGATCGCTGCCGTACGTGATGCTGAGGTCGTCGCCGTTGGTGGTCGTCCGCTGCATGAGCGACCACTTCGTCAACTCCCCGGTACTGGAGTCAATCTCGGAGAGCGAGATGCCCGAGCCGGGCGTGCCGAGCCCATCTGAGTAGAGACCGAGCCACGCCTCGCCGCCTTCGATCACGATTTGTTCATTGCCCAGGTCGGACGCATCCAGGTTGGACAGGTTCACGGCCCCCTGCACGTGCAGTTCTACCAGTGGGATCGTCTCCCCAACGCCGACATTGCCGCTGTTGCTGTTCGTCAGGTCCGCACCCGTCAGCGTCCAGTTCTCATACAGCGCCCTGAGCGCCAGTGGCGCGGCGTAGATGCGTTGGCGCGGGCTCAGCAGCGTGTACGCGCCCGAGCTCGAACCCTCACGGACACCGATCTCCAGCCAGCGCGCATCCCCATCGAACGCGGAGGCACCGAAGTCAAGCACCGTCGAAAAAAGCCCGTCAACAACCACAATGTCCGCGGCGAGCTGGTTTCCACCGATCTGCGCGCCACCCAGCTCGTCATCAAATAGCTTGAATCGGAGATCGTAGGTCCCGTTGGCGGGCACGCCGGAAACATCGAGGCGCCCCTGAAACGTGAATGCACTCCCCGCTGGCACCTGGGCGCTGGCGGCGACCCCTACCATCGCGAGCGCAATCGCGCCCCAATCGAGCCACAAGCCTTTCGTTGACATGTCTGATTTCCCTTCGGCAAACTCCGGACCGCCTCGCGCCGTACGTCACGGCTTTGCCGGCGGTCCCTTCGGCAGTACAGACGACGTCGCGGGCGTTGGGCGGCAAAGAGTGACGGCGCAAAACGGGCCGGCCTCGGACGGGAGCGCATATAATTCAAAGAGTGTTCGGGTCGTCACGCCCCCGGGGCTGCGTGGCGCGGCTGCTCAGGAACCGTGCAGATGACTGCGTTGCCCGGCGAGATCACGACCGTCCTGCGGCGCGTCGCCGAGGGCGACCGCGAAGCCGTGGAGCGCCTCCTGCCGCTCGTCTACGACGAGCTGCGCATGCTGGCAAACGACCGCCTGCGCGCCGACGCGCGGCACACCCTGCAGCCGACCGCCCTCGTTAACGAAGCGTGGCTGCGCCTCGCACGGAAATCCCCGCCACAGTGGGAGAACCGGCGGCACTTCTTCTGCGCCGCCGCCGCGGTCATGCGCTGCATCCTCGTCGATTACGCGCGCGGGCGCCGGCGAATCAAACGCGGTAGCGGCCAGAAACCGTTGCCGCTCGAGGATCAACTTGTCGTGTATGAGAACAGCGCCCACGACCTGCTCGCGCTCAACGACGCGCTGCAGAAGCTCGAGCAGATCGCGCCGCGCCAGGTGCAGATCATCGAGCTACGGTTCTTCGCCGGGCTGTCCGAAGCGGAAACCGCGCAGCTCCTGGAGGTCTCCGAGCGCACGGTCCGCGGGGACTGGCGCCTCGCACGGGCGTGGCTGCTGCGCGAGATGGACGCGGGCTGATTGTCGGCTGAGGATTCGAGGAGTGCATGGACAGCCAGCGCTGGGGACGAATTCGCGAGCTCTACCATGCGGCGCTCGAGCTCGAGCCCGCGGAGCGCCAAGTGCTGTTCGCGGACGCAGAAGCGGAGGACCCGTCCATCGCAGCCGAGCTCCAGGACCTCCTGGCCAGCGACTCGCGCGCGGGCAGTTTTCTTGAATTGCCGTCGTCCGCCCGCGGATCATCCTGGTTCACCGCCCCGGAACCACCTCCCGCCGGTACGCACATCGGCGGCTACACGATTCAGGGGATTCTCGGTCACGGCGGGATGGGCGTGGTCTATGAGGCGGAGCAGGATTGCCCTCGCCGGACCGTCGCACTGAAGGTCATGCGGGCACTGCCTTACCTCGATGAGCTTACGCCGCGCCTGTTTCACCGCGAGGGCCAAGCCCTCGCGCGGCTCGCACATCCGGGCGTCGCCGCCATTCACGAAGCCGGCTGCAGTCCGGAAGGTTGGTACTACTTTGCGATGGAGCGCGTGGCTGGCACCGCATTGACGGACTATGTGCGGGACCACCAGCTGTCGCCGCGCGACACGCTGGAGCTGTTTCGGCGTGTGTGCGACGCCGTGCACTATGCGCACCAGCGCGGCGTCATCCACCGCGATCTCAAGCCGTCGAACATCCTGGTCACGGCCGATGGGCAGCCGAAGGTGCTTGACTTCGGCCTGGCGCGCATCGTGGAGCCTGGCGCGGATTACACGGATCTCACGGAGCCCGGTGTGTTTCAGGGGACGCTGGCATACGCCAGCCCCGAGCAAGCCGAAGGCCAACCCGGTAAAATCGACGTGCGCACCGATGTGTACTCGCTGGGCGTCATTCTCTATCAACTGCTGACCGGGAAGTTCCCATACGACGTGACGGGCGGCCTGCGCGACGTGCTGGACCGGATCCTGCGAGCCGAGCCGGTGCGCCCCAGCACGGTCGCGAAACAGATCGACGACGAAGTGGAAACCATTGTTTTGAAGTGCTTGCACAAAGAGCGCGACCGGCGTTACCAGTCGGCCGCCGACCTGGCCGACGACATCCGCCACTACTTGGCGGGCGAACCCATCGAGGCCAAAGGCGATAGCGCGATGTACGTGTTGCGCAAGACATTGGGACGCTACCGTGTGCCGGTGGCGTTTGGGGCCGCTTTGCTCGTGACGCTCACGATCGCGCTGGCGATCGCGCTGGTCGCGCAGCACCGCGCCGCACAAGAGCGCGACCGTGCGTTGGTCGCCGAGCAACGCAAGCAGCGCGTGCTCGCGTGTCTCACGGATGTTTTTGGTTCCGCCAACCCACTGAGTGGCCGGCGTACCGCCGGGGGCTCGTCGGCCGGAACCAAGACGTTCTATGCCGGCCAAGACGGAGAGATTGCGACGGTCGTGGATCTACTGCAGGAGGCCGTTCGGCGTCTGGATGAGGCGGAGCTGGACCCATTCGTCGAGGCTGAGCTGCGTTACGTCCTCGGCAAGACACTGGCCGAAAGCGGCCAGTTTGAGCCGGCGGTCACGCAGTTGCAGAAGGCGGTCGCGCTTCAAGGGACGCAGTTGGGCCCTCAGGCGGAGGCCACACTCGCGAGCGTCGAGCGACTGACGTACGCCCTGTTCCAGAGCGGCCATACCGTCGAGGCCCTGGCGCTGGCCCGCCCGAACTACGAGTCAGTTCGGGCGGCGCGCGGGCCCGCCGACGTCATGACCCGCACCTTCGCCACCCACGTGGCCCGCGCGCTCGCAGCCGACGGGCGTTTCGAAGCAGCGGTGGGATTCCTGCGCGAGCTCTCCAGCGCCGCGGCCGCTGCGCGCGAGGAATACGACGAGCAGGTGGTCGAACTGCGTTTCGAGCTTGCGTCGGCATTCAGCGACATCGGCCGCGCCGCCGAGTCCCTGGCTATCAACCGCGACGTCATGCGCGTCTTGGCCCTTCGTCCACAATCGCGGCTTCTGTACCTGCGCGCCGCCGAAGGTGCCGCTGACGCGCTCTACGACTTGGGGTGTTACCGCGAGGCCGCCGAGGCGAGCCGCGCGGTGGTGGACGCTTACATCGCCGAGTACGGTGAGGACCATCCGTTCACCGCCTACCAGATGGTCTATCTGGCGCGTTCGTTGGGTGAGGCTGACCAGTTGACTGAGGCGCGAGACGTCGCCGAGAAGGCCCTGGCCTGCCACCAACGATTCAGCGGTGATGAGAACCTCGATACGTATCGCGCGGAGCGCTGCTTGGCCCGCATCCTGGCGCGCCTGGACACCGACTTGGAGCGCGCCGAAGACCTGGCGCGGCACGCCTTGGCGGGTTACGAGCGCGCGTTTCAGCCCGGTCATTTCAACAATCTTTATGCCCGCGACGTGCTGGCGGTCGTGCTGCAGCATCGCGGGCGTCTGGACGAAGCCGAAGACGCCTTCCGGCAGAATGTTGCGGAGGCCAGCGGTTCGCGGGAGATTCTCATTCGGACCCGCGCCTCGCTGGGGCTGGGCATGTGTCTGGCGCAGCGCCGCAAGTACGCGGAAGCGGAGACCTATTTCCTGGCGGCGGCGGACTCGGCCGAGCAAACCACCGGGCTTGATTCCGACCTAGCCCACCAAGTCGCTAGCGCAATGCTGAGCTTCTACCAGGAGTGGAACGCAGCGGCCCCGGAGTGCGGGTATGCGCTGAAGGCCGCCGACTGGCGAGCGAAGCTGGCAGCGCTCCGAGCGACGGTGCGGCGGGCAACCGAGAGTGGGAGCGAAGTGGAGTCGGTGTTCCAACCGTGAGATGGCAGACGCGGCCGACGGGGCCAGGGCGCTGCACTGCTCGACCGACCATCGGCAACCCCCTAGGCGCTGCACTTTGCAACCGCCGTTGACACCCAGGGGGTTGAACGACCATTTCGCTCTGGACAATTGTCAGGAACTGATGTTGCTCAAGCGAGAACATCTCGGACTTCGCTGCCTGTCAATTACCACGCAAGCGCTCCCGTGACAGCCCCAGCATCTGCGCCGAATTCCACTTGCGGCGTCGGGTAGAATGGCCATCTGCGGCTTCGCCATCGCGTACTCGGCGGGCTTGGGCGGCCCATGAGGAGTCGCGATGTGCCGCGCAGCGCAGGGGAAACGGCCATGCCGGCGTGGAAGACTCTGCCGACTCCCGCGGAGATCGTGCAGCACCTCGATCGCTTTGTACGCGGACAGGCGCGGGCCAAGCGCGACCTCGCGTCGTGCGTCTACCGCCATTATCTCGCGCTCGCGTATGGCGAAAACCACCCAGGCTCGCTATCTCCGTTCGGCAAGCGGCACGTGTTGTTACTAGGGCCGACTGGCGCGGGCAAGACGTTCCTTGTGACCACGCTCGCCGAGCATCTTGGCGTGCCGGTTGCCTTCGGCAGCGCCGCGAGTCTGGTCGAGAACGGCTATGTCGGTGAACATCTCGAGTCCGTTTTTCGCCGATTGCTTTCGGCGACGCGCGGCAGCACGGAGCTCGCCGAGCGCGGCATCGTGTTCCTCGATGAAATCGACAAGGTCCGTCGTCAGGAGGTCAATTCTCGGGACATCGCCGGCGAGGGCGTGCAGACGAGCCTGCTGGCACCATTGGATGGTTGCCCGGTCGAGGTTCGCTTCGATTCGGTATCCGGATGCACGCTCAACACGTCCAGGATGCTGTTCATTTGTACCGGGGCGTTCAGCGGCCTGCCGGAACTGATTCGGCGTCGCATCAGCGCGGGGTCCACGTTCGGATTCCGCGTCTGCGAGGAGGATCCGTTGGCCCTGAGTGACGACGAGTTGCTCGCGCGGGGTGAGCTGCAGGACCTGGAAGCGTACGGTTTCATCCCGGAGTTTCTGGGACGGTTCGCGGTGATCTCGACGGTCACATCGCTGAGTCGGGACGACCTGGTGGGTATCCTGCGCGACACGGAGGAATCGCCCTTGGTGCGGCAGCGCCGGTGGTTCGCGCAGCACGGGGTCGAACTGCTGCTATCCGACGATGCCTTCGACGCGATCGTCGACCTCGCGATCCGCAACCGCACCAACGCCCGCGGGCTGGAACGGATCTTGGCCAAGATGCTGGCGACGTTAGATTTTCAGCTGCCGGAGCTGGCTGCGAGCGGCGTGAGTTCGATTCGCATGGATCGCAAGGCACTTCTGGGACAGGGTGAGCCGCTGATTCGGCGCGGGGGCTCTGCCATGCGCGACACTGCTACGGCCGCCAACGCGCTGCGGACCCAGGTGGCGGGCCTGCTTGCCGGCGATGGCTGTTCTGCGCCTGCCCGGGCTAAGAACGTGTCGGCGAAGGCACCAGTGGGACATGGCAGGCCTGTGTCGCGTCCACCCAGTCAGCGACCGCGGCAACTCCAGTTGCCCTTCGAAGATCCGCCGTCGCCGAGCGACATACCCTTCTGAGCGAGTGCCGCGGCAGGATGTGTCCTTCGCCAAAACTCGGTCCGCCTCGCGCGCAAGGACTTGTGCGTTTCGCTTTTTCGGGGCTGGCCTGGTACGATTCCGCCGCACAGCACCCGGACGGAGAGGCCGTGATGGGCGTCGTGTGCGTGATCGTCTTTCTGCTGGCGCCGCTTCGCAACCGCGCTAACCTCGCCGCCGCGACAGCGTCATGCAGGACCTCACTATCCGGCAGCAGGTGCTTGCGCCGATGATTAGAATCATCGGCGCAAGTACCGGGCGGATTATGTCTCGCTGCTGCGGGCACTTGCGATTGGGGCTGTTTCGGGAGCGCAAACGACGCACGCGTCAACCTTGGAGCTGGCGCCGCTCGCCGGGACGCCCGTATCCGGTTTCTCACGCCCAGACCCTGAACGAGTTCTCCGAAGCTGGGCAGCCTCAGCATCCCGACGCCTCCGCCGCG
>ERZ795059.4559-NODE-4559-length-12948-cov-6.695881_pt1 | contig 12948 bp, 11 predicted proteins | sample MGYA00375143_ERZ795059 | MGnify/ENA primary metagenome ERZ795059 (study PRJEB30188, sample SAMN05720168) | activated sludge metagenome | isolation source: Anaerobic digester | place: USA | collected 2015-01-07 ... | reverse complement strand
GTATTACAATATTCTATAAATAGAATATCTGGAATTGTGAATATATGAAAAATATTAAAGAAAAAATATCAATAGTAATCCTTCTAATTATAAATTTATTTTTTTTAGTGAAGTATGTAGAAAGAGTAACTGAATATTATTTAGCAATATCTGTAATAATTTCAATAATTTATTATTCGATTTATCATTTTAGAAATCTTATAAAATTTAAAGTTCATTACAAAAAATTCCTTATTTTCTTTATAGCAGTGATTTACATCATTTTTTCAGTAATTCTGTTTAATTTAATACTTCAACCATCTCTGAACGTTGACAGATTTAGCGTTATAACTTCATTCTGGGATAGCTATTTTAATTCCGGCTACGTCTATAATGCGATATCACATTTAGGCAATATGCCGGGCCCAATGCCTTTTTACTTTCTGTTTGCTTTACCATTTTACTTTACAGGTGAGTTGGGTTTCTTTTCGCTTTTTGGTTTGATTGTTTTTGTTGTAATTTTAAAGTATTCAAAAATCAATTTGAATAATCAAATAGCTGGAGTACTTTTAGTAACCTGTTCTGCGTTTTATTTGTGGGAAACAATTTCAAGAAGCAATATTTTCACGAACAGCAGTTTGATTGTGCTATCAATTTTATTTTTTATTCATTCACTAAATATGAAAAAAAACAGGCATTTATTAATAAATGGCATAATTATCGGGTTGCTGATTTCGACCAGAAATGTACTAATCATACCATATATTATATTATCAATTTATTTACTGAAAAACAAAATATATAGTATGAGAGATTCACTAAAAATTATTTTAATAATATTTACTGCTTTTGTTGCGACTTTCCTGCCATTTGTAGTTAATCATTTTCAGGAATTTTTAGAAATGAATCCATTTATAATCCAATCTTCTTTTTTAATGCCAAGCTGGTTAAGCATATTCTGCATTCTTCTTACATTTTTATCGTTTTATTTTATTAAAGAAAAAGAAGATATTTTCTTTTATAGTGGTTTCTTTTTGTTTACTACCATAATGATTTACTTCATTTATCACTTAATTACTGATGGATTAAACGCAACATTTTTTGGGAGCAGAGCCGACATTTCATATTTTATACTATGCACCCCGTTTTTCTTCTATTTTATTTTAAAAGGAAATGAAAGAAATTCATCTCTTCAGTCATAAAAGCAACAATCTGTTTGTGTATTTTGACTTTTTGGATTGAGAAGTCCTACATCTTGAAGATGTCATTGGTAAACAAAGTGAGAAATCTCAAAGTCTGTAGTAGCAAAGACTTGTGAGATTCTTCGCTGCGCTTCAGAATGACAGATTATATTACCATTATTGTTAGCAATTTGGTATTAATGCTTGATTTTTCAGTTCCGGTAAGTTTAAAACAAATTTCAATTTCAATCGTATAAAGAGAAAAAAACTTTTAATTATTAATATTAAGAAGTAATTAATTTTCTTAATTTAGTATTAGAAAAAGAATATAATTTTTAATAAAATCTCTCTTTTAATCAAATATGTAAATAATTGTATATGAAGAAATCTAAGTATTTTATTTTTGCCGGGATATTAATCATAATTATTATCGCTGTATGGCAGCTCTTTTTTGTCAAAGCAACTGAGGATAATATTCTAATCAAACCAAGTTATGGTAAGTTTATTCAAACAGTGAGTTCTACTGGTGAACTTCAGGCAAAGAACTCAATTGAAATCATGGGACCTTCGAATGCAAGAAGTGTAAATATCTGGCAGATGAAAATTTCCCGCCTTGTTGACGAAGGAACTCAGGTAAAAGCCGGCGACTTTGTTGCCGAACTTGATAAAGCTGAAATAATGGGAAAAATTAAAGATGTTGAGCTTAATATCCAAAAATTTGAATCGCAATATTTGCAAACTCAGCTTGACAGCACTTTAACCTTGTCTGCTGCAAGAGACGAAATTGAAAATATGAAGTATTCTTTAGAGGAAAAAGTACTTCTTAAAGAGCAATCTAAATATGAGCCACCAGCTACTATTCGTCAGGCAGAAATTGATTACGATAAAGTTGAAAGAGCTTACAAGCAGGCAATGAAAAATTATGAAACAAAAGTAAAACAATCAAAAGCAAAAATTGCTGAAGTTGGTACTGATTTATCAAAAGAAAGGCAAAAATTAACAAATTTGATGGATATTTTGAAGGAATTTACGATTTTAGCCCCTGCTGACGGAATGGTGATTTATGCAAGAGAATGGAATGGCTCCAGAAGAATTGTCGGCTCTACCATCAGCCCCTGGGACCCCGTTGTTGCTACGTTGCCAGACCTTTCATCTATGCAGTCCATTACTTACATTAATGAAATTGACATTCAAAAAATTAAAACAAATCAAAAAACTGTCATCAAACTTGATGCTGCTCCTAACAAGTTCTTAACTGGAACAGTTACAAGAGTGGCAAATATTGGTGAGCAAAGGAAAAATTCCGATTCAAAAGTATTCGAGGTAGTTATTCAAATTAACGAAAAAGACACTACTCTTTTACCTTCAATGACCACAAGCAACGAAATCAATATCGCTACAATTGATAGCACGCTGTTTGTTCCTATTGAGTGCATACATACTGAAGACGTAAAAGGAAAAAAATTAAATTTTGTTTACAAAAAAAATGGAAAAGGTATTGTAAAACAGCAGGTTGAACTCGGTATTATGAACGAAAATTCTGTAATAATCAAAAAAGGAATGACTCGTGAAGATATGATTTATATGAACACACCTGATAAAACAGAAAATATTCAAGTATCTTTTTTAATGAAATAATCAATGAGAATATTCATCTATAATTTTTTAATAGCAAGCGAAGCTATTCTTCAAAATAAATTAAGAGCGGTGCTTACTTCTCTCGGTATCATCTGCGGAGTTGCTTCTGTTATTGCTATGCTTGCAATTGGAAAGGGCGCCGAGCAGGAAATACTTGAAAAAATGAGATTACTCGGCACTAATAACATCATTATTAAACCACTTGATTTAACGAAAAAAAGCGAAGCCACAGAAGAATCTAACGAACAAAAAAAAGAGGAAAAAAACAAATACACGCCCGGCTTAAATCTTGCCGATGCAAATAGCATTGAAGACCTTCCCAATGTTGATGCTGTTAGCCCTGAAACCGTAATTGAGACACTTGCTTTGAGGGAAGGAACAAAATACAATATTAATTTGGTCGGAATAAAGTCAGATTATTTCAAAACCAATAGTTTTAATATTAAAAGTGGAAGTAATTTTTTAGAAAAAAATCTTGAATTTGGTGAGCCAGTTTGCATTATTGGTGCTGGAGTCCGAACTAAACTCTTTCCCACTGACGACCCAGTCGGGAAATCAATTAAATGTGGGCATCTCTGGCTTAAAGTTATTGGCGTTCTGGAAGAAAAAAATATCTCTAAAGAAAACATACAAAACCTTGGTATCAGGAATTACAATTTTGAGGTTTACGCTCCAATTTCTACTGTCTTGCTGCGTTTCAAAAACAGGTCTTTAATTACAAAAAAAGACCTTGCCTCCAATCGAAGTTCCGATGATGGTGAGGAAGATAATAATAAAGATATAAATTTAAATCAGTTAGACAGAATTGTTGTTACTGTAAACAAAAGCGAAAATGTAACTAAGCTGAGCGATGTGATTGACAGAATGTTGCTTAGACGCCATAACGAAGTAAAAGATTACGAAATAATTGTTCCTGAACTTCTTCTTCAGCAAGAGCAAAGAACTAAGCAGATTTTCAATTTTGTGCTTGGGGCTATTGCATCAATTTCACTTATTGTTGGTGGTATTGGTATTATGAATATTATGCTTGCCTCGGTGCTTGAAAGAACAAAAGAAATTGGTGTCCGGCTTGCTGTGGGTGCTAAGCAGAAAGACATATTATTGCAATTCCTTAGTGAAGCTGTAGCAATCAGTTTAACAGGTGGTTTTATTGGAATTATTGCAGGTATTGCAGTGAGTTTAATAATTGAGTCTTCAACCGACATTAAAACAATTGTTTCTCCAATCTCAGTGCTAATCTCTTTCTTCGTTTCAATTAGCGTTGGACTTGTTTTTGGCATTATGCCTGCAAACCGCGCCTCAAAACAACATCCTATTGATTTACTAAGGTATGAATAGAATAATTTGTTAATCCTTCTTCTAAATTATTAATAGAGTTTACCTCCTTCCCAAATTGTATTTGGGAAGGATTTTTTTTATGAAAAGCATTAGATGGATTCCACGCTTTGAAAGTGAAGTTCATTTTTGCTTTTTATTAAAAAATCCTTTCAAAAATCAATTCATAAAATAAAATTATCAAATAATTTTATGCGAACCTAAATAAATTCATAGAAATACATTTCATATCAAATAAAAAATAATAGAATATTATAAAAATATTACAGTAAACTTAGGCAAAACTTCTTGCAGACGTTTTGTATTCTCTTGCGGACGTTTTCTTATCTATTGATGACGCTTTGAATAGTTTTGATAACGTTTTGAATAGTTTTGATAACGTTTTGAGTTCTTTTGATAACGCTTTGAATAGTTTTGATAACGTTTTGAATAGTTTTAATAACGTTTTGTATTCTCTTGATGACGCTTTGAATAGTTTTGATGATGTTTTGAATTCTTTTGATAACGTTTTGAATAGTTTTGATAACGTTTTGTATTCTCTTGATAACGTTTTGAATAATTTTGATGATGTTTTGAGTTCTTTTGATGACGCTTTGTATTCTCTTGATAATGCTTTGAATAGTTTTGATGACGCTTTGTATTCTCTTGATGATGCTTTGAATAGTTTTGATAACGTTTTGAGTGGTTGTTTTTTGCAGTTAATAGTGCTTTCTGACTGAAAAAACACGAATACGCTTAATTTTCTACTAAGGTTTTTAAAAAGAATAAGGTTACTTTTACTGAAATCAAAACCTTTTTCAATAATAAACCTTAGTAGAAAAATGAAACCAGTTTGAAAAACCTTATTAGCTTATTTTATATTGAATAGAAAAGAGAAAGTAATGTTCATATTTAGAGAAAGCTGCAAAGAAAAAAGCTTTTTAAAACTGAATGTTTATAAAAATATTACTTTTATTTCTTTTGCCTTGTTAAAATCACTATCAAGAGTAACTATTTCGAGATTATAAAGATTAGCAATAGAATACTGATAAGCATCATCAAAATCAAATTTAAATTTTTTACTTGCATCAGTTACTGAACTAAGTTGATTTAAAGGTATTGAAATTACATCAATTATATTTGTAATATCTTGTAAAAATATATTAAAAAAATTGCTCAATTTTTGTTTAAACAAAATTACCCCGATTGAATGTAAAGAAAAATCAGATATTAATAAATTACCTTGATTGTTGTTCAAGAAATTTTTACAATCTTCTTTTTTTGTTTGATTTAATAAAATTTCTAAAAAAATATTTGTATCCACAAGAAACATTATCGCCATTCCAATGATTTATGCTGCAATTCTACAGATGAATATTCTTCTTTCAAACCAGATAAACAATCTTCCCATTCAAAACTCAATTGTTGAATAGATGTATTTCCAGCTTCTTTTGGATTGGTCAATATTTCAATATATCTTAATAAATCCATCTGCAATCTTGGATTCATTCCTGTTACTTTCTTTTCTATTAAATCACTTATCATACTTTCTCTTTCTTTATATCTTTACTCAAAAATAAGAATTATTAATTAAAAAAGCAAATTAAAATAGATGTCTCTCATTAGAAATGGTAGCTAAGTAAATGTTTTTTCTTCCCAATTTCAACTTGGGAATGAGAAGAATGATAAAAAAAGATGTGCCACACTTAGAAAGTGTGGCACATCTATTAAAAAAAGATTTTATTCCCCTGTAAGCCCTTGATTAAGTAGTTCGGAGCGTTCTGCTATTTGCAAATTCTCAATAATTGTGTCAATAAAACCTTCAATCACCTCGCGCAGAGGATAATTTTTCCCTTCACCTTCGAGCCGATGGTCAGTAACGCGGTTTTGAGGCCAGTTGTATGTGCGGATTTTTTCAGAGCGGTCTCCTGTTTTCACCATAGATTTGCGTGTTGAAGAAATTTCATCTTGCTGCTTTTTTAGTTCCATTTCATATAAGCGGGAACGAAGCACTTTCATTGCTTTTTCTCGGTTTTTCAACTGAGAACGTTCATCTTGGCAACTTACAACAATCCCACTTGGAATGTGAACAAGACGCACTGCCGTTTCCACTTTATTAACGTTCTGCCCACCTTTTCCACCTGAGCGGAAAATATCAATACGCAAATCTTCTTCTTTTATATCAATATCCACATCTTCAGCTTCAGGAAGCACTGCAACAGTGGCAGCAGAAGTATGAATTCTTCCATTTGCTTCAGTATCGGGGACGCGCTGGACGCGATGAACACCACTTTCATATTTCAATTTTCCGTAAACATCTTCACCGGAAATAGAAAATACCATTTCCTTGAAGCCCCCACGTTCACTTTCATTAAAATCAATAACTTCTAATTTTAATCCCACCCTCTCAGCATATCTTTGATACATACGGAACAAATCGCCGGCAAAAATACCAGCTTCATCGCCGCCAGTTCCAGCTCTTATTTCAAAGATACAGTTTTTAAAATCATTAGGGTCTTTTGGAATAAGCAATATTTTCAATTCTTCTTCTAATTTTTCAAGTTCTTCGTTCAGTTGCTCATTATCGAGGTATGCAAGTTCTTTGAATTCATTATCGGTGCCGGGTGAATTTATAAGTTCTTTATTTGCTTCTAATTCCGAAACAACTTTGAGGTATCTTTTAGAAACCTCAATAATCGGACTTAGCATTTTCTTTTCTTTTGAAATATTTTTGTATAATTTTACGTCATCAACTATATTTATGTTATTGAGTTGTTCGTTTAATGAATTATATCGCTCTAATATTGATTCTAATTTTTCTTTCATACTTCTTTTTAAATTTTAAAAAAATATTATACAAAATTACTTCAAATTTTAGAAATAAGAGCAATGAATTTGAAAATTTATTAAATTGCAAATAAAAATCTCTGGAGAAATAAATGAAATATAAGCAGTTGTCAAATATATTGATATTGGTTTTAATACTTTCCATTACAAGTTGCATTGAAGAAAATCCGAATTTAGTAAATCCACCCCCACAAACCGAATCTGTAAGGGTGCGTTTTTTGAATTTAGCAACTGATGGATATACCCGCACACTTTACTTATCCGAAAATGTAAAAACAATTGCAACAAACACGGGTGAAATTTCTCCGGCAATTAAACCAGACCAGGACTCGGCTTATGCTTATATTAAAAGGAATGATATTGTTGATTATAAAACTCCAAGGAAGCTCAGATACTCAAGAGGCACAAATTACACTGTTGTTGGTCTGCCATCTCCCGATAATGCCCCAAATTATCAGGCATTGGATACAATAATAGTATTTACAACAATGACTATTTATGATAAGGAAAAAAATATTAGTTATCTAAAAGTATTTAATGCAATACCAGATACAACAAGCTCTTATACGTTAACGCTTGGTTGTCCAAATGGAAATACTCTTGCAGGTTCTATAAATTATCGTGGCGTAAGTGCAGTCCAGGAATTAAAGTATGGCACTCATGCAATTTCTTTAATGAAAAACAGAGCCGGCGGACAAGATATTTTAGGTTTATATTCTGTAGATTTAGCAGACCAAATGCAGTATTGCTTAGTATTAAGACGCAATCAGGAAGGAAAAGAAGAAGTTTGGCTATTGGACGAACTGAACTCAACAACTATCAATCTATCTAAAGCAAATGAATTACCACAAAGAGTTACCTCAATCAGAGCAGTAAATTTTTCTTCAAATTCTGTTTCTGTAAAAAAAGACGATGAATTTATTGCAAATAACCTCCCATCAAACCAAATAGGTGAATATTCAGATTTATCTGCCTGCGAAACCAAGTATAGTGATACTTTGATTACTTATTTGACTGATGAAGAAAAAAGCAGAGTTTCCGCTTCATTAGAAGTGCTTGAAAAATACACAGCTTTTGTGTTTGATTCTGCATCATCAAAAGCTCACTTTACCATTCTTGCCCAACCATTTAAGCTATATGAAGATTTAACGGGAAAAGCAGTGATTAGAGTAATCAACTATGCATACAAACTGCCCGGACTAACATTTTCGCTTGGAGCAAGAAACAATTCATCAAGTTCGCTCGGATATACTTCCGGCGAAGTTCTTGCTACTGCACTAACAAGTGGTTCAATATCTTCGCCTGTTCTAATTCAAGCAGGAATGTTACCAATTACTGTTTTCACATCAACTCAGCCGGCTAAATATATTTTCGGAACAAACTACGAAGTTGAAGCAGGCAAGAGCTATATAATTGCATTTTTCAATGATAGCAACGGCGATTATAAATTTACAGTAGTAGAGGAAAATGAAGAACGTTTGTCTGTTGATTATCTGGAAGAAGGTAGTTTTGTGGATATTGTTCATCTTTTCCCCGGAAATCAATATGTGAATATCAGCATTCCGTCAATTTTAAGTTCAGTGAAAATTGATTTTACAACGAGTTTGGCAACAGTAGTGCCAGTCGGAAACAATCAAATTACAATAAACGATAAATCAGTTGATTTAGACGCTCAGGTAAAAAACAGGAATTTGCTTATTGCTGCCGGCTCAAAAGATGATTTAGAAATTTTATCAGTAATTTCTGAGCCGATGGCTTCAAGTATAAGTATCTACAAACGAAGATTTATAAATGCCTGCAAAGACATTCCAGCAATTTCTGTTCGTATGGACTGCGACACCTGTTCGCTTATTGCCGAACGCGTAGTATATGGCAAAACTACAACTCCAGAAACAATAAACAGGGAAAAAAAGCTAAGTTTATTCTTTATAAATTCCGATGATAATAAGCTATTACAGCGCCTTGCAGACTTATCGTTAGTTCTTGGAAAAAATTACTCAATAATATTTGGAGCCGGACAGAAAGCAGGAGAGTATTCAATAGTAGTGCAGCAGGAGTTTTAAAAAGATTTATCATTTTTGCTTATAATAATATAAAAGTATAATATGGAAGAAACAAAAGATAAAATTGATATTGATGAACAAAATAAAGAAATTGAGCAAGAGGATGTTGGTATTTCAAAAATTACAAATCCTTACAATCCAGACCAAATTAAAATTGACCAACAAAATGTAAATCTTGGCTTTATAATAGAAATGCTTGAAAACGATGAGATAGATTTGATGCCAGATTTTCAAAGGTCTATAGATTTATGGGACAATACAAAAAAAAGCAGATTAATTGAATCACTTCTTTTAGGTTTGCCTTTACCGTCTTTTTATTTTAGTGTTGATGATAATAATAAATGGGTCGTTGTTGATGGTTTGCAGCGTCTTTGTTCATTTAAAGATTTTATTATTGACAATAAGTTAGTTCTGACTGGACTTCAATTTTTAGACAAATACGAAGGCAGAACTTTTAGCCAGCTTTCACGAGAAGATATAAGGAAAATAAGTGGTGCAAAAATTAATTGTTATGTAATAGAAAAACAGACACCACCAAACGTAAAATTCTTAATATTTCAAAGAGTAAATACTGGTGGATTAGTTCTTAAACCACAAGAAATGCGTCACGCTTTAAACCAAGGCATTCCAGCAAATTTTATTAAGGAATTAGCAGAACTTGAAGATTTTAAAAAAGCTACAAGTAATAAAATTACTACCAAAAGAATGGAAGACCGAGATTTTACTAATAGATTTGTAGCTTTTTATCTATTAGGTTATGAAGATAACTACAATGGCGAACTTGACAGATTTCTTAATGACGGTATGGAGAAATTAAAAGAAATTTCTGAACAAGAAAGAGAGAAGGTTAAAACTGCTTTTAAAAATTCTATGCTTTTATCTTTTGAAATCTTTGGTGAAGATGCTTTTAGAAAACGTTTTAACCTTAATGATATGCGAAAACCAATTTCTAAATCAATTTTTGATACAATTAGTGTTAATTTAGCTTGGTTAAATGATGAGCAGCAAGAAATTATACTGCAACAAAAGGAATTGTTTAAAACAGAATTAATTTCATTATTTAACAATGATAAAGCATTTTTAGCATCAATTACAAATGCTACTGGTCAAAAATCAAATGTAAAAACTAGATTTGAAACTATTAAAAAACTATTAAATAAAATATTAAATGATAAATCAATTTGATATAAAAAACTTTAAATCTCATTCATTTACTGAATTAAAACTTTCCAATATGAATGTTTTGACTGGGCTTAATGGAATGGGAAAATCGTCAGTAATTCAAGCACTTTTGCTTCTTCGGCAGACTTACCAAAAAAATATGCTTAATGAAGGATTAGAGCTAAAAGGAGACTTATGCAATATTGGTGTTGCTAAAGATGCTCTTTATCAATCTGCTGAAGATGATATAATTGAATTTTCAATAACTAATGAAGGCGATAATCTTTTTTCTTGGGCTTTCTATGTTGATAATAATGATTTATCTAATACTTTTATAAAAGTTGATAAAAGCAAAATGAATCAAGTGATTAACTACTCTTCAATGAGTTTATTCAATAAAAACTTTCAATACATAAGTGCTTTTAGAAATGGTCCTACTCAAGATTACGAAAAAGATACTTCGACTGTAGAAATTTTTCATCAAATTTCAAAAAAAGAAGGTAGATGTGAGTTAATAGCGCATTATTTAGACTTTTTTAGAAATTCCACTATTTCAGATTTATCTTTAAGAATGGAAAATACTACAGATGATTTATTGCTCTATCAAGTTAAGAATTGGCTTCAAATAATCAGCCCGGAAATAGATGTTCACATTGAAGCACTTGAATCAAGTTATAGATTAAACTATAGTTTTAGTAGAGGCAAGAACAGCGTGCCAACAGAAAAATTCAGAGATCTAAATATTGGTTTTGGTATATCTTATACTTTACCCATTATTGTTGTTGCCTTACATTCACCAAAAGATAGTTTAATAATCATTGAAAATCCTGAAGCCCATATTCATCCTTCCGGTCAGGCAAAACTTATGGAATTGCTTTGTAAAGCCGCAAAAGCTGGTGTACAGTTTATTATTGAAACGCATAGCGACCATATAATAAATGGACTATTAGTAGCTTGCAAAAAGGAAATAATAGATAAAGAAGATATTAATATTTATTTTTTTGATAGGGATTTGAAATCTCATTCTACTAAATCATATTTTTTACCTATTTTAGAAGGAATTAAAATAAAGCATCCTCCAGAAGGATTTTTTGACCAAATCGACAAAGATATGGAAACTCTAATGGGATTTTAATTATGGACAATATTAGTGTTAATTTGTTCTTATTGTTTCCAGAATCGAATCCGACAAATAAATGGATGTTATCTAATAATCATTTATTAGATGATGAGAAAAAATTGCATAATTTTATTTGTGAATTTGAAAAATCACTACACTTAATTAAAATAGAAAATTACTCTGGATATTATGATAGTTCTAATATTAAGAATTTTTTAGCTAATTTTGAAATTCTAAAAGATTATTATCCCAAATCAATGGTTTTTAAAATTCGTACTATTTTAGAAGATTGGTTTAATTGGCGAGATAATCAACTTCAATCAAATGAGAAAGAGTATATATTATTTAATCAGAAAATTAATGATAATAGCTTTTGTGAAATAGCTGAAAGAAAAATAAAGAATCCAGAAAATAAATATTTATTGTTGAATTATTATGCTTGTAAAATTAAAGTTAATCAATTACAGATTAAAGTTGAAAACAATACAGTAAGCATTTTCTTAGTCAATAAAGATAATTTATTTGATTGGTTTTGTGAAAATAGGATTCCAGCAAGAGTTTTCCATATAAATCCCAAACATGGTGAAAATGGTAAAGGAAATTTTCCTAAAGCAAGTCTTTTAATGTGCAATAAAGAAGAAGCTCAATTTCTTTTAAATATAGCAATTGGCGAGGAAATAAAAGAATTATTCCAATACGATTCTCATTATAATATGTATTTAGTCTTTAAATATGAAAATGAACCTAATAACCAATACCATGGATATCATATTGATAAGGATTCTGCTGAAATACCTAAAATAATTAAAGATAGACTTGAATCCCAATATTTTTTAAACAAGTGAAGTTCTATAAATTGTCATTCCCTGGCATTTATAAACAAAGACGTTTACTTCTGGGAAAATGAACGATAAGGGAAGAAAGTCATACTATCAAAAAGTTGATAGCATGACAAAAATATTGTAAAAGTTCCAAATTCTCCTTCCCAAGTGCAACTTGGGAAGGTGGAAAAACTTGTTGTTCGAATGAATTTTATCTAAAAATTAGCAAATTAAGTAGTTAAGTGCTGAAAAAGCCAAAGTGTCATTCCGATCGCAGCAAGAAATCTCACAAATCCTTGTTAACACTATATTTGAGATTCCTCACTTCGTTCAGAATGACAAATAAACATATTATATCGTTAAAAGCAACTTGGTATAACATAATGTTTCAACAAAACTAAACATTTTTGCTTTCGCAGTTTGCACTTTGAGCTTTCTTTTCAATTTGAATGGTTGAATGTTCTATTCCAAAATTATCATGAAGCTGCTTGCAAACCTTACCAATGAAGTCATCATCTTTTTGTTCATCCGGCATAACAAGGTGAACTGTTAGTGAAATTTCAGTAGTACTCATAGCCCAGATATGCAAATCGTGAACTTCTTTTACTCCATATAACAATGATAGGTATTTTTCAACTTCTTCTATATTAATATTTTTAGGTACTGCATCAATTGAAAGATAAAATGAATCTTTTAAAAGTCCCCATGTGCCATAAGTAATAATAATAACTATTACAAGACTGATAATTGGGTCAATTAAATAGAAATCAGTTAGATTAATCATAAAACCAGCAACTACAACTCCGAGAGAAACACCTGCATCA
>ERZ795059.4557-NODE-4557-length-12953-cov-5.838114_pt1 | contig 12953 bp, 1 predicted proteins | sample MGYA00375143_ERZ795059 | MGnify/ENA primary metagenome ERZ795059 (study PRJEB30188, sample SAMN05720168) | activated sludge metagenome | isolation source: Anaerobic digester | place: USA | collected 2015-01-07 ... | reverse complement strand
GTTCCGGACACCATGTAGCTTACTACCGTATCGGTCGCGCTCGGCAGCGTTTGCGTCACTCGGAACTTGCCGTTGGTGGGGACATGGTCCTCAACTCCGTCGTCAACCTTGGCAATCGACACCGTGGCCTTGTCGTCGTCGGCAATGATCAACGTGGCGGTCCTGCTGGTTTCGCCGATGGCGATTTGGGGATCGCCGCTGGTGATCCCGGCCAACGTCACGACGGCGGTCTCGTTGTCTTCGACCAGGCTGTCATCCAGCACGACGACTTCGATGTCGGCCGTCAAGCTGCCCGCGGCGATGGTGACAGTTCCGCTGAGCAGCGTGTAATCGTTTCCGACCCCCGGGCTCGCGCTTCCGGCCACGGTGTAACTGAGTACGGTATCGGTCGAACTGGGCTTCGTCTGCGTGACGCGGAACCTGCCGCTGGTGGTCACCGCGCCCTCGGCCCCATCCTCGATCCGGGCGATCGACAGCGTGGCCGCATCTTCGTCAGAGATCCCGATCTGGGCCGTCGCGTTTTGGCTGTCGATCGAGATGTCTTCGTCGCCGCTGGTGATGGCTTCCAGCGTGATCATCACCGTTTCGGTGTCCTCGACGACGTCGTCGTCCAGCACGGCGACTTCGATGTCGGCGGTCGCGTCTCCGGCCATGATGGTGACGGTTCCGCTGAGCGTCACGTAATCGTTTCCCGCGCCCGGCAGTGCCGTGCCGGTCACGGTGTAGCTGAGGACCGTATCGGTGGCGCTGAACTTCGTCAGCGTGACGCGGAACTTGCCGTGACCAGGAGTCGCGGTCTCGACCCCGTCATGCACCTTTTCAATCGATACCGTCGCCGTGTCCTCGTCGGCGATGGACACCGTTGCCGTATGGTTGGCCGGATCGATCGTGGCCCCCAAGTTGTTCGTCCCTGTCAAGGTGACGATCACGGTCTCCGTCAACTCCACCACGCTGTCGTCCAGCACGTCCACCGGGATCGTCGCGGACGACTGCCCGGCCGGGATCGTCACGGAACCGCCGAGCGCCACGTAATCGGATCCGGATGTGGCCGTGCCGTTGACCGAAAAGCTCACCTCCAGGCCGCCCGGCGGCGCCAGGCCGTGGTCCAAGGCCACGGTGAGCTGAGCGTCATCCGCGCTCGGTTCGCTGCCAGCGGGATCGCTGGCGGTGATCGAAACCGTGGCTGTGTCATTATCCGCGATGGTCAGGGTCGCCGCCTCGGGCTCGCCTGGCCGGGCTGCGGGGTCGCTCGTGTTCAGGATCTGGACGATCACCGTCTCGTCGCCTTCGATGATGTCGTCGGACAGCACCGTCACGGGAATCGAGAGGGTGTCTGCGTTGGCCGGAAACGTGACACTGGCGCCGAGGGCGACGTAGTCTGTGTCGGGCGCCGCGGTTCCCGAAACCGCCAGAAACACCGTCACCGGCTGCGACAACTGCTTGTTCGTCGTGATGGTGAAGACGCCGTGGGAGGCATCTTCCTCCGCGTGCTGGTTCACTTCGATGGTCAGCCGCGCCGCGTCGTCGTCTACGATCGTGCCGACGGCCTGAGCGAGGTCGAGCGTCACGTCGCGGACTGGCGTCCCCGCGATCACGTTGCTGAGCACGACCAGAAGCGTCTCGTCGGGCTCCACCACCGCGTCGCCGTACACGTCGACGGCGATCGTCTGCGTCAAGTCGCCCCCCGGCGAGAACTCCAAGATGCCGCTTGCCGATTGATAGTCTCCATCGGCTTGTTCGTCCTGGGCGGTTTCATCCTGGGTCTGGTAACTGACCGACACCGGGACGTCGACGGGCGCGGAAAGCGTGACGACGAACTGAAGAGTCCGGGTGCCGGAATCGCCCTCGTCGAGCGGCGCCGTGCCGCTGATCGAAATCGTGGCCGCGTCGTCACTGGAGATCATCACGGTAGCGGTCTGATTGGCAGTTCCGAGCGCAATCTGGGGATCGCCGCTGGTGATGCTGTCCAGGGTCACGACGACCGTCTCGGCTATCTCTACGAGGTTGTCGTCCCGAACCACTACGTCGATGTCGGCCGTCGTCTGGCCGGCGGGGACGGTCACCGAACCGGCCAGCGGCACGTAGTCGTTTCCGGGGCCCGGCGTCGCGGTGCCGCTGAGCGCGTAGCTGATCACGGTATCGGTCGAACTGGCCTTGGTCTGCGTCACGCGGAACTTGCCGTCTGTGGGCGTGGGAGATTCCGCCCCGTCGCTGATCGCGGCGACCGACACCGTGGCCGTGTCGTCGTCGGTAATCGCGACTATGGCCGTCTGGTTGCCGCCGTCCAAACTCACGCCGGGGGAGGAACTGGTGATACTGCCCAGCGTGACGATCACCGTCTCGGTGTCTTCGACGACGTCATCGTTCAGGACCGTCACGTCGATGTCAGCGGTAATCGCACCGGCCGGGATCGTCACGGTACCGCTGAGCGACACGTAATCATTGCCCGCACCCGGCGTCGCCGTGCCGTTGACCGTATAGCCGATCACGGTGTCCGTCGCACTGGCCTTGGTCTGCGTCAGCCGGAACTTGCCGCTGGTGGGCGTGGCCGCCTCAGCTCCTTCGCTGTCTTTGGCAATCGACACCGTGGCCGTATCGTCATCGGCGATCGAGACCGTGGCCGTCGGGGCGGCGTTGTCCACGCTGATGCCGGGGGCGGAACTGGTGACGCTGCCCAGCGTCACGATCACCGTCTCCGCGCCTTCCACCAGATCGTCGTTCAGGACCGGCACGTCGATATCCGCCGTGGTGGCGCCGGCCAGGATCGTGACACTGCCGCTGAGCGGCAGATAGTCGTTTCCAGCGCCCGGTGTGGCGGTTCCGTGGATCGTGTAGCCAACCACGGTGTTCGTCGCACTGGCCTTGGTTTGCGTCACCCGGAACTTGCCCGCCACTGGCACGGCGGCTTCGGCACCGTCGGTGACCCGTGCGATCGAAACCAGGGCGATATCATCGTCGGCGATCGACACGGTGTCGGTCTGGTTGGCGTTGTCGATCGTCACCTGGGGATCACCGCTGGTGATTTCCGTCAGCGTGACGATCACCGTCTCGGCGCCCTCCACCAGACTGTCGTCGAGGACCAACACGTCGATGTCGGCCGTCGTCGCCCCGGCGGGGATCGCGACCGTACCGCTCAACGCCGCGTAATCGTTTCCGGCCCCCGGTGTCGCGGTGCCGCCAATCGAGTAGTTCAGCACGGTGTCCGTCGAGCTGGGTTTGGTCTGCGTCAGCCGGAACTTGCCGGCGACCGGCGCGGCCGCCTCGGCGCCGTCGTTGACCTTGTCAATCGACACGGTGGCGGTATCGTCATCGCTGATGGACAAGGTGGTGGTCTGGTTGGCGGTGTTCAGGCTGACGCCCGGCGAGGAGCTGGGGACGCCACTCAACGTGACCATCACCGTCTCGGTGGCCTCCACAACGTTGTCGTTCAGCACCAGTACGTCAATGTCAGCCGTGGTGGCTCCAGCGGGAATCGTCACCGAGCCGCTTAGCGGCGTGTAGTCGTTGCCGGCGCCGGGCGTCGCCGTTCCGGTGACCGTATAGCTGAGCACGGTGGCCGCCGCACTGACCTTGGTCTGCGTCACGCGGAACTTGCCGTTGGTCGGCGTGGCCGCCTCGGCTCCGTCGTTGACCTTGATCAACGAGACCGTGGCCGTGTCGTCATCGGCAATGGTGACTGTGTCCGACGCCTTGGCGGCGTCAATGGTGATGTCCGGATCGCCGCCGGTCACGGCGGAAAGCGTCACGATCACCGTCTCGGGACCCTCGACGACGTTGTCGTTGAAGACCGACACGTTGATGTCGGCCGTGGTCGTCCCGGCGGCGATGGTCACGGTCCCGCTGAGCGCCGCGTAATCGTTTCCGGCGCCCGGCGTGGCGGTGCCGCCCACGGTGTAACTGAGCACGGTGGCCGTGGCGCTGGCCTTGGTCTGCGTGACCCGAAATCTGCCGTTGGTGGGCGTGGCCGCCTCGGCGCCGTCGTTGACCTTGGCAATCGAGACCAAGGCCGTATCGTCGTCGGCAATCCAGACCGTGGCGGTCTTGTTGCCGTTGTCGATCGCAATCTGGGGATCGCCGCTGGTGATGCCGGAGAGCGTCACGATGACCGTCTCGTTGCTCTCCACCAGGTCGTCGTCCAGAACCGGCACGTCGATATCGGCCGTCGTCACCCCGGCGGGAATCGTCACCGTGCCGCTGAGTGGCGAGTAGTCATTGCCGGCGCCCGGCGTCGCCGTGCCGCTGACCGTGTAGCTGAGCACGGTGTCGGTCGAACTGACTTTGGTCTGCGTCACGCGGAATTTGCCGGCGGTGGGCGTGGCGGCTTCGGCCCCGTCGTTCACCTTGCCGATCGATACCGTGGCCGTGTCGTCGTCGGTGATCGATACCGTGGCCGTCTTGTTGGATTCGTTGACGGTGACGCCGGGGGAAGAACTCGTGATGCCGCCCAACGTGACGATCACCGTCTCGGTGGCCTCGACCACGTCGTCGTTCAGCACGGAGACATCGATATCGGCAGTGGTTGTCCCGGCGGGGATGGTCACCGAACCGCTGAGCGGAGTGTAGTCGCTGCCGGCGCCCGCGGTCGCCGTTCCGCCGACCGTGTAGCTGAGCACGGTGTCGGCCGAACTGGCTTTCATCTGCGTCACGCGGAACTTGCCGTTGGTGGGCGCAGCGGTCTCGGCCCCGTCGTTGACCCTGGCGATGGAGACGGTGGCCGTATCGTCGTCGGTAATCGAGACCGCGGCCGTCTGGTTGGCCGTAGCGAGGCTGATGTCTGCGTTGCCGCTGGAGATGCCAGTCAGCGCCACGATCACCGTCTCGGTTCCTTCCACGATGTTGTCATTGAAGACCTGCACGTCGATGTCCGCTGTGGTGGCCCCGGCCGGAATCGTCACCGTGCCGCTGAGCGCCGCGTAGTCGTTCCCCGCCCCCGGCGTCGCGGTGCCGTTGACGGTGTAAGCGACCGCGGTCGCCGTCGAACTGGCCTTGGTCTGCGTTACGCGGAACTTGCCGCCGGCGGGCGTCGTCGCTTCAGCACCGTCGGCCACCCTGGCGATCGACACGGTGGCCGTGTCATCGTCGGTGATGTTCACGGACGCGGAGTTGGGCGTGCCGACGGTGACGCTCGCACGGTTGGCTCCCGTCAACGTCAGGGTCACGGTCTCGATGGGCTCCACCACCTCATCGCTCAGCACGTCGACGACGATCGTGGCCGACGAGGCGCCGGCGGGAATGGTCGCGCTGCCGCTGAAGGCCGTATAATCCGCACCCGGCGTGGCGTTGCCGGCGATCGTGTAGTTGACCACGATTCCCGCGGGGGGCGCCAGTTTGCCGCCGGCCAGGGTCACGGTGAACAGACCGTCATCCGTGCCGGGCTCGCTGCCGCTGGCGTCCGTGGCCACGATCGAGACGGTGGTCGCATCGTCATCCGTATTGGTGACGGAGACATCGTCCGGGTTCTTGCCGCTGTAATTCGCATCGGTGCTGACGGCGGGGGCCGTCACGATGGTGTAGCCGACGGGCCCGTCGATCACGTCGTCGTTGACGCCGGTGACCGTCACGTGCTGCGCGACGTTCCAGTTCGCCGTGGTGAAGGTCAGGCTGGCGGGCGAGACGGTGCCCTCCGTGAGATCGCTGGAGGCCAACCCGATCGTCACGCTGGCGGTGGGTAGCTTCGTGAGGACCACTTCGAAGGACGCCGTGCCTCCGGCTTCCGTCGTCGTCAGGCCGGAAGTGGGGGTGACACGGATTCCGCCGCTGAGGATTTCGATCGAGTTCTGGAAGTTGATCTCGCCGGCGGGCACGATCAAATGGTCGTCGAAGAACTCAACCCAGTGCAACGGACTGTCGGCGGCGGTGGCGGTGAACGTCAAGGTTCCGGGAGCCGCCGCGGTCCAGGGTTGATTGGACTGGAACAGCAGGCAGTCGCGGCCTCTCGGATCGGGCGCCACTTGGTCAAAGTCTAACCCTCCAACTTCGTCGATCAGCCCCGAGTCCAGCACGGTCCCCGACGAGAATGCGCGATATTCGCCGGGATCGAGCGTCTTGTCCGCGGGAAGCGTCACAAGACTCGGATCGAAATTGACGTCGAAGTAGGCTTGGAAAACCCCGGTGGGACTGCTGCGAGCGTCTCGCACGTACGCTTTCACCAGAAACGGGTCGCCCACTTGCAGCGAGGTGAGAGGCTGGCCGCCAAGATCGGTGAATGCGAATTTCACATCCAGGTCCCCGGCGAGGAGTCGGCGGTCCTCCAACGGCTCGAAGACGAGACTGCGTGCGCGCCGCGTTGATTTTCGCCGGACTCGCTCAATGGGCTGCTGCGACTGGAGCCCCACCGCGCGGGCCGATGAGCCACGGTCAGACCGACGCCTTTTTCCTCTTACCATGAACGAACCTCTGCACCATTACTGAAGACGAGAAGCGCACTGCGCTAATCTAGCACCCGTTGACCCGCCGAGTGCGGGTTCCGGGTTGGGAATCAACGCAACGGAAAGCTGATACGGCCGTCAAACTCGATGTTAGCCGTGATTTTCGGATGCGGCAAGAATTTGGCTCGTTTCGAGATGGTTCTCGATCGCCAGCTGGTAGCAGATGTGAGGATTTGAGGGGAGAGGAGAAGAGTAGCGATCATCGGGGCTACGAGGTGTTCGCTGCCGTGATCCAGACAGAAAAAGGGCCGCAGCCCCATGCGAGCTTGCGGCCCCTTTGCTCACGCCGTCTCGATCAAGACCGGCCGGTCAAACGGTACTTTCGCGCACAACGGCCGGTCAGTCAGACTCAAGGCCCGATTTCCCAGTTGATCAGTTGGACGGTTCCACCGCTGAAGATCACATCCACCGAGGCCTGCAGTTCGTCCTGGTCGGCCAGATTGAAGAACAAATCGAGGTCGAGGATCGCATCACCGAGGATTTCAACGTGCTCCATGACCAACAAGTCATTGAGGTCACCGAGCCAGATCTTGGGAAGCATGACCACCTGACGGTCGCTGGTCGAGCTTCCCTTGATGGTCACGACGTCCATTTGGTTTCCGGTGGAAATCAAGAGTCCTTGGATGGGCTCGTTCTGCTGCAGCAGCACCGAATTGTTGCCATTGAAGAGCTTGAATTCGACGTAGCCCGTAATATTGCTCTCGGTCACCTGCACGACATCACTTCCATCGTCGCCCCAGACGGTGAGCCCCATGCTCCCCGGCAGGCAGCAGCCGATCACGCTGGCGTAGATGGTCGTGGTGCTTCCGTAGAGGTTCGGGGCCTGCGGCATGTCTGTGTAATCGTGGTCGATCAGCACACCAAAGGTCGCTGTGGAATTCTGCATATCAAACAGATCGACACCTGCGCCGTTCTGCAGAAGCAGAGACGGCGCCGGGTTGCCAGCAGGGGGACTGATGTCGCTTCCCAGCAAGCTGTTGGCTGACACCAGAACACGGCTATCCCCTCCGTCGTTGTTGATCCAGACCTTGCCGCGGACATTCGTGTTGTTGAACGTCACCAGATCGTCCAACTGCTGCAAAGCGGGGACGTCAATCGGATTCTCGCCGTTGATGATCGTCAGTTTCCCGTACAACGTATTGCCCGTCGCGCCGGTCGACGTAAACGTGGTGCGGCTGCCGCCGCGACCGTTGGAGATGAACGTGCCCGCCGCGGTGGACTTGTCGATGGACGAATCCTGAATATCGATGACGTCCAGGTCGGGACCGTTGATGATGGTGAGCTGTCGTTCAATGTGGACGCGTTGGAGCACGGTCGAGGTCGAGCCGCCTCCTCCTTGGGCACTGGTATTGTTGACCGTGACGGCCCCCTCGATCGTGGAATCAAAAACCGCGAGTTCCCCGCGGGCGTAGTTGGGGGGAGTTAGCTGGGAAAGCTTGACATCCAGATTGCCCTTCACCAAGACGTTCGTCAAGACGTTCTTCTTCGTCCCACATTCGTCGTTCGTGATCACCACGTCTCCGCGAACCAACGCCGCACCAGCCTTGTGGCCTGCCGCAGACCCCGCCGGCGTTGCGCCCGTCAGTTCAAACGTGTCGTTCAACAGCCTCAATTGGACATCAATGCTCTGCACTCCGTTGACGGTCGTCGAGAGCTTGAGCGAACCGTCTTCGCGCAGCAACGTGTTGTTCTTGGCGGTGATGATGAACTGGCCGACGGCGGCACCTTGCTTCACCTCGACCCAGTTGTCCGATGGGTTGTCTGCACCACCATCGACCAGGGGTTGGTCTCCGGTCAACTGCAACGTGCCGCCGGAGAGTTCCACCAGGACGACACCGGAAAGGACTTCTCGCCTCTCCAGGGGTTCCAGCAGCAGACGCCGCGACGCTTTGCGGCGCAGCTTCGTTCCTCGACTACTTGACTTCTTGCTTCGCGGACTGAGCCAAAACATGGTGTTCACCTCGCATCGAATCGGTGGTGGGTATCTCATCCGTAAGTGGATAAAACCAAACCCCTTTCCGTGCGATTTGGGGACTTTTTGCCGAGAACGTGCAACCGGCCTGCAAGGGTAGCCAAAGACGACGGATCGGATCGGGAAAAATCTATGGCTTTTTCCGGCTGTAACACCGACAAATCTGGTTATAATTCGACCTATTGGCTCCGTCAATTGTCTGGATGTTTTTTTTCTGAACTCGAAATGCCTCAATTTGGCGGGGCGATAGGTCGGGGAGCGGACGGAACGCTCCAGAACAGCGGGGAAGGAGCCGGTCGGATGCCTGACTTTGTGCAGCACGCCGCAACAGGTGCAATTCTTCCAGCAGGCAACTATGTCCACGATGCATCGCCGTACCAGTTTCCGATCCGCGTCCCGGTATGATCGCAAGTCCCGACGGAGATCTCCGTTACCTGCCGTCCGCCCGATGCCATTCACCCGGCGACTCGGCCTGGAACATCTGGAAGAGCGGCGTCTGTTGAACGCGGATTCTGTCACGCCTTTATACGTCGCCATGGCGGACCCTTCCGCCAGCCCCACGAACCCCGGCTTGCTGATGCTGGTCGACGTCGATACGGGGCAGGTGGCTCCGTGGCACGCGCCGTTTTCCGACCTCCAGCAGCCGCAGCAAGGCTGGGATCTTGAACCCACCGAAGGCTACAGCGGCCTGGCGTTCGCTGCGGACGGCAAGCTGTACGGCGCTTCGACGGCCGGAGCCGGCTCCGCAAGTCAATTGGTACGCATCGACCCGCGCACGGGACAGCCGTTTGCGGCCCCGCGCTCGATCACTTCCGACGGCCAGCCGATCCGGGTCGGCGACTTGGCGACAGGACCCGCGACGAACTCGCCGCTGTACGGCCTCGGTGACAGCGGCGGCACTGCCGGCCAACCGGGCTGCCTGTACAGCATCAACCCCGACTCCGGGGAAGCGACGCGGATCGGGTTAGTTCCCAATGGACTCGCCGACGGCTTGGCCTGGGAACCGGACGGCACGGAGGACGGTACGTGGTATGCAACAGGAATCGATCAGACAGACAACCAGCCCAAACTGTACGTCTGGCCAATGGGCGGAATGGGGCATTTCGTCGGACTCTCGGAGCGCATCGTCGGGCTCGATTTCCTCTCCGCTGCTTCTGCGGCGGCCACGCTCGTCGGCTCGACATCCACGGGCGAGTTGGTCAAGATCGACCCGGTCACCGGGCAGTTGACCGAGATTCCCATTGATCCTCCGTTGCGCGGCGTAGCGGGTGACGTGGCTTTCCAGCCGGAATTGCAGGCCGGAACGCTCGACGTTTTCTATCAAGAGCATTTCGAGACGGGAGACGGCGGATACATCGCAGACAACACCGGTCGACAGTCGCCCGGCATGTGGCATTTTTCGGTCGGTCGCAGCAGCGATGGGCTCATCAACCATACCCCAATTCACAATTGGTACTACGGCGCTTTCGAGACATCCACCGGCGGCGGGCACTATTTCAATCACCTTGACCACCGGGGTGTGCTCCATTCGCCCTGGATCCCAATTCCCACCTGTAGCGAAACGACGGCCAGTTTCAGTTACCTGCTCGACACGCGTGAATCTGTCGAGGTCGATTGGGTTGAGGTCCAGATCGACGACGGCACTTCGATCACCACGGCCTTGAGCCGCCGGGACGGCACGCTGCCTGAAACCGGCAACCGCTGGCTGACCGCCACGATCGATCTTACCCAATACGCCGGAAAAGAGATCCAACTCAGGTTTGTCTTCGACACCGGCCCCGGACCGCCGATCGACCCCGAAGGCTGGTACGTGGACGACATCGTGGTGGCCGCCGTACGCCATGCCGTCTGCGGCTACAAGTGGCACGATGAGAACCACGATGGCATCTGGGACGCTGGTGAGCCAAGTCTGAACGGCTGGACGATCTACGCGGATTTGGACCGCGACGGCCAGTACGATACGGGCACGGGCCTGTCGGGCCCCGGCGAGCCGGCCTTCGTCACCGCCAACGACGGCCGGCACGACGGGGCGTTCTGGTTGAATCTGGACCCTGGCGACTACATTCTCCGTGAAGTACTGCCGGAGGGGTGGAAGCAGAGCTATCCGGGCGCACCAGATTTCGGACATCCCGTGACCGTGGTTTCCGGTGAACCCGTGGTGGGAGACTGGGAGCAGTCCGAGACGCCCAACTTCGGCAACTTCCAGCCGGACATCTGCGGCTACAAGTGGAACGACTTGGATCACGACCGCGTATGGGACTCCCACGAGACGGGGGCGAATGGATGGACGATCTACCTGGATTTGGACGACGACAACGAACGAGATAACGACGAACCGTCCTTCGTAACAACGTACGACGGAACGCATGACGGCGCGTTCTGGTTCACGGACTTGGCAGCGGGCACGTACACCATACGTGAAGAACTTCAGGATGGCTGGAAACAGAGTTTTCCCGGCAAGCCCGGCTTTGAACACACCGTCACGATCGATCCGCCCCAGGGCCAGCGAGCGGTCGGCCGCTGGGGTGTGACCGAACCGCCGAATTTTGGGAACTTCCAGCCGGACATCAGCGGTTACAAGTGGCACGACCTGAATCACGACGGCGTGTGGGACGCGGGCGAGCCGGGTTTGAACGGCTGGTCGATCTACCTGGACCTGAACGACGATAACCGGCTCAGTCCCGGCGAGCCGTCGTTTGGGACGCGATACGATGGCGAGCACAATGGGGCTTACTGGTTCACGGACTTGCCGGCCGGCACCTACACGGTGCGGGAAGTCTTGCCGGACTGCTGGAAACAGAGTTACCCCGGCGGGCCGTCGTGGGAGCACATTGTCACGATCGATCCGCCGGCCGGGCTGCGGTCCGTAGGCAGTTGGGGTGCAGCCGAGGCGCCAAACTTCGGCGACTTCCAGCCGGACATCAGCGGCTACAAGTGGCACGACCTGAACCACGACGGGGTATGGGACCAAAACGAGCCGGGTCTGAACGGTCTGACGGTCTATCTGGACTTGGACAGCGACAACCATTTGAGTCCTGGCGAGCCAACGTTTGTCACGCGTTTCGACGGCCAGCACGATGGAGCATACTGGTTTACAGATCTCAATCCGGCGCAGACGTACGTGGTGCGGCAGGTACTGCCCGAAGACTGGAAGCAGAGCTACCCCAATGCGATCAGTTACGAGCACATGGTGACGGTGGGCACGTGCGGGCGATTCGGTCACACGGAGCCGCCGAACTTTGGGGATTTCCAGCCGGACATCAGCGGCTACAAGTGGCACGACCTGAATCACGACGGCGTGTGGGACGCCAGCGAGCCGGGTTTGAACGGCTGGACGATCTACCTGGACCTGAACGACGATAACCAACTCAGTCCCGGCGAGCCGTCGTTTGCGACACGTTACGACGGCGAGCACGATGGGGCGTTCTGGTTCATGGATTTGCCGGCCGGCATCTACACGGTGCGAGAAGTGTTTCCGGACTGCTGGAAGCAGAGTTACCCCGACGAACTGGATCCGATCAAGCCGTCGTGGGAGCACGTGGTGACGATCGATCCGCCGGCCGGCCAGCGGTCGGTGGGCCGTTGGGGTGTGGCCGAGGCGCCGAACTTCGGCGACTTCCAGCCGGACATCAGCGGTTACAAGTGGCACGACCTCAATCACGACGGCGTATGGGACCAAAACGAGCCGGGCCTGAACGGTTTGACGGTCTATCTGGACTTGGACAACGACAACCGGTTGAGTGCCGGCGAGCCCTCATTTGTCACGCGTTTCGACGGCCAGCACGATGGGGCATTTTGGTTTACCGATTTGGACCGGGCGCAGACCTATGTGGTGCGTCAGGAGTTGCCGGAGGATTGGAAGCAAAGCTATCCCGATGCGATCAGTTACGAGCACGTGGTGACGGTAGGCACGTGCGGCCGGTTTGGCCACACGGAGCCGCCGAACTTTGGGGATTTCCAGCCGGACATCAGCGGCTACAAGTGGCACGACCTGAATCACGACGGCGTGTGGGACGCCAGCGAGCCAGGCCTGAACGGCTGGACGATCTACCTGGATCTGAACGACGATAACCAGCTCAGTCCCGGCGAGCCGTCGTTTGGGACGCGATACGATGGCGAGCATGACGGAGCCTTCTGGTTCACGGACCTGCCGGCCGGAACCTACACGGTTCGGGAAGTATTGCCGGACTGCTGGAAGCAGAGCTATCCCGATGAACTCGATCCGATCGGGCCGGCGTGGGAGCACGTGGTCACGGTCGATCCGCCGGCCGGGCTGCGGTCCGTAGGCAGTTGGGGCGTGCCCGAGGCGCCGAACTTCGGCGACTTCCAGCCGGACATCAGCGGCTACAAGTGGCACGACCTGAATCACGACGGCGTGTGGGATGCCGGCGAGCCGGGCCTGAACGGTTTGACGGTCTATCTGGACTTGGACAACGACAACCATTTGAGTCCTGGCGAGCCAACGATTGTCACGCGTTTCGACGGCCAGCACGATGGGGCATACTGGTTTACAGATCTCAATCCGGCGCAGACGTACGTGGTGCGGCAGGTAC
>ERZ795059.4551-NODE-4551-length-12960-cov-6.131732_pt1 | contig 12960 bp, 9 predicted proteins | sample MGYA00375143_ERZ795059 | MGnify/ENA primary metagenome ERZ795059 (study PRJEB30188, sample SAMN05720168) | activated sludge metagenome | isolation source: Anaerobic digester | place: USA | collected 2015-01-07 ... | reverse complement strand
CCCGAGGCCGTCCTGGCCGCCTTGGCGCGGTAGACGTACCCGGGAGATAGTCCGGTGTCGGGGTAGGAGGCGACGACGCGGCCGGCGGCATCGAGTACGATCAGGGCCAGGTATTCGGGCCGGGGGGCGAGGGTGTCGCGGAGCAGCTCGGTCAGCCGAGAGCCGTCGGCTTCGTCCGCCGCCTGCAGCAACAGCGCCGGCAGGTCTCGGCGCGGGCCCTCGATGGCGCGCTCCCTGGCCGTGGCGATCACGGCTTGGAGCGCCGCCGTCGACACGGTCTCGGAGTACTCGGCCAGCCGGTCTCCGATCACCGACAGGAAGGCCATGGAGAAGACGACGAAGGGCAAGGCGCCTACCGTCGCGAGGATGGCTATCATACGCCGCCGTACGCTACCGCCTGGCATGGTATCCTACGCCTATTCTGTGCGCTGTCTATCGGCCGCCCCGAGGCCGGTCCTCCGCTCGAAGGCTCGGTCGACCAGGGCGATGGCGAGGATCAGGAGCACGCCGATGGGTATGTACCAGAGGGCCGCGCTCATGTCGGTAAGGTCGGCGAGGCGGCCGAGCAGGAACGGCGCCAGGCCGATGGCCGAGCCCGAGGCGACCGGTATCAGCGATCCGGCCTTGGCGGCGTTGCCTGGGGCGTGCCCGACCGCGAGCGACAGCCCGAGCGGATAGAAATTCGACGAGCCGATACCGCAGAGGGCCAGCCCGACGAAGGCCGTCGCCGTACTCGCGCGCAACCAGTACAGCGGGAAGCCCGCCGCGACGACGAGCATCATCAGGTAGAGGAGCCGTTTCTCGGGTATCCTGTGGCTGACGCGGCTCGAGAAGAAGCGCCCCGCGACAGCCGACAGGCCGAGCAGGACCGTGCCCGCCGCGGCGAGTTCCCGCGAGTTGCCAGGCAGGCCGAGCAGATAGGTCATGCACCAGAAGCTGACGGCCCATTCGACCGATACGCCGAAGAACACGATCAGCCACATGCGCCAGAACGCGCCGCCGAGCCTGCCGCCTCCGGCGTCCGCGCGCTCGTCGCGCGACTTGAGGTGGCGCATCGTCGCCGGTAGGCCGAAGGAAGCCGTGGCCGCTACCGAGACGAGCATGGCCGGGAACACGATCCTCCAGCCCATCGTCATGCGCGAGCCGGCGAGCAGCACGAGCGGCACCAGCATCGTAAGCGCGCTGGCCATCACGTTGGCCTCCATGATCAGCTTGCCGCGATGCGCCGCTGGGCCGTTGGCCAGCGAGGTCTGGATGGCGGCGAGCGCCACGGTGCCGCCGAGGCTCATCACGAAGACGCCTGTCAGGGTCATAGCCGGGCCGTGCGCCAGGATCATCACGAGGAGGCCGGCCAGCATGTCGGCCATGCCGCCCCAGAGGCTCAGCGCCGTGCCGAGGCGCCGGATCACCGAACTGCCGAGGAAGCCCATGATGACCATGCCGAGCGCGAAGGCGCTCTGATGGAGGCCGGCCAGGCCGTAGCTGAGCGAGAACTCGTCCCGCAGGTACGGCACCATCGGCCCTATCATCGACAGCATGAACGAGAACAGGCCGAGGAGCAGGTAGAGCGACCATAGATACGGCGTGCGGACGAGTCGGTCGGGCGCTTCCGTTCGCTGTGTTCGTTGCATGGGCATGCATAAGGTATAGCCTATTTCGACCGCGCTGTCATCGAGGGGCTCCGATCCAGGTTCGAGCTTGCGTGCCCTCCGGGGTCGTTTTTTTGGTAGACGTCTTGACGTTCCTTCTCGTTGTACTGTAGGTTAGTGATCACTAACTTGGTGGGGAGAATCGGTGCAGACTAGCGAACGGCAGAAAGAGATCATTCAGGCGGCGTTCGACCTGATCTCTGAACAGGGCATCCAGGAACTCACCATAAAAAAGATCGCCCAGGTCGTCGGAGTCACCGAACCCGCCATCTACCGCCATTTCACGTCGAAGGTCGATATCCTGTCCGCGGTCATAGACGAAATGGTCGCGCAGCGAAACGCCGCCTTCCTGCGGTGCGGGATCGGTTCAGGTACGGCTCGCGATATGATCCGCTCGTTCTTCGCCGTACAGGCCAGCTTTTTCGAGAGCAATCCATCGTTGTCCATCATGCTGTTCCCCGAGGATCTGTTCCGCAACAACGCCGACCTGCTGGGCAGGGCGACATCGATGATGGACGAGACCCTCGCCCGGTTCCGCGAACTGCTGTTGGCGGGGATCGACGAAGGCTCGCTTAAACCCGGCGTCGACTGCGAGGCCGGCGCGCTTATGCTCGTCGGCGGCTTCCGCCTGCTGGTGGCGTCCTGGCGGCTGGACGCCGGAACGGGAACCGGGGCCGGCGGTCTTGAGACGGATACAGCTCGCTTCATGGAAGGGGTGCTCTCCCTGATCAGCAGATGACATCGTCCTTGCCGCGATCATTTTTTTATCTGCTAAGGTTTGTGAACGATAACTAACTCATGTTGCCACACCAAAGGGGTTGCCAATGCAGAAGCTATTCAAGTCCACCCTGCGCCATCCGTTCATCGTGATGTCGCTAGCTCTGGGCATCACCGCGCTCGCGGTGCTTTCCGTGGTTTCAGGGTTCAGGATGGAAACCAACCTGGATACCTACATGCCCCGCACGCATCCGGCGTTCGTGTTCAGCGACGAAGCCGACGAGCGCTTCATGATAAAGGACTCGATCCTCATCGCCGTGGAGCATCCCTATTCGGTGTTCAATCCGGCGACGCTCCAGAAACTGATCGACATCGAGGACGACCTCCTGGCGCTGGAAGGACTGTCCGGAGCCCGCGTCAACTCAATCCATACGGGCGACAACATCCTGGCTACGGAAGACGGACTGGACGTGCGCAGATTCTATACCGACGCTCCTATAGACCAGGAAGGCGCCGACCGCATAGCCAGCGCCGTCCGGGGCAACAGCATGATAGCCGGCCGTCTCGTCTCCCATGACGAGCGCACGGCCCTCATAATCGTTGAACTGCCTGAATCCGGTTTCTCGCGGGATCTGTATGATCAGATCCAACAGATTGCGGACGAGCGAACGGGACCGGAAACCCTCCACATAGCCGGCCGGCCGATAGTCGAAGGCACGCTCGCCGCGCTCGGCCCCGCGGACATGGCCAGGATGGGACCCCTGGTACTGCTCGTCATAGCTATCGTCCTCCTCCTGGTCCTCAGGCAAGTACGGCGTACCATCATCACGATGTCGGTCGTCGTGTTCAGTACGATCTGGGCTTTCGGGCTTATGAGCGCGCTCGGCGTCCCCATGTACTCGGTCAGCATCATGATACCGGTGATGCTCATCGCCATCGGCGTCGCCTATGCCATCCACCTGTATAACCAGATCGACCACTTCGCCAGGGAAACGCCTGGAGCGGGCCGGCGCGACATCGCGGAAAACGCCATAACGGTCATAAGTAGCCCGGCCCTGTTCGCGGCGCTGACGACGGTCGCCGGGTTCGTGTCGCTCGTCACCTCGCGGGTCTACCCGGTCAAGTACTTCGGGCTCTTCACCGCGTTCGGCGTCTTCGCGTCATTCGTGTTGACGATGCTCCTCGTGCCGGCGGGCATCATGGCCTTCGGCAACGGCGACGTCAAAAAAGCTGCCGGCGCCCACGCCGGGCGCATACCCGAACACGGACTTGGCGCACGGTTCGCCGATGCCCTCAAGGCCAGGCCCGGGCGCGTCTACGTGATCGTCGCGGTCCTGGTCGCGGCTTCCGTATTCGGAATCTCCCGGGTATGGATCAATACCAGTTTCCTGGCCAACTTCGACTCGAACAGCGCCATCGTCAAGACCGACGCCTTCGTCAACGAGCATTTCGGCGGCACGTCCAGCCTTAACGTGATCCTGGAAGCGGCCGATCCGGATACCTTCAAGAATCCGGAGGTGCTTCGCCTTATGGACGCAATGCAAGCCGGGGCTTTGGAGCTTGAAAACGTCGGCGACACCATATCGCTGACCACCTACCTCAGGCGCCTGCACTATTCCATGAACGCGGCTGACCCCGCCTTCGATGTCATCCCCGACTCAAGCGATCTGGTGGCCCAGTACCTGCTCCTGTATGAAATGTCGGGAGATCCGGACAACCTCTGGAAGGTGGTGGACGCGGATTTCAGGAGCGCCAACGTCACCATCCAGATGAAGAGCGACGATACCCGCACCATCGGGCGCGTCATCGAGTACGTCGATGCCCAGGCGGCTGACTTTGACCGGTTCGGCATCACCATCCGCTACGCGGGATCCGGTTACAAGAGCCTGATCTTCTCGGACCTCATACTGCAGGGGCAGATGAGCAGCCTCGGCCTCTCCGTGATCATCGTCTTCATACTCGTGGCCTTCATGTTCCGCAGCGTGCTCCTGGGCCTCGTGTCCACGATTCCGGTGCTCATATCGATAGCGGTCAACTTCGGCGTCATGGGGCTCCTCAACGTGCCCCTGACCACCTCCACGGCCCTCATATCCAGCATCGCGGTGGGCATAGGCGTCGACTACGCCATCCACCTGATAACCCATTACCGCGAGGCGCTGAAGGCCCTCGGCGACGAGGAACGTGCCGCCCGCTTCGCGATGAGCCATACCGGCAGGGCGGTGCTACTCAACGCGGCCATCGTCATCTCCGGCTTCATGGTCATGGTCTTCTCGGTGTTCCCGCCCAACCGCCAGGTGGGGCTTCTCGTGTCGCTGAACATGCTCACCGCGTTCCTGGCTACCGTCACCATCATGTTCATGGTCCTTCGCTCAATCCCTCCACGGTTATCAAAGGAGTTATAGAAATGAACGCATTGCAACGATCCATCCTGCCGGCCTTGTTGCTCGGCCTGGCTTTCGCGACGACGCTCGGCGCGGAAGAGAAAACGGCCCTATCCATCATGACGGCGGTGTACGAACGGCCCCAGCCGGCCGACATGAAGGCCACCCTGACCATGACCCTCGTCGATTCCAAAGGCAAGGAACGCGTCCGCGCGCTCGAACAGCGCCTGGCCAGTTTCGGGGGCGTCGACAAGAAGATCATGATGTTCCAGGCCCCCGCCGATGTCCGCGGCACCTCCTTCATGAACTGGAGCTACGCCGAGGCGGGCAAGGGCGACGACCAGTGGATCTACATGCCGGCCCTCAAGCGGGTCAAGCGCATCACCTCCGACGGCAAGGGCGGGTCCTTCATGGGCTCGGATTTCAGCTACGACGACCTGGGCGCCCGTCATCCTTCCAGGGACGATCATGTCATCCTTGGTAGCGAGACCGTGGCCGGCGAGGAATGCTGGATAATAGAGAGCACGCCCAAAGAGGCGGGCGACGGTTATTCGCGCACCGTCAGCTGGATATCGAAGAGCAGGCTCATCGGCTTCAAGCGCGACTACTACGACAAGAAGGGCGCCCTGCTCAAGACCCTCTCGGTGCTCGAGACGAAGACCATGGGCGCGTACCTCATGATAACCCGAACGGAGATGCGCAACGCGCAGTCCAACCACCGGACCCGTATGGAGTTCACCGCGATAGAGCTGGATACCGGAATCGCCGACGAGCAATTCTCGGAACGCGCCATGATGAAGGGACTGTGATGAATACGAACCACCGGATTCTGCCAGCGTCGGCCCTGGCCTTCGTGATGTTTTTCAGCGTCGCCGTGACCGGCATGGCCTTCGCCGATGACGGCGTCGAGCTGAGCGGGTATGGCCGCGCCAAGGCCGGCGCCCTCCTGTCCGACGGCTCGCTCTTCCTTGCCGAGACGACCCTGGACGCGAAGCTGTCCTGGGAAACGGGCGACAGTACGCTCCTCGTCGACGTGGCGGTCAGCGAGCGACTGGGAGGCAGCCCTGAGCTTGAACTGCGCGAACTGTACCTGCGGTATTCCGGCGATGCCGTCGAACTGGTCATCGGCAAGCAGCAGATCATCTGGGGCAAGAGCGACGGCGTGTTCATAACCGACATCGTGTCTCCCAAGGACCTGTCCCGCTTCCTGGTGCCTGATTTCGTGGAGCTCAGGCAGGCGGTCGACGGCGTGCGCCTCGGCGGCTACGCGGGCGGCCACAGCCTGGAACTGGTCTGGCTGCCGCTGTTCTCGCCCGGTGTGGCCCCGGCCGCCGGTACGATCTGGGCGCCCGTCATGCCGTACCCCGTCACCCCGACCATAACGGCCGCGGCGCTTCCGGAGCTGTCGATCGAGAACGGCGAGTATTTCATCCGATACTCGTTCATGGGCAACGCCGTGGACCTGAGCCTGATGGGCGGCTGGTTCTGGAACGACCTGCCTTCGTTCGCCGTAACCGGCAAGACCATGACGCCTGGCGTCGGCATAACCGGAATAACGCTCCAGGGCGAGTACTACCGCACGGCCGCCTTCGGGTACGGCGCGGCCGGCGCCATCGGACCTCTGGTCCTGCGCTCCGAGGGCGCGATGCAGCTTGGCAAGCGCTACCAGGGCGATTTTACCGTCTACCCGGCTGGATATGCCGAGAAAAACTCCGTACAATACCTCGTCGGAACGGATTTCTCCATCCTCGGCACGACCTTCGGCCTGCAGTTCATCCAGGACATCATCCTTGAGCATGATGACGCCCTGGTCAACGAGCGCTTCACGAACACCGCCACCGTGATGGCCGTCCGCAGCTTTGCCCATGAAACGCTCAGGGTCGAAGCGCTGGCGTACATAGGGCTCGACGTTCCCGACGCGCTGCTCAAGGCCCAGCTGGTGTGGAAGATGACGGACGCCATGGAGCTGTCCGGCGGCGCCTGGCTGTTCTTCGGAGACTCTGGCCAGTTCGGCCAGTATGACGGCAATGACAGCGTCTTCGCGGGCGCCAAGATATCATTCTAGGAAGAAGGAACTGACGTGATGAAAAAGACGTTACGCATCATAACCCAGCTCGCGTTTCTGGCCCTCTTCGCCCTGTTGTTCGCCAAAGGCAGGATACAGCTATGGCTCGCGGTCTTCGGCTCGGGCGCGATTCTGTCGCTGGTGTTCAGCCGCTTCTACTGCGGCTGGATCTGCCCGATGAACACCCTGTTCCGCCCGCTGGGATGGCTCTACGGCAAACTCGGCGTCAAGCGCCTCAAGACGCCAGGTTTCATGAAGCGCCCAGCGTTCCGGTACGTATTCTTCGTGCTGTTCGTTGGCACCATGCTCGTCACGAAGAAGCTTGGCATGGAGTTACCGCTCCTGGCCATCCTGACCGGGATAGCCGTTTTCGTGACGCTGTTCTTCGAGGAGGCCCTGTGGCATAACCACGTGTGCCCGTACGGCACAATCCTCAGCCTGACGTCACGCAAAGCCGTCAAGAGCGAGAAGATCGACGAGGCGGCCTGCGTCTCCTGCGGCAAGTGCCGCACGGTATGCCCCGTCGACTGCATCGATATCGTCGCGGACACGAAGAAGATGCGCATACGCACGCCCGACTGCCTGACCTGCCATGCCTGCGAGGCCGTATGCCCTACGGGGGCTATTTCGTACCGATAGGGAATCGGCCGACGCCGGCTACACGAACAGCGCGGCCGGCGTTAAAGATCCTGCGCGGAAGGGCGGGCGAGCTTGCCGCCGGGCCCCTCTCGTGTTACCGTGGATACTATGCAAGACTGTGAATATTCGGGTACCGAAACCGGTCGCGTCCCGTCGCCCCTGACGCCAGAGACGGTCAGGGAACTATGGTCGAGGACCTACAACACCGCGGGCAAGCCGGATTGGTCGCATACCTTCCCGTACTATCATCCTGATATCGTCTTCCAGGACTCGATCCAGCGGGTCGAGGGCATCGAGGCGTTCAAGGCGCTCTGCGGGAGGCTCACGGACCGTTGCGAGGAGCTGCGCATGGATATCCACTCGGTGGCCAGCGCGGGCGACTCGATACACATGCAGTGGACCATGACGATGATGTTCAAGAAGTTCCCGAGCACGCCCATCTACGGCGCCACGGTGCTGACCCTGCACGAGGACGGCCGCATCATAGGCCAGCGCGACTACTACGACCTCTGGGGCGATATCTTCAACGGCATACCGTGGTTCAAGGGGCCGTACCGCCGGTTTATGGCCAGGAAATTCGGCTAGGCCTGCGGCGGGCCCGCGGCTGGGCCGCGGCCTAGCGTAGGTCTTTGACGACAGCGTCGGCCGCGAGCTTGCCGGTCAGGATCGATATCGGCAGCCCCGACGGGCTGAAGGTCCATTGGCCGGCCTGGTACACGCCAGGTATCGGCGTGCGTATGGATCGCGTCACCTTCGGCAGGTCGTTCACGGCCGGCATCGTCGGGTTCGTGAAGGCCCAGCCGGTGATCGCGCCGTCGGTGTTGCCGGTCTCGCGCCGTATGGTCACCGGGGTCGAGGCGGTCCGCTCGATCACGGAGGCTCGCAAGCCGGGATAGGCCCCGCGGTCGAGTATGTCGACGATGCGAGCCGAACAGAATTCCTTGTACTCGTCGTACCAGCGCCGTTCCTCCGCGCGCTTGGCTAGGTCGTAGTCCATCAGCGTGCTGACGATCAGGCCCGCCTTGCCCTCGGGCGCCAGCGTGGGGTCCCTGAGGACCGGTATCGATATCTCGTAGGTGGTACGCTCGAGATAGTCTCCGAGCCAGGCCAGCAGGGCTTCCTTATCGGGATCCTCCCCGGCCGCGACGTCGTCTTGGGCGACGTCGACCTCGTTCTTGGCTTCGAGGGGCCAAGGTCCGAGCGACGACAGGCCCTCGCCGCGCGGCGTGTAGAAGAAGTGAGCGCTCGACACGGACGAGAAGAACACGGGCGGCAGGTCGGCGGCGACGTACAGCGTGAAGATCGAGTCCCCGCCGCGCGCCGACGCGAGCTCGGCCGCCTTGGCCTCGACGCGCCTGGCGACGCCCCGGTCGGCTAGCGGAGAGGCTAGCGCCAGCCGGTACAGGAGCCGCGAGTCGGCTGCCCAGACGAGCCTGCGGTAGCCGTACTCGCTCCCGGACGCGTCGGTGACGACCCGACGGGCCGCGTCGAGGCCGGCGACCTCGACGCCGGTCATCACCGAGCCGCCTCGGTCGCGTATATACGACTCGAGGGCCTCGGGTAACCGGCCGGTGCCGCCCCTGGGGTAGCGATAGTCGAGGTACAGGCTGAAGTACGACAGGGCGAAGTAGGCCGGCGTCTTCTTGAAGAAGTGCTGGCCAATCATATCGGCCAACTCGCGGCTGCCGGTCAGGGCCGCCAACCGCTCGTCCACCGGCATGCGCAGCCTGGCCACCTTGGGCATGGTCGTCATATACTTGAGCATCCAAGGCAGGATGACCTTGAGTACGTAGCCCGGATCGTCCTTCAGATCGAGGAACAAGGGGTTGTCGATGCCGTAGAGGACGGCCATGTAATCCATCACCCTGGCCACCTCGTCGACTATCGCGTCGACCTCGGAGACAATCCCGGGGAAACGGCGGCGCAGCAAGGCCCGGTATTCGTCGAGACCGGCCTCGGGCGATAGCCTGAGTACGTCGTCGCCGAAGCCTATCGACACGGGGCTCTGCAGGAACTCCAGCTCGACGCCGAGCTGCCTGAGCATCGGGAACACGATGCCCGAGTTCTCGACGGCGCGTATGCCGCCGTCGAAGGTGAACCCGTTCCGTTCGAACGAATCGACGAGGCCGCCGGTCTTGCCTCGCTTCTCGAGCAAGGCTACCGATTTGCCCGCTTTACAGAGATAGGCGGCGGCGGTCAGCCCCGCCATGCCTGCGCCGACCACGACGGCATCGTACTCCATGGTTCTTCCTGACGTTTCAGTATAGAGGAAAGCCTATCAAACTATTACCTCGGGTCGGCGGCTTGTCAATCTCGATTTGATCGCCCGGCCATGTTACTATACGTGATCGCTTGCACATGAACTCGCTCGTGTATAGAATTCGACCCCAATACGGAGACTAGCCACCATGCCGAACCGAACGAACTCCTTGTCGCTACCGCCGGTCATAGCGGTTGACGAGGGTACCTGCGTCAATTGCCATATGTGTATCGCCGTCTGCCCGGTCAAGTACTGTATCGACGGCTCGGGCGACAAGGTAACGATAAACCCCGATCTGTGCATCGGCTGCGGTAGCTGCGTCAAGGTCTGTACGCAGAAGGCGCGCGTCATCATTGACGATGCTGCCAGGTTCGTCGAGGCCCTCGGCCGTGGCGAGAAGCTCGTCGCGGTAGTCGCGCCGGCCATAGCCGCGAGCTACCCGGGCGAACACCGCCGCTTCCTCGGCTGGCTCAAGGGCCTCGGCGTATCGGCCTGCTTCGACGTCAGCTTCGGCGCCGAGCTGACCGTCCGCTCCTACCTGCGCCATATCGAGGCGGCGCGGCCCGAGCTCGTCATCGCCCAGCCGTGCCCGGCCATCGTCAACTACATCGAGATCTACAGACCCGAGCTACTCGGCTACCTTGCCCCGGCCGATAGCCCGATGCTCCATACCATCAAGATGATACGGGAGTACTATCCGGCCTATCGCGACCACAAGATACTCGTCGTCTCGCCCTGCGCGGCCAAGAAGCGCGAATTCGAGGAGACCGGCGCCGGCGACTACAACGTGACGCTCAGGTCGCTCGACGATATGCTCAAGCAGCGCAAGGTCGACCTATCGCGGCAGCCGGAGGCCGAGTTCGAGAATAGCCCGGCCGAGCGCGCCGTCCTGTTCTCGACCCCGGGAGGGCTCCTGCGAACGGTCGAGCGCGACCTACCGGATGTGCGCGCCGTGGCCAGGAAGATCGAGGGGCCGGAGCTGGTCTATCCCTACCTCGATACGCTACCCGAAGCGCTCGGAAAGGGCGTCAACCCACTTCTCGTCGATTGCCTCAATTGCGAGTACGGCTGTAACGCCGGTCCGGGAACGCTGAACCAGGACCTGGCTCCCGACGTGATCGAGTGGGCTGTCGAACGCCGCGCGAAGGAGGGCCGCGTTGCCTACGCCGGCACGAGGGGCGACGATCGCGTCGCGCGCAGGCGTGTCGAGAAGGCCCTGTCGCGCTACTGGAAGCCCGGCCTGTACGCGAGGACCTACGTCGACCGGTCAGCCAGCTATGCCCTCCGTATACCGACGAACGCCGAGCTCGAGGCCCTGTACGCCGATATGCTCAAGAAAGGCGCCGAGGATCTGCTGAACTGCGCGGCTTGCGGTTACAAGTCGTGCCGGGGCATGGCCATCGCCATCCATAACGGCCTCAATAAGAAGGAAAACTGCCACCTGTTCAAACAGCGGGTGATCGAGCGGGAGCAACGCATCGTGGACGAGGCGTCGGTGCGGCTCCACGAGGAGATCCAGCGCATGCTCGAGGACGTGCGTGCGATCTCGGGAGAGCTGTCGTCGCTCCATAGCCGATCCGAGGCCCAGTTCGAGGCTATCCAGGCCTCGTCGACCGCGGTGCGGGAGATGGTCGACACGCTGTCGAGCGACTCGGGCATAGCCTCCGGTAAGCGCACTCAGATCATGGCGCTCGCCGGCGCCGCCGAGGACGGGGAGAGCGGCATGCGCTCGACCATGGAGACGATACGCCAGACCGCGGCCGAGGTGTCGGGCATCGGCTCGATGATGGATGTGATCCAGGACGTGGCCGACACGACCAACCTGCTCGCTATGAACGCCGCTATCCAGGCGGCCAGGGCCGGAACCGCCGGCAAGGGCTTCGCCGTGGTCGCCGGCGAGATACGGAGGCTCGCGGAGGCCACTAAGAGCCAAGCCGACGGGATAGGCGCGTCGCTCGGCTCGATCATCGAGCAGATAGCCTCCTCCGACGACCTGATACTCCGGACCGAGGCGAGCATGCAGGCGATGTCGCGTGACGTCAGCGTGATGGCCGAGGAGATGTCCGGCCTGATCGACTCCTTCTCAGGGCTGTCGTCGGGCGGCGCCACGGTGATGGCCGGCATCGACGAGCTCAAGACGGCCACCGGCGAGGTCAGGAGCATCTACGCCAACATCTCGGTCGAGCTCGAGCGGCTCTTCTCGAGGATAGGCGCCATCGCGTCGATCTCGGAACGGACCCAAGCGACCATCTCGGCCATGTCGCGCTGACCGACGGCCCGTCCGACCCCCTCGCGCCCGGCCATTGACGACCGGCCGGTCGCCCTCCTATAACGGACGCATGAAACGCGACCTGAGCTCCGGCAGCGTGCTCGGCAACCTTCTGGCCATGTCCGTACCGACCATGTTCGGCATGCTCGGCCAGACCCTGTACGACGTCATCGACATGATCTGGATAGGCCGCATCTCCGGCGAGGCCGTCGCCGGCGTGGCGCTGTTCAGCTCCATCTTCTGGCTCGTCGAGATACTCAACGAGATCGTGGGCGTGTCGTCGGTCGCGATGATCACCCAGAGCTACGGCTCGGGCGACCTGGCGCGGACCGGCCGCATCGTCGAGCAGACCATCGTCTTCAAGGCGCTCATGGCTATCATCGCCGCGCTTGCGCTTAACCTGGTCCTCGAGCCGCTGATACGCTTCTTCTCCGACGACCCGGAGGTGCTCAGGAGCGCGCTCGAGTACGGGCGCGTGCGCATCTACTTCCTGCCGGTCTTCTTCGCCACCTATAGCTGCTTCACGGCGCTCCGCTGCACCGGAGACCCGGCCAGCCAGATGTGGATCATGCTCGGCGCCTCGGTGCTCAATACCGTGCTCGACCCGATCCTGATGTTCGAGACGGTGCCCGGCCTGGGCTGGAGGGGCTGCGGGCTCGGCGTGTTCGGGGCCGGCCTCGCGACGGTCATATCGATCTGCCTGGCCTTCGCTGTGGGCTTCGGGCTACTCGCCCGCGGCCGCGGCGGGGTCAGGCTGACGCCGGCCGGCCTGTTCAGGCTCGACCCCGCGATAGACCGTAAGCTCCTGACGATAGGCCTCCCGAGCGGCGGGGAGATGCTCGCCAGGCAGGCTGCCGGGCTCGTCACGACCAAATTCGTCGCGGCCTACGGCACGGCGGCTATCGCGGCGCTCGGCATCGGCAACCGTCTCGGGGGGCTCGTGTTCATGCCGCTGTTCGGGTTGATGTCGGGCGGCGGCA
>ERZ795059.4550-NODE-4550-length-12960-cov-6.673615_pt1 | contig 12960 bp, 11 predicted proteins | sample MGYA00375143_ERZ795059 | MGnify/ENA primary metagenome ERZ795059 (study PRJEB30188, sample SAMN05720168) | activated sludge metagenome | isolation source: Anaerobic digester | place: USA | collected 2015-01-07 ... | reverse complement strand
CGGTGCGGCTGCTGCACAAAGAGTTGGTGAATTAGTATCTGTTCACGTAATACCTCGTCCACATACCGATGTTGAATTAATTCTTCCTAAAAGACCAAAACAATAATGCAATTAGCTTTAGGATTAATTGAGACAAAAGGCTTAATTGGTGCAATAGAGGCTGCCGATGCAATGCTTAAGGCAGCCAATGTTACACTTTCCAGAAAAGAAAAAATTACTGCAGCAATGGTTACCGTAGAAATTATTGGTGAAGTAGCCGCAGTTAGAGCTGCTGTTGATGCAGGGGCTGCCGCTGCACAAAGAGTTGGGCAGTTGATAGCTGTTCACGTTATACCACGCCCCGATGATCAATTAGAACCTTATATTACTTTTTCTCCTCAAGAAAAAATTGAACCAACTAAAAGAGGACGGAAGAAAAAGGATATTGGTATCGAGTCAATTTTTGATTTGATGGATGAAGAATCTGAAGAGGATGTTGAAACAATTAGTTTTGATTACGAAACATTTTCCGATACTGATTCTATTGTTGAAGAAAACAATGATTTTTTTGATGAAGCAGAACCCATAAGTGTGGAAGATGTTGTTGAAACACAATTAAATTCTGATACTGATGCTAATTCTGATTATTTAGAGTTAAAAGATGATGTTGTTGAAGAAACTGAAACAATAATTGTTGAAAATGTTGTTTTAGATTCGTCTGATGCCACGGATGGAGAAAAAGCAGAAGAAGTTATAATTGATGCTATTTCGGAAGCACATGCAGAAGAGTATTATGAAACCGGCGAGAGCTCTGAAAGTATTATTTCAGAAAACATTAAGGATAATATAGTTGAAGAAACATCAGCTAAAATATTGCAAAATAATGATTTGTCGGGTATATTTAAAGAGAATGTTAATCTTGAAAATAATGATACTTTTAATAACGAAGAGACAATTAATTCAATAGATAATGACGATGTAGTAATTGAAAATGATATAGGTTCTACTGAAATTACTAATGAAGATTCAGTTAAAAACACTAATACGGAATATGAAGAAATAGATAATTATATCCGTAAAATAGTTTTAACGCCTAACGATAGTAAGATTTTAAGCGAAGATTATTCTGTAGAAAATGTCCATTTATTAAGAATTAGAGCACGAAAAATATCCGATTTCCCAATTAAAGGAAGGAAATTGGCAAAAGCAGGACGTTCAATATTACTATACTGTTTCGACTTATTAAAGAAAAAATTATAGATTGATTTAAATTTTAATAATACTTTATTTTCAATAACTAAAATATTGTTATTGAATACTTTGTAAATTATTATTAATTTTTATTTCAATCTTTTTTTTATTTATGAAAAATAAAGTTATACGAATAATATCAATTGCAATTTTTTCTATCATTCTTTGGGGAGCTATTTCATTGAATGAAGAGTATTTTACCGGAATAAAAGTGCCGATAAAATTTGTTTATTCTGCTGATAGTAATGCAGTTAGCAACGTAAGCGTAGAGGAAATTACTTTAAACATAAAAGGTCAGGGTTGGCAATTGGCAAAAGTAATATTATCGGATGAATTGTCATTTGCCATAAGAACTAATAATAGGTACGGAAAGCAAGAAGTATCTTTAAAATCTGAATTGGAATTTAATGATTGGCTAACTTCAAATTTACAGATAACGGAGATTATACCGGATAGAATTTCATTTTTTGTTGAACATGCTGCATCCAAAAAGGTAAAAATAATTCCTAATATTATGTTAACTTTTACAGAAGGCTTCATTCAATCAGACAGTATTAGATTATCGAAAGATTCCGTAATTATTTATGGACCAATAAGCGAAATTTCTAAAATAAAGTTTGTTAAAACAAAATATTACGAATTTTTAGATTTGGATAAAAAAATAAGAGAAAGAATTGAATTAGAACCGCAGAAATTATTTGGATATAATTTAAATTCTTTGTTTGTAACAATTGATGTCCAAAAAATGGTTGACAAGACATTTGAAAATTTAACAATTGAACCCATTGAAGTGCCTGAAAACTATAATTTGCAATTAATTCCTCATCAAATAAATATTAAACTACGTGGGGGATTGAACGAATTAGGAAATTTAAACGGGGATGAAATAAAAGTATTTGTAAAATTTAATAGTGCATTTTACGATACACTCGGTTATTTAATACCGGAAATAAAAATTCCGAAATATACACAAGTTGTTGAAACAGAACCACAAAAAATTGAATATATTATTAAACAGCGGTAATTATGTTTATTACATTTGAAGGACTGGACTTTTGCGGAAAAAGTACTCAAGTTAAAATACTTATTGATTATTTAGAGAAGGAAGGTAATAAAGTAACATTATTACGAGAACCTGGGGGCACAATAATATCTGAAAAAATAAGAGATATTGTTCTTGATAAAATAAATTTGGAAATGTGCATTGAAACAGAGTTGTTATTATTTTACGCAAGCAGAGCACAATTAGTAAATGAGAAAATTTTGCCGGAACTAAAAAAAGGAAATATTGTTATAAGCGATAGGTTCTTTGATTCCAGTACAGCTTACCAAGGTTACGGAAGAGGTTTATCAATTAATTTTATTAACGAGTTAAATAAATTTGTAGTTGGTAAATCTATTCCAAATATAACTTTCTTTTTAGATCTTTCGATTGAAGAAATTGAAAAACGTAAAGCATTATTAAAAAAAGAGAATTTTGATAGAATTGAAAGATCTGTAATTGATTTTTGGCATAAAGTACGCGAAGGGTATTTAAATATTGCTAAAAACGAAGAACGTTTTTGTGTAATTGATGCATCTAAATCAATCGAAGAAATCCATAAAATAATTTTATCAAAAATAATTAGTTTGCGGAAAGAGGCAATTAAATGAAAAAAATAAATTTTCGATTTATTGTAATTCCTGTTATATTTTTACTTTTTACCGGATTTTTTAAAGCCGATGATGAGTATTATTTTAAACTTTCAAAAAGTATTGATCTTTTTGGAGAAATTTATAAATATTTAGCTACGGCGTATGTTGATGAAGTTGATCCTGAAGAATTAATGTATAACGGATTAGACGGAATGCTTTCCGGTTTAGACCCTTATACAGTGTTTTTAGAACAAGATGAAAAAGGAGAAATAGATTTAATTACTAAAGGAAAATACGGTGGAATTGGTGCAACAATAGGAATTAAAAATGACAAGATTACAATTTTAGAAGTTTTGGAAGGCTATTCTGCACAGAGACAAGGGCTACATATTGGCGATGTAATTACCAAAATTAATGACGAAGAAATTAATAAGGAAAATTACAACAGAATGAGTAAACAGATAAAAGGTGATCCTGGTAGCGTTATTAAGTTAACAATAAATAGAGAAGGTGTTGAAGAAGAATTAAATTATTCTTTAGTACGAGAAGAGATAGAGATTAAAAATGTAACTTATTGGGGTTTAATAGGAGATAAGAAAAATATCGGCTATTTAAAACTGACAGGCTTTTCCATGAGTGCTGGAGATGAAGTTAAAAAAGCAATAATTGAATTGAGAAATAAAACTAAACTTGAAGGAATAGTATTAGACTTAAGAGGTAATCCGGGCGGTTTATTGGAAGCTGCAATTGATGTATCTGAAAAATTCTTAAAAAAAGGTGAATTGGTAGTTTCGGTAAAAGGTAGAGATTCCTTAAATAATAGAGAATATTATAGCAAAGAAGAACCGATTGCGGGTGATATTAAGTTAATTGTTTTGGTTGATAATTTTTCGGCTAGTGCAAGTGAAATTGTTGCAGGTGCTATCCAAGACCATGACAGAGGAATTATTTTAGGTACGCAATCATTTGGAAAAGGTTTAGTACAAACAATACTTCCTTTACCTTACAATACTTCTGTTAAAGTTACTACGGCAAGGTATTTTACTCCAAGTGGTAGGTGTATTCAAAAGATTGATTATAGTAATAGTCTGAAGAAGAAGAATATTAGCACAGAATTTAAAACAGACAATAAGAGGATTGTTTTTTCAGCCGGCGGAATTAAGCCCGATACTATTGTTATTAGAGAAACGAATTCGCAAACTATAAAAGAATTAATGGCAAAAGGAGTATTTTTTAATTTCGCCAACTATATGTATAATACCAATAATGTGGATAATTTTAATGAAAATAAAAAATTATTTGATAAGTTTATTGAATATTTAAATAAAGAAAAAGTTGATTTTAAGAGCGAGATTGAAAGTTCGTTAAAAGAAGTAAAAAATCAACTAAACGAAAAAAATTCAAGTAAAGAATTTAAAACAAAACTTGATGAATTAATTTCTGAATCTGAAAAGTTAAAACAAAATGAGTTAATTGCCAATTCTGATATTATTGTGTCAAAAATTAGAGAAGAGTTTGCACTTCGTACTAAAGGGAAAAATGCAAGAATTGAAGAATCGTTAAAGTTTGATAAACAAATTGAAGTATCTATTGATATTATTAATAAAAATAAAGAATTTAATTATATATTAAATTAAAAATATATTGTTAACAATTATTTAATGTTTATTTTAGTGTAACAAAAAATTAAGGTTTATGAAAGATTTAAAAATTATTTATTCTATTAATCCTGTATTTAAAAAATGTCCCGAATGCGGTGCCCCCGGTTCGTTACACAGGTCGCGTGCTCGTACAGTATTTGAACAGATGTTAAAAAAAGTGAGCTTTTATAATATTTATAGATGTAAAAACTGTGGTTGGCGAGGTTATTTATCTACTTTAACAATTACTAAAAATTCTATTACAAATTTATTTATTTATTTAATTTTAATAGCTGGTTCTGCATACATTATTCGTTTTGTATTAACAAAGTTTTTACTTAAATAACAATATACATATTTAAGGTGGCTTATGGATACAATTCTCCAAGGTCAGATAAATGAAGGAATTCCGTTATTATGGCAAAAAATTTTTATTGCTTTAATGATAGGTTTGTTGATTGGGGTAGAACGGGAAAGGGCAAAGAATCCGGGAGAACAATATTTTGCAGGTATTAGGACTTTCCCTCTTATTTCGATGTTAGGTTTTGTTTGTGCATTAATCTCATCATTTACAACTATATATTTTTTTATAACAGGCTTCATTATATTTGGAGCGTTGGTATCTATTGAGTATTTTATTACTGCACAAAAAGGGGAATTGGGAGGAACTACCGAACTAACATTATTATTGGTTTATGTTTTAGGTGGAATGGTTTTTTGGGAGTATTTTTTACTTTCCGCTGCAATAAGTGTTGTAATTACAGTATTTTTAAGCTTAAAAACTAAATTTCGAACTTTTGCCGGAATGGTATCGGAAGAAGATATTTTTGCAACATTAAAGTTTTTAATTATCACAATTATAGTGCTTCCCATTCTTCCTAACAAAACTGTTGATCCTTTCGAAATTATTAATCCCTTAAAAATATGGTATTTTGTAATTCTTATTTCGGGAATTAGTTTTATAGGATATATTTTATTTAAAATTATTGGTTCAAAAAAAGGTATTATTGTTTTATCTATGCTTGGCGGGGTTGCATCCAGCACAGCCGTTACTTTATCCTTTTCTCAAAGAAGTAAAGAGAATACTACTTATTGTTCGGAATTTGGAAGCGGAATATTATTAGCCACTTCAATTATGTATCCTCGAGTGTTATTTATTGTTTTTTTATTAAATCCATTACTAGGAATGAAATTAATTTTGCCATTTTTAATACTTTCTTGCGTTACACTATATTATAGCTATATTTACAGAAAGAAAAATAATATGGGCAACGAAAGTACTTTAGAATTAACTAATCCTTTCAAACTATTTTTTGCCATCAAATTTGGAATAGTATTAATGGTTTTATTGTTCATTTCCGGATTATTTAATAAGTTTTTAGGTTATGGTGGGGTGTTTCTTGCTGCATTTATTGGAGGTTTTGCAAGTTTGGATGCAGCAATTTTATCGGTTGTTAATGTTGGAATAAAATCAGTCGGAATTAATATTTTAGCCTCAGCCATATTATGTGCAATATCAGCTAATACAATATTTAAAATGTTGGCAATCTATTTTAGTGCTTATAAAGATTTAAGAAAATTTACTTTTACTCCATTTATTATTATTAACTGTTTAATTATTTTGTTTTGCGGTTATTATATACTTTTGTAAGCTTACTTTTTGGTATTCCTAATTTACTTTCTAATTCTTCTTTTGTTTTATATTCTTCTAGATAATGTACATTTACTTTATTTCTGTTAAATAACAACCAAGCTAAAGCAATTTTAATATTATCCAAATCTGTAAGGTTTATGGAATTATCTGTATTGTGAACATTATTATAAAAATCTTCTAATGCATTGTCAAAATTTTCTTTTTCGTTAAGGATGAAATCTTTAATATATATTTTTCCGTCAATTAATAAAATATAATCTTTTCTGCCCGTATAATTTGCTTCAATAAAAATTCTTGCTCTATTTATGGGAACGCTAATAATAGATGATTTATTTAGTTGTTTTAGAATTGAGTTAACTATATCTCGAAGTGTTGCAGCTTCTTCATATTTTTGCTCTGAAGAAAGTTTTTTCATTTTTTCTAATAATCTATTAATAGCACTTTGATTTTGACCGGATAAAAACTCATACACGTTCTTTAATTCCAAAGAGTAAATTTCAATATCAATTTCTGGCATACAGTTGCCCGTGCATCTATGTATATCATAAAGGTAACATTTCTTATGCTTTTCAAATATCCTATCAGTGCATTCTCTTAGTAAAAAGGCTTTATCAATAATATCAACTAAATTATTTGCAGTTTCGCGATTATGATATGGTCCAAAATAATCGTTACCATCAATATCTATTTGTTGAGTTACCGAAATATCAGGAAACGAATGGGTTAACCTAACTTTAATAAAATAATTAGCACTGTAGTTTTTTAATTGAACATTGTACTTTGGTAAATACATTTTTATTAATTGCGATTCTGCCAACAAAGCTGTTAATTCGGTAGGTGTTTCTTTATATTCAATTAAAGACGATTTTTTTATAATTTCTTTAGACTTTTTTGCTGCATTTTCTGATAGGTGATTTGTTACTCGTTGTTTTAAGGATTTTGATTTGCCAATATAAAGAGCTTTATCTTTACTATTTTTAAAGATATACACACCGGGCGAATCCGGTAGATTTACAAAATCTTTGCCAACTCCTTTTTTAATTATCAAGTCTTGTTTTTTGTTTTTGGGAAGAGATTCAAAAACTTTTAACTCTTCAATATTTTTAATTAAATAATCTTGCTCTAATATTTCTAATGTTTTAATTAAAACTTTTGCAGTTAATGTAGCATCAGATAAGGCTCTATGTAAATCCTTATGTTTAATTTTTAAGTGTTTTGCTACGTCACTTAGACGTTTACTTTTTAAAAAAGGGAATAGTTTTCTACTTAATTTTAAAGTGCAAAGTATCATGTTATTTGGAAATACTTCCAAAACTCTTTCGTATTCTGCTTTAAGAAATGAAATATCAAAGCTGCTATTATGTGCAACAATAATACTATTACCAATAAAATTATTTATAGCAGTAATAAAACTATAAAAATATGGAGCATCAGTTAAGTCATAATCGGTAATGCCTGTTAGTTTTGTAATTTCGGATGGTAATTGACTTTCAGGATTAAAAAAAGTTTTTAAAGTATCAACAATTTTACCGTTAACTACTTTTACCAAACCGATTTCTATTACTTTATTGGTATGAGGAGCTAAACCTGTAGTCTCAACATCTAAAACAACGAAGGATGTGTCTTTTATTAAATTATTTTTAACAGACAAAGTATTTCTCTTTATTACAATTAAATATAAAGAAAATTACCGATTATTTAAATAGATTTGAAAGAATTATTGTCTAACCAACCTACTTTCCCGTCTTTTAGTTTTATACGTGTCCAGTTTTCAACCTTATCTTCAATCTTAAATTTAATTCCCTCATGTATAATGAAAGCGTCATTGGAATCATAATCAGGGGATACCTTAACATTTGCGGAAGATTCTAACAAAATACCATATTCAATAGAAGATTCATCATTTATACGAACTATAAATAAAAACGCAACAAAAATTAAAACAACCAAATTGAATGAACCGAAAAAGAATAATGGTTTTTGATAGTTACTATTACGATGATAATAGTATAACCCAATAATTATTAAAAATGATGTAAAAATGATAATAAATGTATAAGCCCATCCATTAACAGTAAATAACATAACTAAGGAATCCCACCACTCAATTAAAAATAATTTTGGTAAGACTTCAATTTTATCTATTGTATGGGCATTAGCAACGCTTAAATTATGTTTAATATCTTCGTCACCCGGTGCAAGTTTTAGTGCTTTTTCGTAATTTAAAACCGAGTATCCAATTTTTCCCATTCTATAATATGTATTTCCTAAATTATAATAAAGCTCCGAACTTACCAAACCCTGGTGTAAAACAGCCGAATAGGATTCAAGGGCAGCTTCATAATTCTGATTTTTATATTCTTTATTACCTTTTTTAATCAAACTTTTTGGATCTAATTCTTGAGAAAAAAAATTGTATGAAGTAAACAATGTTAAAAATATAATTACAAAAGTTTTCATATAATCCTCTTCTTTTTTGATAAGTTTTCATCTAGTTGAACAATTAATAATACAGCAGACTCGTAAAAATCATTTGCCGAATCTTTATCAATTCCTTGAGGAGAAAACCTAACAAATTCACACTTTTCTGTTAATACTTTAACTTTATCTATTAATTCTAAAGAAATATTTTTTTCTTCTAATTTTTCAATTATTAAATCAATTGTCAAGTCTGATTTGGGAATACTAAGTTTATTTTCTAAATAGCCGAAAAACGCAGAATATACATTTTCGTAAAAAGCATTTAAATTATTGGAATCCAACAATAATTTAGCAGATTTAAGCTTTTTTCTGGCAAATTTTTCTGCTTTTCTAAATTTTGATACCGAAATATTTGCATCTAAATGTTCTTTATTCTTTATAAATTTAATAGAAATTACAAGTCCTAATATAGGTACAATAATAAAAAACCAAAACCAATTTGTAAGCAACGAATAATCGTTTATATGATAAAAATTAAAATCACCGGTTTTAATGTATCTTATGTCCTCATTTAACAAACGGATATCTTCTTTATCCAAATTACCTGAAGAACCGGCGACTGAATTGTTTCGCTTAACAATTATTTCAAACAGTGGTGTTTTTATTGCAACGTATTTTTTTGCGTTTGGATCAAAAAATGAAAACTCAATAGGCTTTATTTCAAATTTACCCGATACGCGTGGAATAATAATATACTCAATAATTTTTGAACCGTTTATTTTTCCAATTCTATTAATGTTCTCAGAAATTTTGGGTTCATATTTCTCAAATCCATTTGGTAAAATTAAAGTAGGAAATTCAGTCAATTTTACATTACCGGTTCCGTTAATATTAATCTTTAATGTAAAAGGTTCATTTTGTAAGACTTCATTTTTATCTATAGTTGCATTTAATGAAAAATTACCGATTGCACCATTAAATGAAACAGGTACATTATTGTTAGGGAGCGGAAGAACATTAATTTTTATAGTATTGCTTCTTATTAATTCCTCCCGAGTTTCGGTTCGTCCAAAAAACGGATCATCAAAAAAATCATCAAAAATATCTCGAGAATTCTTTTTCTTTCTATAAACAACATTCATTTTTAGTTCAAAAGGTGAAACGGAAAGTTGACCGGTTTGATTGGGGAATAGTGCGGCTTTTTTAATTACTGCCGATTTAAACCTTTCTCCATTGTGCATCTCGTCTGAAAGGGTAATATTATTGGGCAAATCTAATTCTTCCGTCCAAAAACCGTTAAACTGAGGTAATTTCGATATTTGAGGTGAAGATATATTTATTTTTGTAAAAAGTTTATAAGTAACCGTAACTTGTTCACCTTTATAAACTGTATTTTTATCGGGAATTGCTAAAATAAAAAGACTTTTACTAATATCTTCATCAACTCCGTCTTTATTATTACTGTTTTTTTGTGATTGTCCTTTTATTACTTCAATAGATAATTCATTGCTTGTAAAAGTTTTACCTGATTGTGTAATTTGGGCAGGGGATATTTTAAACTTCCCAATTTTTGTCGGAATTAGTATATAAGTAAAAGAAAAAGCAGCCGACATTTTACCGTTAATAATTTGGATACTGCTTGATTGCGAAGGACCATTCAAAATTTTAAATCCGTTAAACGATGGAGATCTAAAATTTGAAATATTAGAATTATCTGCTCCTTGCAATGTAAATGTTACTTGAAATCTTTCATTTTCTCCGACTTTTGCAAAGTCGGTGCTCGCAGTAAAAGTTTGTGCGTATAAGTTAGTAAAACCTAATAGGAATATTACAAAAATAGCTAAACTAAAATATATTTTTTTCATTACTAACATGTTTTCCTCATTACCAATCTTTTTCGCGAGAGTATCCGCGTATTTTCATTTTTCTAATTTTCTTTTGTAAATCCGATTCATTATTTTTCATTGCTTCAAGCATTTGTTTTGCTTGCTCTTTGCTCATCTGTTCTTTTTGGTCTTTTGGTTGTTGCTGCTTATCTTTATCCTTGTTCTTATCGTTTTGGTTATCGTTATTGTTATTATCCTTATCCTTATTATCTTTATTATTTTTATCCTGGTTGTCTTTATTATCCTTATTATCTTTATCGTTTTTATTATCCTTATTTTCTTCGTTCTTATTGTTTTTATTTTGTTGCTGTTGTTGTTTTTTTGATAAAGCGTAAGATAAATTGTATTTGGTCTCTAAATCGTTAGGATTAAGTTTTAATGAAGATTTGTAAGAGTTTATTGCTTCATCAAGTTTATTTTCCTTTAAATAACTGTTCCCAATATTATAGTGTGTTTTTGCTTTAATTTCTTTATCTTTTGCTAAAGTTAAAGATTTGTGATATGCTTTTCGTGAATCTTCAAATCTGTCCTGTTTGTAAAGCGAATTACCTAAATTAAAATAGTTTTCATACCTTTTTTTATCTTTTTCAATACTCTTCTTAAAATTTATCTCGCTATCAGTAAATTTCTTCTCTTCATATAAATCAACGCCAGTATTGTTTAAACTACGAGCAGATTGAGCAATAATATTAAAAGTATTAAAATAAACTATTAGAACTATTGTAATGAATAAAAAATTTTGTTTCATTGTCTTTTCTCAAATAATTTTTCGAAGAATTTACTTTTCGAGTTTGTCATAAGACCTTCTAATATCAGCAATAAAAGGGCAGGTATTAACAAATAAAAATATTTATCCTCGTAATCAATTACTTTAGTCATTCCATACTCGGTTTTTTCAATTTTAGCTAATTCACTATAAATTTGTTCCAAATCATCTCTATTTGAAGCTCCTAAAAAATATTTTCCATTTCCTTTAGTAGCTATTTCTTTTAATAAGTCTTCATTCAACTTTGTTATTACAATATTGCCGTCCTTATCACGTTTAAAATCATTTGATTGATTGATAGGGATGGGTGAACCGGAAGGAGACCCTAAACCGATAGTAAATACTTTTATATTGTTTTTATTCGCTTCTTCCAAAGCTGCATCAATATCTCCTTCGTGGTCTTCACCATCAGTAATTATTATAATAGCCTTTTGAGTTTTTGCTTCATACTTGAAAGAAGAAAGAGCCATTTTTATTGCATCTGCAATTGCAGTACCTTGTTGGGGAACACTATTTTCGTCAACAGCATTTAAAAATAAATTTGCAGCAGAGTAATCCGTTGTTAACGGAAATTGAACATATGGTTGTCCGCTAAATATTATTAATCCTATTCTATCACCTTTTAAGGTTTGAATTAACCTATAAATATCAAACTTAGCTTTATCCAATCTGTTTGGTTGAATGTCTGTAGCTTTCATGCTTTTGCTAACATCTAAAAGAATAAAAACATCAATGCCGGTTTGTTTAACTTCGGTTAATTTATCACCGATTTGAGGAGAACAAAGCGAGAGTACGATTAATATAACTGCTACAAAAAATATTGCAAATTTAACAATTGCTTTTGTAGAACTGAATTTTGAAAAAACAATTGAATGTAAATTTGAATTTGCAAAAACTGACATTTTCTGTTTTTGTAACCGTAAAAAATACCAAAAAAGAAGTATTAATACAGGTAAAAAATAAATTATTAATAAATACTCGGTATGACCAAATCTAAACATATTTTCACTAAATTAATTCAGTAATCTTTTATAAAAACTATTAGAAAGAATAAATTCAAAAATTAACAATATCAAAGCTAATATTAACCATGGATGAAATTTTTCGGCTGCATTTCGATAAGATGTAACTTCAATTTTGGATTTTTCGAGTTTATCAATTTCTTTATAAATATCCTCAAGTTTTCGGTTATTTGTAGCTCTAAAATACTTACCTTTTGTTAAATCAGAAACTTGACGTAATAAATTCTCATCAATTTCAACAGGAACCATTTGATATCTTATTCCAAATGGAGTTTGGAAAGGATATGGAGCTTGCCCTATTGTTCCGACTCCTATAGTGTAAATTCTAATTCCGAATGTGGAAGCTATTTTAGCTGCAGTTACCGGGTCTATTTGCCCTGCATTATTAACCCCGTCAGTTAATAAAATAATTATCTTACTTTTTACTTTACTGTCTTTTAATCTATTTACACCATTTGCAATAGCATTACCAATTGCCGTTCCGTCAGTAAGCATTCCACTATTAATCTCTTTTAACAAATTGCGTAAAACAGCATAATCTATAGTTAAAGGGCACTGTGTAAAACTTTCGCCGGCAAAAATAACCAACCCAATTTTATCTCCTTTTCTTCCTTCAATAAAATCATCGGTAACTTTTTTTGCTGCTTCAAGTCTATTTGGTTTAAAATCCTCCGCAAGCATACTACCGCTAATATCCAACACCATT
>ERZ795059.4547-NODE-4547-length-12966-cov-6.702269_pt1 | contig 12966 bp, 6 predicted proteins | sample MGYA00375143_ERZ795059 | MGnify/ENA primary metagenome ERZ795059 (study PRJEB30188, sample SAMN05720168) | activated sludge metagenome | isolation source: Anaerobic digester | place: USA | collected 2015-01-07 ... | reverse complement strand
CCTACACGACGCTCTTCCGATCTCACTCAGACAAGTGAGCTTTATAACGGGGCAAGTTTGTCATTTGGTGGCGGAGGAGGTGCAGATAATTTTGCGGTCTGGATGTTGACCTGGAACTATACGGGACTAACAAGTTCCAAGACAAACTGGAGCGCTCCTGTTACTGTAAACTCTGTCCAGCGTGAAGCAGAACAACACTTAGGTCGTCCATGGGTAAGGATGGCTCCTCCGATTGAAGTATTTACAAACACATTCGCTGACAAGACGAACGATTCTCGCTATGACGGTACCTTTACATCGGTATATCGTGGAAATTGGAATAAAGCAGGTGTCACGAATGCGTTTCTATTTAACGCAAACGACTTGCAGGTTACACCAGGTGAACCAATTCTAACATTTTTGGCTGATGAATCAGCAGGAGCTATTGACTATTCGAATTCAATATATAAAAGTAGTGTTGGAGCAGGTGTACTGCCTGGACGAGCAGATTATGTAGTGTCACCAAACGGCATAAGCAGACTGGTATATCCTGGTCTTTGGAAGCTAGGTACTTACCGTACCGACAATGCCGGAGGCTTAGGCCAACCTAACGCTGCAAGTACCCGTCCTTTTAACATTGCTAAATTCTCTGAACTATATTTTGTTGCTGCTGAAGCAGCAGTTAAAGGAGCAACGACAGCACCTGGGAAAACCGCTTACGACTTGATTAATGTTATTCGTGCACGTGCCGGCAAATGGAGTTTTGATAATAATGGAAATGTCACGAAAGTTGCCGACAATAGTGCTGCTATGATTGCAGCAACTCCAGCAACGATAGACATAAACTATGTATTGGAGGAACGGTCAAGAGAATTTTACGGTGAAGGCTATCGTTGGTATGATTTGGTCCGCACACAAAAATGGAATGAAGTCGCTGCTTCTTATTCAATTTGTGGAGCAGCGGTAGGTCAACATACACCTGCAACGTTTACCCGAACCATTGATGAGTTTCATTATTTGAGACCTATTCCACAAGGACAATTAGATGCTATGCAAATGACAGCAGCAGAAAAAGATGCATATCAAAATCCTGGTTATAGAGTTAATGGTGGATAATTAGGAGACACCAAAGATAAATCACATTGTATTTGGGTTAAGCAGTGTAGAGTTGCTCATAGTTGAGCAACTCTCCTGCTATTTTTAATCATTCTTGAGTGATTGTCCTCACGAAAGATTTCGTAACGAGTTAGCTTAACAATCGTGTCTAATCTAAAACAAAGAAATTCCTTTAATCATAACGAAAATATCTTCTGCTGAATATGATTTCAACCGAGTTGCTTTTGAGTTCTATAGCCCTGTTGAAAATGCAAATACTTCCTTTAACACAAAGTTTTATTGATGCTGTTTTCTTTTGATGTTGATTTCCATTATGAACACCAATAAAACTTCAAATACACTATAATGAATTATCAATCTTTTTTTTTAGCTGCGTTTTTACTGTTATCGGTGAATTGTGGTGCGCAAGTAAAAACTCAAACACCTGTGATTAAGAATGGAGCAAAGGTCTTTCAGTATACAAATCCCATTACAAGAGACCCTGCAATTTCAATGCGAGATCATTTTATTATTAAAGTAGAAAATCTTTGGTATTGTGTTGGTACTTCAAACCCGGTATGGACTGGTCATAATCCTGGTGTTCGCATGTTGGTGTCAGACGATTTGATCAACTGGAACCAGCACTCTTGGCTGATTGATGGAAGTAAACTACCAGCAGATTGTCCATACAACGGAAGATTTTGGGCACCCGAAATTCACTTCATAAAAAACAAATACTGGCTTACCGTAAACAGCGGAAAAGTAACGAAGGATGATCCGAAGGGAATGAAGACGCACAGTGTCTGGTTATTTTCATCAGATAAAGTAATGGGGCCTTACAAGTTAGTGAACGGACCACTTACACCTCAGTACAATAATGACGCAACGTTATTTGAGGATGAAGATGGTCAAACATATTTCTATTGCAGCGGCAACGGTTTGTTTCAGGCAAGGATAGATCTGACTACTGGTAAACTTGTGGGAGGGAATGTTGAAAAGTTTCTGGATAAGAAAAGTCCGGGTAATCCGGAATGGATGATCGGAGGAATTGAAGGACCATTTGTTATAAAAAGAGAAGGTACCTATTTCATGTTCTTTTCATCGTGGACTCGCGGATATGAAGTAGGACTTCTAAAGTCGAAGTCACCATTAGGGCCATGGGAATTCGCTTCACGTGAGCCCATCTTTGGTACCCGTAAAAAAGGGTATCGACCTGAACTTGCAAAGGGTGGAGGATATGATTATTTGAAATTTCAGGATAGCGAGGATCCATATTGTGAGACTGGACACAATGCTTTATTCGAAGGACCCGATGGTAAGCTCTGGAGTTCTTGCCATTATTTGATGGATGAGAAAAGACCCTACCCTTATAGTCAGGCATTTGAACCATGGGAAAAAACTCCACAGCTCGGGATTGAGCCTGTGTACTATGAGGATGGTATATTTTTGATAAAAGAGCCTACCTGGACTAAAGTAAGTATTGAATACTGAATATTGAATAAAGGATAAAGGTAGAAGGGAGGATTAAAGCAATGGATATGGAGAATAAGGAAATTACCATTTATGATATTGCCAAAGCGTTACAAATTTCAGCTTCTACTGTAAGCCGAGGACTTAACGATGATAATCGTGTTGGAAAAAAAACTAAAAATCGAATTTTAGAAGCAGCTCGTTCGATGCAATACCAGCGTAACATTTACGCGAACAAGCTGAGGAGTAAACACACCAATACGCTGGGTGTAATCATTCCGCGTGTTAATTCTTATTTCATGTCTACGGTTATAGCAGGTATGGAAAAGGTAGCAAATGAAAGAGGCTACATGCTTATTATCAGTCAATCGCAGGAAAGCGCCAAGAAAGAAAACAGCATGATCCAAACTATGTTCAACAGTCGCGTAGACGGTCTACTTGTTTCTCTTGCAGCCGACACCAGAAACCTGAAGCATTTCAATAAGGTATTTGACAAAAATATACCGGTGATTTTTTTCGATCGCGTTGTAAGCCATCCAAACTGCGCCACGATTTCAATTGACAATAGAAAAGCTGGATATGATGCAACCTCACATCTTATTGAACAGGGTTGCAAGCAAATTGTTTTTATCGGAGGCAATCAGAATCGTAATGTGTATGCTGATAGATTAGCAGGTTATCAACAGGCACTGATCGAAAATGGAATTGAGTATGACTCTTCTCGCATTTTAATTAATGGACTTACTGAACAAGATGGAATGGAAGCGGCAAAAAAAATCTTAAAAATGGATCCGATGCCAGATGGCATTTTTGCATCCAATGATGCATCGGCTGTCTCATGCCTGAGTGAATTGACAAAAGCAGGAATTACTATTCCAGAACAAATAGCAATCGTTGGGTTTAATAATGATCCTGTTTCACGAGCCGTTAAACCTGGCCTTACTACTATAGAGTATCCAGGATTTGAAATGGGAGAGGTATCAGCAAGTAATATTATAGACGCGATCAATAGGCAAACACCCGGAATCTTCAAATCGGTAATGCTTAACCATAATTTGATTATCCGGCAGTCGTCTAAAAATGGGTAGGGAGTCCCAGACGGCCAGAGTAAATTTTCGATTCTAATCAGCCATAAAGACCATTTGAATTAAAATCTATCGTTTTCGCAAACGATTCTTGTATATCTTTTTTAATAATTGTATAATTAACACTTAAATATCCTCAACTCCTATGCGATTTAAAATCATCCCTTCAGTTTTGTTGCTTGTGTTTGGCATTTCTTCTGTTGTTTATGCGCAATCAACAACGTTAATCAACCCAATTCTTACAGGCTTTTATCCTGATCCAAGTGTGCTTAAGGTTGGTACACATTATTATCTCGTCAACTCTACCTTTGCGTACTTCCCCGGCATTCCTGTTTTCCAAAGTAAGGATTTGAAAAACTGGAAACAGATTGGCAATGTGATCAGTCGACCCTCGCAGATGAATTTCATGGGGCATCGCATGACTCGGGGGCTGTTTGCTCCCGCCATCGATTATCATAATGGTACATACTACGTTACTTGCACACTGATTGATAAAGGAGGAAACTTTGTTGTGACCGCTAAGAATCCTGCCGGCCCGTGGAGTGACCCAACGTTTTTGCCTGAAGTACAAGGGATAGATCCTTCATTATTTTTCGATGACGATAAAGCATACATCATTTATAACAGTGATGCACCGGATAACAAACCATTATACTCCGGCCATCGAACACTTAGGATGTATGAATTTGATCCTGTAAACCTTAAGGTGGTAGGAGAGAAACAAACAATAGTAAATGGGGGAGTGGATCTCAGTAAGAAGCCAGTGTGGATTGAAGCACCACACATTTTAAAGAAAGATGGTTGGTATTATTTGTATGCTGCTGAAGGTGGAACATCTGTGAATCACACCGAAGTTGTCCTTCGAAGTAAATCCGTTTGGGGACCCTATGTTCCGTATGAGAACAATCCGATTTTAACACAAAGGGATTTACCTGCAGATCGCAAAGATCCTATTACATCTGCCGGCCATGCGCAATTTGTAGAGGGGCCCAATGGAAAGACCTATTCTGTTTTTCTGGCGGTAAGACCTTATGAAGGCAATCACTATAATACAGGTCGTGAAACATTTGTTGCTCCTGTAGAATGGAAAGATGGATGGCCAATTGTTGACCCGAATAATAAGGTAATACAGTATTCGTACAAGACCGATTATAAAGAAGTGAAGCAAAAGGATGCCCGCCCGCAAAGCGGCAATTTTGAATACACACTTACATTTGAAAAACAACTTGATCCCGCGCTGCTTTTTTTAAGAACAGTAGACAGCAGTTCGTTTAGTCTGAGCAAAGCAAAAGGTTTAACGCTTAAACTGAAACCCGAAACGGTAATGGAACTGGGCAATCCTTCGTTTATCGGTAAGCGTCAACAGCATTTGAAATGCAATTCAGAAATATCACTTGACTTTTCTGCAACATCCGATAATGAAAAAGCAGGACTGATCATTTTTCAGGACGAGTATCATTTTTATTATCTGTGTAAATCCAACGATCAGGGAAAAGCGGTTGTACAACTTTTCAAAGGCAATGCAGAAACAAAGGGCATGGATTTGTTGACGCAAGCACCCCTCGCTTCAGGCAACGTATTACTGCGCATCGATGCCGATGGTGGTCAATATAGTTTTCATTATGCACACACGCCCAACAATTTCGTTCTGCTCAAAGACAAGGTTGATGGTAAATTTTTAAGCACACAAACAGCAGGCGGATTTATTGGATGTGTTTTTGGTATGTACGCCACTTCATCCGGAACGGCAACAACAAACAGTGCATCGTTTAAGTATTTGCGATATAAAGGTGATGATTCGATCAATAAATAATTAGGAAGAAGATTCATGAAAGGTCAAGTACGTTTAGTTTTATTCTGCATCCTCTTATCTGCATATAGTGCTACTGCACAGGATAAACTGTATCGTAATACATTTTCATCAGCAGATGTTGCTTTACTGGATGGTCCTTTTAAACATGCACGTGATCTCAACATTCAGGTACTGTTGCAATATGATGTTGATCGTTTACTGGCCGGGTATCGCAAGGAGGCCGGGCTGCCTGAAAAAGCATTGAGTTATCCTAACTGGGATGGACTCGATGGTCATGTTGGTGGGCACTACTTGTCGGCCCTGGCTATGCATTATGCTTCTACTAAAAATGAAGAATGCAAAAAAAGAATGGATTACGTGCTTTCCGAGCTCAAAGCTTGTCAGGAATCAAATACCTTAAAACAAAATGAGTGGCTTAATGGATACGTTGGTGCTGTTCCAAATAGTAAGACGATTTGGTCTTCATTAAATAAAGGTGATTTTTCTTCTTATCGTGCCGCGTGGGTACCGTGGTATAATCTACATAAAACATACGCTGGTTTAAGAGATGCATGGTTATATGCAGGAGATGAAGGAGCCCGCAAAATGTTTCTAAAATTCTGTGACTGGGCTGTTGATATTACCGCTACATTAACTGAAGATCAGATGCAGTCTATGCTGGATGTTGAACATGGTGGCATGAATGAAATATTTGCAGATGCCTATCAGATGACAAATGAAGAAAGGTACCTTTCCACGGCCAAAAGATTCTCACACCGAATGCTGCTTGAGGCGATGGCGTCCAGAAAAGATAATCTTGATAATAAACACGCCAATACCCAAGTACCTAAAGCAATCGGCTTTCATCGAATAGGATCACTTACCAATGATCAGCAATACCTTGCCGCTGGGAAATTTTTCTGGGAGGCTGTCACCACTAACCGTACACTTGCTTTTGGAGGTAACAGTCGAAGGGAATTTTTTCCCGCTGTGCCAGCCTGCAATGATTTTGTAAATGAGGTGGAAGGTCCGGAGTCATGCAATTCGTATAACATGCTCAAGCTTTCAGAAAGTTTGTTTAATGTAGAGCCGTCCGTCCGTTATATTGATTATTATGAGCGGGCACTCTACAATCATATTCTTTCCACACAACATCCTGAACACGGTGGCTATGTTTACTTTACAACAGCACGTCCACGTCACTACCGGGTATATTCTTCTCCCAACAATGCCATGTGGTGTTGTGTAGGGAGTGGTATGGAAAATCATGGAAAGTATAATCAGTTCATTTATTCGCATAAGGGAGATTCACTTTATTGGAATCTTTTCATACCGTCTGAACTTAACTGGAGAGGTAAGAAAATCAAACTAAGGCAAGAAACCTCTTTTCCAGATGAAGAGAAAATGAAACTAAAAGTAGTCGAAGGCTCGGCAAATTTTACTTTGATGGTGCGCTATCCGTCATGGGTGACAGATGGCGCAATGAAAATATCGGTAAACAATAAAGATGTTAAGTATACGGTTCACCCGGGTTCGTATGTAACAATAACCCGCAAATGGAAAAAGGGTGATGTGGTTGCTTTGACTTTACCTATGCACAACACTATTGAACAGTTGCCCAACGTGCCCGAATACATGGCGATTGTACATGGTCCGATTGTGCTGGCGGCTAAGACGGGAACAGAAGATTTAAAAGGCCTGATTGCTGATGATGGACGTTGGGCGCATATAGCTAGTGGCGAAAGACTTCCGGTTGATAAAGCATCGATTATTGTAGAAGATGATCTTAACAAGATAACAACGGGCCTGGTGCCTGTAAAAGGAAAGTCGTTAACGTTTACATTTCCGGATCTTAATATCATTAATCCTGCACCTATAGTATTGGAACCTTTCTTCCGGATTCACGATGCCCGCTATATGTTGTACTGGATGACACTCAGCAAAACACTGTATAAAAATTATCTTGATTCAGTAGCCCTTTCGGAAAAGGAAAAGCTTGCTATCCAGAAACGTACTCTTGATTTTGTTACGCCCGGAGAACAACAGCCCGAAGTGGATCATGAACTTCAGTTGGCCAATTCGAAAACTGGAAATCGCCAAAACGAATTCTGGCGGGATGCGAGTGATGAAGGATATTTTAGTTACAATCTTTCTACAAACAAAAAAACAGGCTTGAGTCTGATTGTTCGTTACTGGGGTGCTGAATGGGGTAATCGAAAATTCAATATTTATATCGATGGTGAAAAACTCATCACCGAAGACAATACGAATCGGTGGAGCCAGTCGAAATTTTTTGACTTGGTGTATCCTATTCCTGATTTGTTTGTAAAAGGGAAAGAAATCATTCGAGTGAAATTTCAGGCTCTGCCCAAGAACACTGCAGGAGGAATATACTCCGTGATATTATTACGGAGCGAAGAAACGCCATAATATAAAATAGACAATGCGCGAAGCTGGATTGGGAATAAATAAACTGAACATGAAGAGTGCAGGTTATGCATTTTTAATGAACACGTTAATAACTTTATTAACATTGACAATTTCAGGTTTTACCTTTTCGCAAAATGTTAAGTCTGAGGTAAAAGCAAAGAAAATTAGTACAGACTTGTTTGGGCTGTTTTTTGAAGACATCAACTATTCAGCCGATGGCGGACTGTATGCTGAACTTGTTCAAAACCGTTCCTTTGAATATAATCCGACTGAGCGAAGAGAGTGGCATCCACTTTCGTATTGGGATTACATTACTCCTGGATTTTCTTATGGGAAAATAAGTGTAGAGACTACTAAGCCAGTGCATGTTAACAATCCACATTACATTGATTTGACTATTGAGTTTGTTGGCAACTATACTGAATTTAAAGGTGTAGCCGGAGTAGGAATAAAAAATAACGGCTTTGATCTGATACCAATCAAAGCGGGTGAGAAATATAACTTCTCCATGTTTGCTCAACAGATAAGTGAGGAGCCAGTTTCTCTAATCATCAGCTTACAGACTCCGAAAGGAAATATTCTGGCTGAACAAAAGTTTTCAACATCATCAAAAGACTGGAAGAAGTATGCAGTAAATTTAATAGCAACGTTTAGCAGTGACAGCGCATCACTAGTGATACTCGCTACAACCAAAGGAAGATTAGCAATAGATGTAGTTTCCCTTTTTCCTAAGCTTACTTTTAAGAACAGAGAAAACGGATTGCGTCCTGATCTTGCTCAGGCTCTTGCTGATATAAAACCAAGATTCGTTCGTTTCCCTGGTGGTTGTCTGGTTCATGGTGATGGACTGGACAATATGTATCGTTGGAAAAACACAATCGGCCCGATTGAACAACGTGTTGAGCAACGGAATCTCTGGGGTTATCATCAAACTGCAGGACTTGGTTACTTTGAATATTTTCAGTTCTGTGAAGACATCGGTGCAAAACCACTTCCTGTATTGCCTGCTGCTGTATGTTGTCAAAACGCTGGTGGTACCTGGCGTATTAATGGTGTTGGACAACGCGCGTTGCCGATGGATGAGATGCAGGAATATGTTCAAGAGGTAATAGACTTGATTGAATGGGCAAATGGATCAACAAATTCTACATGGGGTGCGAAGCGTGCTGCAGCAGGACATCCTGCTCCCTTTAATCTTCAATATGTCGGCATAGGTAATGAAGATAGAATCACACCCGAGTTTGAAGCGCGATTCAAAATGATTTATGATGCAGTAAAAGCCAAGCATCCTGAAATTACCTTGATTGGAACATCAGGCCCCTACCCTGATGGTGAAGATTTTGCAAGAGGGTGGGAATACGCTTCTTCTCTTAATGTTCCAGTAGTGGATGAGCACTATTATAAAGAGCCGAAATGGATGATGGATAACTTAACCCGGTACGATACCTATGATCGAAAAAAACCGAAAGTATATTTGGGTGAATTTGCATCGTGGGGAAACAAGATGAATAATGCTATTACCGAAGCGGCCTATATGATTGGTCTCGAACGCAATGGTGATGTAGTGAGCATGGCTTCTTATGCTCCGCTACTCGCGAAGAAAGATCACATACAATGGAAAATAGATATGATTTTTTTTGATAACACTACAATTTGTCTTACTCCCAATTATCATGTACAAAGAATGTTCTCCGTAAACCAGGGAGATGTTTATTTTGAAAATATCATTTCAAAAGATGCTGGTGATTCAACACTGACGGCTTCGTGTGTTCAGGATAGCAAGACAGGTGATGTGATTGTAAAATTGGTTAATACCGGTAGTGAGACTAAAGTGATGAAGATTGACTTATCAAGCTTCAAGAAAATTAACGCGACTGCAGAAGTTGATGTGTTGACAGGTGCTGCTGATGCGGAGAACACCCTTACTAATCTGAATAATGTTGTTCCTGTAAAATCAACATTAAAGACAAACAAAAGAATTGAATATACAACCAAGCCCATGTCATTGACGGTAATCCGAATGAAGACGAGGTAAGTGTGATGAAATTAGAATCTGAAATATGAATGCAAAATGAAGTCTCTTAGTCTTAGTTGGTTTTCTGATCATCGTCAGTATTCGGTCAAATTGGATAAAGACCAAATAGTGACGACAGAATAGTATAGAATCATATATAGTGAATTTGAAAGAGTTCTCAACACGTAAACATAATAAGCGGTGAGTAGAAAAATCTTGATTGCAATGTTTCTTTTAATTGCCATTGATACCACAGTATGGTCTCAGGTTTTTAAAACGATCGACAATGGAATAAAGTCTACTATAAATTCAGTTGACATTGAAATCATTTTCTTCAATCCTTCTACAGTCAGGGTGATAAAATCACCATCGGGCACAGTCTTTAAAAAGGAAAGCCTTAGTGTTATCAAAAGTCCGGAAAAGACAAAATTCACAACAACACAACGAGGCGATGTTCTGAATCTGACAAATGAGTACCTTACGGTAGCACTCAACTTAAAATCAGGAGCAATTTCTTTTTTGACAAAACATGGACTTAAACTTCTAAATGAAAAAGAGGATGGTGTGAAGTTTACTTCATTCGATGATGGGGGAGTAAAAACATACACAGTTACGCAAACTTACTTGCTGGATAAAGATGAATCGATTTACGGCTTAGGACAACAACAGCAGGGTAAGATGGTGCAGCGTAATCTTACACTGAACATGGTGCAGGGAAATACAAATGATTATATCCCGTTTTTTCAATCTGTGAAGGGGTATGGGATATTCTGGGATAATTATTCTCCCTCTGTTTTTAGCGATAGTCCTGAGGCCACTTCATTTAAATCAGATGTAGGTGATGGAGTAGATTATTATTTTATGTATGGAGGAAATGCAGATGGGGTCATTGCTCGCATGCGCGATCTCACCGGGCAAGTGCCTATGTTTCCTTTGTGGACGTATGGTTTTTTCCAAAGCAAAGAGCGTTATAGAAGTCAGGATGAAACCATAGATGTGGTTAGAAAATATCGTGAATTACAAGTGCCTATTGATGGCATTATACAGGATTGGCAATACTGGGGAAATAACTATTTATGGAATGCCATGGAATTTTTGAATCTCGATTTCCCTAATCCGCAAAAGTTTGTAGATGACGTACATAAGTTGAAGGCACATTTAACGATTTCTATATGGAACTCGTTCGGGCCACAGACAAAGCAATATCGTGAGTTGGATAAAATTGGAGCACTCATGAACTTCTCTACATGGCCACAATCCGGTTCAGAAAAGTGGCCACCCATTCGGGATTATCCTTCGGGTGTGAGAGTATATGATCCGTACAATCCGGCCGGGCGCGACATCTACTGGAAATACCTTAGCAAAATGCACGCACTGGGGTTAGATGGCTGGTGGATAGATTCATCAGAACCTGATCACCTGGATGCTAAACCAGAGGACCTGGATAACAAAACCTATTTAGGTTCTTTCCGCAAAGTAAGAAATGCTTTTCCGTTAATGACTGTTGGCGGTGTATATACCAATCAGCGTGCTGTTGATTTCAATAAAAGAGTTTTCATACTTACGCGTTCTGCATTTGCTGGTCAACAAAGGTATGGAGCAAATACATGGTCTGGCGATGTGGTTTCTTCATGGGCTACGTTGCGTAACCAAATTTCTGCCGGTCTAAATTTTTCGCTTTGTGGTATTCCCTATTGGAACAGTGACATTGGCGGATTTTTCCTTTGGAACTTTAAGAAAAAACTGGATGATCCTGAATACCGTGAGTTGTATACACGTTGGCTGCAATTCGGAACATTCACGCCCTTGATGCGATCTCATGGTGCCGATGCTCCGCGTGAGATTTATCAGTTCGGCAAAAAGGGAGACAGGGTGTATGATGTCATTGAAAAATACATCAATCTGCGCTATAGTTTATTGCCCTACATCTATTCAACATCATGGGATGTAACAAAAAATCAATCCAGTATGATGCGCGCGTTGGTCATGGATTTTCCAAACGATAAAAACGCACTCAACATAAACGATCAATTTATGTTTGGGAAATTTTTACTGGTAAGTCCTGTTACGACTCCGATGTATGTGAAAGAAAGCATAAATGGAAGTGACACACTTCAAGTTGAAGACTTTGCTAAAATAAAGTCAAAGGAAACGTATCTGCCAGCTGATGCGGATTGGTTTGATTTCTGGACGGGCGAAAAATTATCGGGCGGAAAGAAGACGATGATGGAAACTCCGTTTGATATAATACCACTGTATGTTAGAGCAGGCTCAATTTTACCTCTTGGTCCTTCAGTTCAATATGCAGAAGAAAAGAAATGGGATGATCTTGAAGTGCGCATCTATCCGGGAGCAAATGGAACGTTTGTTTTGTATGAAGATGAGAACGATAATTATAATTACGAGAAAGGTGTTTATTCAACGATCACATTTAACTGGGATGATAAGAAGAATCGATTAACGATAACGGACAGATTTGGCAATTTTCCCGGGATGATTCAAAACAGGAAATTCAAAATTATAAAAGTATCCGAAAGCAAGGGTGTGGGTGCTATCCAATCTGATCATCCTGATAAAGTAGTTTCATACAATGGAAGAAAAATCGCAATTCAGTTTTAATGGATAATAAAACAAGGAATAATTTATTTTAATCATGAGCATTTTAAAAAGTAGGATTACAATAGCGATTTTTTTATTAGGTCTGATTGGTGAGTTGTCAGCACAAAACAACCCGGCATATAATCCTATCATATTTGCCGATGTACCCGATATGTCGATGATACGTGTCGGCAATGTTTACTACATGAGCAGTACCACCATGCACATGAGTCCAGGTGTACCTATTATGAAATCCACGGATCTGGTAAACTGGAAGTTGGTGAATTATGCGTATGATACGCTTGTAGACAACGATGCCATGAATCTGAACAACGGCAAGAGCACGTATGGAAGAGGTTCATGGGCAAGTTGTTTACGCTATCACAAAGGATTGTTTTATGTGTCCACCTTTGCCGCAACATCAGGAAGGACACACATTTATACTACGAAAGATATAGAGAGGGGCCCATGGAAACTCGCTACGTTTAAACCTGCTTATCATG
>ERZ795059.4533-NODE-4533-length-12985-cov-10.660944_pt1 | contig 12985 bp, 11 predicted proteins | sample MGYA00375143_ERZ795059 | MGnify/ENA primary metagenome ERZ795059 (study PRJEB30188, sample SAMN05720168) | activated sludge metagenome | isolation source: Anaerobic digester | place: USA | collected 2015-01-07 ... | reverse complement strand
GATAGTTCTCACTTCGTTCGAACAGTAAGGGACTTATCGTTCGAGAGAACTGTAACGAGCAGAGCGAGGACACATCTCGAGAACTATTGCCGCGAGCTGTATACTCGCGTGATAGTTCTCACTTTGTTCGAACAGTATTGGAGCCTGACACTTCCGGCTACTGCCCACTGGCGTCCGGCTAGCACTGGCCACTGGCTCTGTTGCCCCTAAAAAGTCTAATATGTTACTAGCGAGCGCAAGTAGTTGAATTTTTCTTTTTTATACTGCTATAATACTTGCAGAAAGGAACAATATGCTAAACGATTTTAAGAAGTTTTTACTGCGAGGGAATGTAGTTGATTTGGCAGTAGGTGTGGTGATTGGCGCGGCTTTTGGAGCTGTTGTGAATGCGTTAGTTGCGGATTTTTTAACACCGCTTATCGCGGCAATCGCTAAAGTGCCAGATTTCGGTAAGTTGTTTTTTACTATAAATGGAAGCCAGTTTATGTACGGCCACTTTATTAATGCGTTAATATCATTTCTTCTGGTAGCAAGCGCCATATTCTTTTTTGTCATTAAACCTATGAACTACCTAATCGAAAGATCTAGAAAGAAAACAACAATTGACCCGACAACGAAAAAATGTAGCGAGTGCTTAAGTGAAATTCCGATTGACGCCAAAAGATGTTCTTTTTGTGCTCAACCTCAGAAAAAATAGCATAAACTATTGACTTTTCCCCGTTCCACAATGTAAAATTTTTGTGGATCGGTAACCCTTGAAGGGGGGAGATGGCGTGGAGCAAACCACGTATGACCTTTTGAAAGAAGGTACGAAAAAGGTTGATGTGTGCTGGATAGCTCGTACTTGCGACGAACTATCTGCATACCTGCCTGGGATAGAGACGCTAGTAACCTGTGGTTACTGTGTCTATGTGATGTTCCCAAGCCCAGAGGAGGCTTGCTCTTGGCTTAGTGAAGCCAGTCCCCAACTGACGGAGTTGGTGGACGATGGGCACCGGCTCTATTGTGGCAATATTGCCGAGCAAATTGCCACAATCGGGCGCATGAAGGCGCCGGTGGTTATCGACGGACGCTGGTTGACCTTCAAGTACCTCGAGGGCACAAAGCTCTCCGCAGCCGTGCTCTACCTCAGAGCGCAGTGTTGCGCGGAGTTCGGCCTGTGTCTCCAGTATGCCCAAGAAGGGCACAGAGTGGCGATAAGGACGTCTTTCGCGCGTAATTGCGAAGACGTCTGCATCTACGTCGCCGAAGCGAATTCTTCCCTTGGCTGGCCGTAAAAGGCCAGCCATTTCCTTTATAATATCTTTATACAAAATAATGAAAATAGTAGTATAATAAAATAAATAAGGAGGATAAATGGCAATTAACAAAAATAAAAAGACTGTTTCTTTGGCGACAACCTTCCTTACCCTCGCCATAGTCGTTTCTGTTTTCGGCCTTACTAATACTTCACAGGCCGAACAGAGCGGCGCCAGTAATGAAAGTGGCGCTGATTCGCGCATTAAGGTAATGTACGATACCTTGTTGGCGCTGGGCTTTGGCGACGATGCTTCTGGAGCGTGGGGCGACTGGGGCGCTTACCTTAACCGCGCCTACTCAGCGGCGCAATGGGAACCCTCGGGCAACGCCCTTGCCGCAAGCGACGTCAGAGATGGTAAGACCTTCTACTCCGACTCCCGCACCAAACAAACTGGTAGCTACGCTATGCCAACTTCGTGTGTGACCCAACAGTACCACGACAGTTACGGTGCTCCGGTTACCCAAAGCAGTAACTGTACTAGCCAGTATGTCTGGACTGTCGCCGAACCAGCAGTAGATGGCGATGACAAAAAAGATCCGGTAACAGGCCTAGTCTGGAGCAAGCATCTCAAAAACAATGCAGGAGTAGTAGAATTTACCGATGCTGGCGGAAGCACCTGGAGCTGGGACGGTACTACTAACGCCAACAGCATTGCCGTTGGTGGCAAAACAGCAAAAGAGCTTTGTAGCGAGCGTGGCAACGGCTGGCGCTTGCCTACTCAAAAAGAGCTTATGCAGGCCTATATTACCGGTGCTTACTTTAACTTAACAAACCCCTCCGGCGGCTTTTGGTCGGCTACGGAGAGCAGTGCTACTTCCGCCTGGTACGTGGAACTGAACAGTGGCTACTCGAACAACAACAATAAGAGTACCAATAGCAACTATGTTCGCTGTGTCCGGTAGTGAAAAATTATTAAATTATTGCGGGGCTTGTACCCGCGGGCGGTAGCCCAAGAGGCAAGACCCGCTGTTAGTATATGGATAGTTAAGATGGCAAGATATGAACATTTGTCTGTGTTTAAGGCAAGTTATGAGTTAGTGATATATTTCTACAAACTGTGCAAGGGATTGCCGAAGGATGTTAAATACAGCTTGGCAGAAGAAATTAAGACCACTTTAAATAAAATCTTAGAACTGATTATCAGGGCAAATTCAACAAAGGACAGAGAAGCGTTGTTAAGAGAAGCGGTGCTTAATGTGGATATCGCTATTGTTAAAATCAGGTTACTAAATGATCTTGGCTCAATAAAACTTAGTAGCTACAAATTTATGGCTATGAATTTACTGGAAGTTAAAAAGCAACTTAACAAATGGAAATTGTGGACAGAGAAAGGCAAGGGTCAGAGTTGCTAGATTTGCTATGTTATATGGCTATTTAGTAAGTGTGCCGTTTGTCTCACTGCGGTTGTCTTGCCAATCGTTTTGGCATAAGCTCAAGCTTTCTTACCTAGCGCGCCTAGGATAGAAAGCGGTGAAACAAAAATAGGCAACAAAAGCTACCCCTCCAACAACTTTTGGTCGGCTACGGAGAACAGTGCTACTAACGCCTGGAACGTGAACCTGAACAATGGCAACACGAACAACAACAATAAGAGTACCAATAGCAACTATGTTCGCTGTGTCCGGAAGTGAGACCTGCCTTTCTGTGTTTATAAAGTAACTATGAACACCTATTTTACGTTTGAAAATTTATACAAGGCGTACCGCCAGTGCCGTAAGAGAAAAGCCAAGACCTACTACCATCTGCTCTTCGCCGAGAATTTAGAAGAAAATCTTTTTGCTCTAGAAAAGGAGCTAATAAATAGGAGCTATCGCCCGGGCAGGTCAATAGCCTTTGTGGTACAAAAGCCCAAAATTAGAGAAATTTTTGCCGCTGATTTTCGTGACAGGGTCGTGCATCATTTACTGTATAACTATTTAGCACCAATTTTTGAGCGTTGCTTTATTTACGATTCATACGCTTGTCGCAAAAATAAAGGGACGCATAGGGCGGTGCAGAAGCTGACTCACTTTGTGCACGAACTCGAGAGAGAGAGGGGATTCTCGCCCTTGCCACTTTGCTTAAAAATGGACATAAAAAGCTTTTTCACGTCCATTGACCAGATTATTTTGTACGGCCTCATCTGCAAAAAGGTTAAAAACGAAGAAATTTTGTGGCTGGCTCAAACAATCATTTTTCACGACAGTGCGCGCAGCGTCAAGCCCGTTATTCAGAGTCGGCCAGAACTATTTGCGCGCCTGCCTGTGGATAAGTCGCTATTTTTGGTTGAAAAGGGCAAGGGATTGCCTATCGGCAACCTAACGAGCCAGTTTTTCGCCAACGTTTATCTGAATGAGTTGGATTGTTTTGTGAAGCATACGTTGAAAGTGAAGTATTACATTCGTTATGTTGATGATTTTCTAATATTAGGAAATAATGAACACGAGTTAAATCAGTATCGCCGAAGAATCTGTGTTTTTGTTACTAGCCGGCTACGTTTGAGCATGCACCCAGAAAAGCAAACTATCACCCCTCTTAAAAATGGCATTGACTTTTTGGGCTATTACGTTAAACCAGAATATGTCTTGGTGCGCAATAGAGTGGTGGGGAATTGGCGTTATGCGCTCTCTGAAACTAGCAATGTTAAGAAAGTGAAAGTTATTAATAACTCATATACTGCCCACTGTAAGTGGGCAAACGCTCGAACCCTTGTGGATAAAATGATAATGCCATTCGACCCGTAATACTGTTCGGTCCGCCAGTGGACGGAGACCAGCCTCGACTAGACGTCAAGGCTAGGCGGAGAACTATACGGATTCGGTCATGCTCCGTAAGGTGTTTATATTGTTTCTTTTTCATGCAACAAGATTATTCTTTCTTGTTGCATTTAAAAATGGAACCATGACAATTAGAAATTTTGTTTTGTGATTGTGGTATAATCAAATTGTTATTATGCAGTGGTTAGGATAGCTCATGGTTCCAATAAATGGTGTTACCTGTATTGTGGCGTTGTGGCTTAACAGCATGAGTAAAACAACCTATATAAAAATAAGAAACCACTATAAAATGTTAAAGCAAAAGGTAAAGCGCAATAAAACAAAAATCATCTGGGGTTTGATTGCTTTTTTCTTTATCGGTGTCCTTTCGGGGCTAACGATCTTTTCCCTCAAACGATCTCAGGCCACCTTAGGTGATGGTGTTGCCGTCAACGGCAGTGCCGAGTTTCTCAATACAACAGGCTTTCTGGATTTAGACAATCACAATTCTAACTTAAAAGTCTCCTTTACTACCTATGAATTCTCTGGCTATGGTTGGAGCGAAGATATCGGCTGGCTAGCTTTTGGCTCGGCTGACAATCCTGAGGGACCAGTGGTTTTCGACAGTGCAACTGGCGTCCTGAGTGGAAAGGCCAAAGCGCTTAACACTGGCGCCTACCTCGATTTCGGCGCGGCACCCTACGGCTCCAATGCTGTCCTTAACAGCGATGGTACTTTTTCTGGCTATGTGTGGAGTGAAGACTTAGGTTGGCTTGATGTCTCTGGTATCACCACTAGCGCCTGGCCAACTCGGTTGGAACTTTCTTTACCTAAAGCAACCGTCAAAGCCGACGAAGAGATCCAGCTGACTATTACCCTTAAAGATAATAGTGGCACTAGCGTTGCCTCCAGTTCTTTGGCGACCGTTGTTCTTTCCGGCGCCACAGTGGCGCCCAGCGGTGCAACGCCCACTGCTACTAACAACACAGGTACTGCGGTACCTTTTGGCCAGCCCACCACGATGCAGTTTAACAACGGTGTGGCGACCACCAAAATCAAGCTTTACAAAGCAGAGCAAGCCACTTTAATGGCAACGGACGGTACCTACTCCACACAATCTGCCTATAGTGTTAAGGTATCGGCGCCGATGGGCACGGTGAGTATCCAAAACGCCAACACAAGTGGCTACACAACAACCAAAAATCTAAAGCTTAACCTTGCTATGGATAGTGTCTCCACCAGCGGGGCGCAGTATCGGCTAGCCGAATCGCAAAGTGATTTGGCTAAAGCCAGCTATAGCGTTTTTACTTCTAACGTTAGCTATACTCTAGGTGCTGGTAGCGGCTACAAAACCATTTATGTACAATTTAAAGACCAGTTCGGTAATGAGTCGGCAACTGCCTTAAGCCAAACTATTCGTGTTGACGACGCTTCGCCATCGGTGCCAACTAACCTAGAGGCCTACGACGCGTCCGACACACTATCGCAACAAAAGGTTTACGCTACTGCTCTAAAGTGGACACCTTCGACCGATGCCGAGTCTGGGCTCAAGGGCTATGTTATTAACAGGAATAGCGAGGCGCTGGAAATAGCCGACGGCGTTACCTCAACGGTTCAAACTACTAAAGACACTAGTGGCAAGGAATACGCTTTCTACATTGATATCACGGCCAAAGAAGCCAAATATACCTATGGTGTACAGGCAGTGGACAGTGCCGGCAATAAAACGAGTGTTACCACTGCCTCGCTGGCCATTACTGGTTCTGAAGCTGGTGATCTAACGAGCCTTACCAAAGCCGATAGCTTAAAAATCACTTTTGAGCAAAACGAAAACGATGCCAGTATCACGGCCATTGTCACCTGGAATACCGATGCCCCAGCCACCTCGCAGGTTTACTACGGCGTATCTGAAGGTGACTATTCTCATAGCACTACTCTTTCGTCGGAGGACGCTACCTACAATACCGGCCACACCAAAACCATCGAGGGTCTAGAATCCGGCACGACTTACTACTTTAAGGCCGTTTCGACCGACCAAAACGGCAATAGCGCTGAGCTTACGCAAGCTATCGAAACTCCGGAGCTCGAGGCGAGACAAAATCTATTCGAGATTATCTGGGCGAAGATTGAATACTTTTTTACAACAATTTGGCAGGCACTCAGGAACTTTTTCCTTGGCTTTGCCCAAGCACAAGTCGCTAACCCTAAAGACATCACCGGTATTCACATCAGTCGATTAGTTGATAGTGCCGGTAAGTTTGTCGGTAATGCTATATATTGGAAAAACCAAGCCAATATTGCCCTACTGCGCGATGGCACACCCATTGCTACGCCATCGGCAAACCGGTGGCTGGACTTGACGGCGAGTGAACAAGACAACCCAGTTTATGAAGTCGCTGGGCTGACTGGCAAAATAGAATCTGCCTTGCCCGGTGGCGTGCCTAGTATCACAAAAGAAAGAGTTAAAGAAATTGCCGTTACCCAAGAAAGCGCAAACATTGAAATAAGCTGGCTGACTAAAGATGTACCATCAACTTCACTGGTTAAATACGGTACTGCCCCGGGTAACTATACAGAAACCGTGAAAAAAGAAAGCTACGACGAGGAGCATATAGTCATTATCAACGGACTGTTGCCTGAAGCGACGTACTTCTACCAGATTTCTAGCACGTCAACCGACAACCGTACCACCACTAGTGAGGAGATGTCGTACACTCTGCCCGAGTCGGAAAAAGCCAAGTCAGTATTTGTGATTATTTATGAAGCGCTGGTTGAGATATTAGGGATCCTGCTCGTTGCTGCGGCCGTTTGGGCAGCGGGTTACGTTGCTTATTCTGCACTCAAGGCCAAAGCCCAAAAAACTGATAGTCAGAGTAATTTGTAACCCAAAAGTCAACTTATAGGTTATAATACCGTTTGATCCGTAATACTGTTCGAACGGAGTGAGAACTATTCGTACATTTCGCAGAACCCCGCACGAACGATAACGTCGGTAGGTATATTATCTAGAAAGGCACGAGTGAGTGCGGGGTAAGCGTGCATAGCACTCAGGTGCTATGCTGTAAACATGAGAATTCGTCGTCTTAACCGCTCTATCTGTCTAATACAATATTACAAATCTGGCTCTGGCGTAGATAATGCAAAAGAATTCTCATGAGTAGCGGAGCAAAGGATACCCGTACGACTGAAAGGAGTGCGGGGAGGACGTTATTCCTTACCTATGGAATCCTTCTATCTGCTAGTATTTTTTCCATTTTCTCTACTATAGATTCGCCGGGGATAGATTGTCGGGCAAGAATATCTTGGCTCATCGATGCTAATATTCTATCGGTATTACCCATAGCTACTTCTAGGAGGTCAAATATCTCTTGACAAATTGGTGCACGTCGTACACGCAGGTCTCGACGTGGCCCCATTATGTCATTATTGCTAATACGGCAAAAAGAGCATCCATGATCGATTGCTATTACCCCAGGCTGTGGCCCAATAACTGCGAGCATGTTCGCATCTTTGCGGTCGGCATTATTAATTAGATAATCCAAAACTGCTATTTTCTGCCAATCTACGGTTTGTGTATATTTTTCTCTATCGTCGTTTCTCACTTTGTCAAACGGGATAGCATATTCTCGAGGAACGAATAACTGTAATGAGCCAAGTACCGGATTCTGATTTTCGCCAAGACGAATCTTTCTAATGATGGTCGGAGGAACAACATCGAAATGCAATGCCTTGTCTAAACGATAAGCATCTCTTTCTCTTGGGTAAAACCTAGTAATGCTAAATTCTGCTTTCCTTCTAGAACTTTCACCGCTCGATGGCTTAAATATTGCCCTCATATAGCCATCTTCAGTTCGAAGCAGGGAAAGAAGCGCTGCGTTAGAGCTAAAGGCACTTACGTCTAGCGTTTTACTTTTGCTTCTTTCTCTTAAAAAGGCGATATCTACTTCGTTACTATGTGTGCCGATAGCGTCTAAAATGTAATCATCAATATTAACAATTCTAGCGACATCCGCTGTATTAAGAATCCTTTCGATTTTTTGAGGATTTCCAAACCTTGACTCTTGACGAGCTATCTTTTCGGTGTCGCTTAACGGCTCAGCGTCAAAAATACTTTCTCTATTCTCAGCCATAATAATAATATAGCACATTGCTTGTAGTGGCGCATGTTTTGTAGTTTTGGCAAAAGACAATTATTGTTCATTGAGCACATGAGTGCAAATAGTAGTATAATAAAATAAATAAGGAGGATAAATGGCAAACGACGAAGAAGTTACTAACCAAGAGGCTAAGCAAGAACAACCTGTTCAGCCCACAAAGGGCAAGAGCGCACCGCAAGGTGGTTCTAAGGTTTTTTTAATTGTGCTCATTGTTATTGCTGCAATAGCAGTTTTAGGGCTTGCAGGATATTTTGCCTACAGGTTTGTTAAAGGCCAACCTTTAGGCCAAGATACTGGCACTAAGGAGGCGCAGGAAGAAGCGGTGGATAAAACAACGAGCGTGAAGGCGCTCATAGAAATGTTGCTGTACCCCGGTAGTGAAATAATAGACCAAAAACAGGAAATGGACGGTGTTTATGTTGCGGAAGTTAATTTGTCCTCGCAAGATCCAGTAGACCAAATTAAAAACTATTACTTAAAACTGATACAAGACAAAAAATGGCAGGTTACGCGCCAAGGAAGCGACCCTAATTATGAAAATTACTTTATCACGTTTACAGACGGGGTGTTTACCGATGACTTGGATATCACTAAATATGACGGTGATGATTACGTAACTATCCAACATGTTCTTAACGGTGAAGCGCTTGTTTCCGATGGCCTCTATGTGCCACAAGTAAGCTCTGTTAATAGCCCTAACGCAAGTGTACCTACCACCGCTGCAACAGGCGACTATGTTATTGCCTATTCCAGCGAGAGGATCATAAACGGAGACGAGTTAATTAATTTAACCCCATGGCAACTTAAAGTTGCCAGAAACGAGATATACGCCCGTCATGGTCGCCCTTTTGTCCACAAGGACATGCAATGTTATTTTGCGAAAAAAAGCTGGTATAAGGTTGATGCAAACTACGACGCCTCTTCTCTTTCGTACATTGAAAATACTAATGTTGCAATGATTCAAGCATACGAGCAAGCAACAAACAGCCCGCTTGCGAGCAGCGACAGCGGTTGTAACACATACCAATAATTAATTTAGAGAGGTCAAAATGGCAAAGCCAACAAAGTACGCAACACCGATATGCGTGTTGCTAAGCATAATTGCAATAGTGGCAATTATTATCGGTCTTGTTACGTCTAATGCGCTGTGGATAATTATTCTTCTTTTGCCCGCTGTCGCTTACGAAGCATATAGAACAGAAGGAGTATCTACACGTTGGGCGTCATGGCTACTTTTGGTTTTGATTATTGCTGAAATTATTTGCCTGTTATTTAATATCAGGTTTGACATTGCGAGCTTCTTGGGACAAAGCCACACTTACGTTGCTTCAACCTACTTACCATTAGGTGAGATTACTGTTGTCTTTCCCGCTGTAATCGCGGCTCTTTCCATTTTACTTTTTATAAGAACAAATGGTATTTACACGAAGTGGCTGTCCGTCATAATCTTTGTGTCCATGATTGTGGCAGTTTACATTATTAATCCAACAGGCTTTCAGGAGCTAATTCGTAGTATATTCCAGTCGATGCTCTAGGTTTAATAGCTTTTGGTGATTTTTTTAAACATCTCTAGTGCTTTTTCACCGTGCCACGGCTTTGGTAGAAGTGCGTTGGGGAAGTTTGGATCTGTTTCGCGAATGCAAATAAAATCTTGTTCTAGTATTTTTGCGCGCAAAGGCCAATAGATGTCCTTCTCTTTTTTCATATAGCTTTTTGCTTTTACATAATAAGAGCGGTACTTTTTGTTTATTTCTTCCAACCCCCAAACTCTTTTAATGGAAGCAGTTTCACGATCGACGTTGTCTGTTTCAAAAAGAAAATTGTATTGGCGCACCCCTAAGTAGATAAGATGTCTTTCTACAATAGAAAGAAAGGGGTGCGGAGAAATAAAGGTTCCTTTTAGCACTTCTCTGAAGCCAAGTTTTTTTATTTTGCTCATCGCCTTTCCTTTAATTTGTTTTTGTGCGCTTGGTATTTTGCACACAATAATGCGCCATTTTTTATCCCAAGGATCTAGCTTAATCGTGGGCAAACCAGGAGATATATAGAGACGGCCGGTAGAAGAAATAATATAAACCTTTTTGCCGTAGTAAGTTTTTGTTGTGATTAAATTATTTTTTTTAAGTTCGAAAAATTCTTTTCTTAGCGTACCCAATTTCATTTCAATAAAAAGATATTGTTTGCAAATTTTTTGTAAAGTAACGTAAGTATTTTTAAAACGAAAAGAGGGGGCGAGAAAAGCCAAGTATGTTAATATCAAAAGTCTTGTAAGATTAGTATCTGTTGTTTTCATGAACTTCCATTGTTTTTAACATTTTACCTTAAAGCAATACTTTTATAAATACTTTTTTGCTTTTTCTTGTAACAATATTAGATAATTAAATACAACAAAAGGGCCATCATTGATTGACAAGAGCATTAACAGTCCTTACAATTTAAGCGAAAGTTTTTTAAAACATTTTGCATGTCGTGGCAAAAAAGAAAAAGCGCACACAGAAGAATGTGTATATGATTTTTGGCTAGGTTATAATCTAAGCAAATGATCAAGCTAATTCCCAGCAACGCGCAAGGAGAAAAAGAATTAAACACAATTCTCAGCGCTAGTGGTGCGCGAAGAATTGATAACTCACCATTATTTTTTGATGATATTATAGAAGTGCGCTACCCTAAGTACTACAAGGCGCGATTAACGAGCGCGCAAAAAACCAGTTTACTCAAAAAGATTTTCGGGAAAAGCCCCACAAAAACCGGCTTCTGGGTTTATTACTCTTGGCTAAACGAGGTTCATTGGTGCCCGCCGGAAAATATTTACCACGAGTTGCTTACGGCACGCAACCTCGGACTTGTTTCAAAAACCGAACAGAAGCAATTTTACAATTTTAATGTTGGTATAGCGGGTTTGAGCATTGGGTCCAGCGCGGTAGCAACCATATTAAGAGGGGGCGGTGGTAAGCGTATTAAGGTAGCCGACTTTGACACTATTGAACCAACTAACCTTAACAGACTAAGAACTGGCTTGCCGACTATCGGCATAAAAAAATCAGAAGCGATATCTAGGGTTGCCTATGAAACAAACCCATTCGTTGACCTTATAAAGTACGACGAGGGCATTAACTCTGGAAACATCAATTCCTTTTTCGACGAACATTTTAAACTTAACGTGGTAATTGATGCTTGCGATTCTTTCGATGCGAAAATGATGCTTCGTGAGAACGCAAAAAAAAGAAAGATTCCCGTTATTATGGTTACGGACTTGGGAGACGGAACCCTTTTTGATATTGAGCGCTACGATATCCAGCCCAACTTAAAACCTTTTCACAACCGCCTTGCCAATGTAAAACAAGAGAATTTCATGGAAAGAGGCCTTTTGGCAATTGGCAAAGAGAATATCCGCCCCCGAGTGTGGAAAGCGATTGGAGAAATTGGCAAGTCTATTCCTACTCACCCCCAGCTTGGCAACTCTGCTTACATGTCGGGCATAGTTATTAGCTACATTGTGCGGTCGCTGGCGAATAAGCAAAATATTACCGATAAACAAGTACTCATTGATTTAGACGAATATTTGCTCAAAAAATAGTTAAGAATAAGTTTGAAAAATGGAGGAATAGTGGAAACAAAAGAATATATCGAAGCATTGAATGCTTTTTTTAGTAGCAACGCTCGAGAAACAAACGCAATGGCAAGCAAAGCGCCCAGTAAAGTTTTTTTTGATATGGCGGAGCAAACTGCACTTGAAACTTTCCGTGTAGCTGCCAAGACAGTGCCGGCATATAAGGATTTTCTTAGGAAAAATAAGACTGATCCAGAAAAAATTAAAACTATAGAAGACTTCAAAACTCTTCCGCTTACAAGCAAGGATAACTATCTATCAAAATATCCATTAAGAGGTTTACTAGTTGGTGGCAATTGGGAAGATAGATTTGCAACTACCTCAAGTTCTGGCTCATCAGGCAATCCAAGGTACTGGCCGCGCTTTTTTATGCAAGATATAGGTGTCTTTAATGGTATGGACGCCACATATGTTGATCTATTTGATATAGACAGGAAGTCTACTTTATTTGTCAATAGTGCCGGTATGGGTGTCTGGACGGCTGGTGATATGGTCGACATTGCCGACAAATTTATGGCAATGAAGTATAAAAATCATTCATCTATTTCTCCTGGCATCGATATGGATAATACTCTCTGGTCTTTGAAGGCTCTAGCGGCAGACTTTGAACAAGTGATTATATGTGGGTATCCACCGTTCTTAAAGGATTTGGTTGATCAACTACCAAAAGAAATTGCTAAAAAAACTGACATAAAAATCATTGCTTTTGGTGAACCTTTTAGTGAGTCGTGGCGTAATTATATTGCTAAGAGGATAGGAGTTAAGAAGCCGTACAAGTCAATCTGCTCGTTTTTAGGATCGTCGGAAGGTGGTCTTATTGGGTCGGAGTTCGCTACGTCTGTATATATCAGGCAGGTGGCCCAGACATCGAGAAAGCTTACAGAGTCACTGTTTGGACAGAACCAGCTTCCGTCTTTGGTACAGTACGGACCTAAGAGCAAGTACATAGAGGACGTAGGTGGCCAGCTAGTAATGACTAATAAAGGTGGGTTGCCACTGATAAGGTATGACACTAAAGACGCAGGCGGTTTACTTTCACCTGAAGATATAACGTCTAAATACCTGGAAGTAACAGGTCGAAATCTGAACGACGATTTGGACAAAGAAGGCATTGTACCTAATAATATGCCGTATGTTTACCTGTTTGGGCGAGCAGACTATTCCGCAACACTTTATGGCATTA
>ERZ795059.4531-NODE-4531-length-12986-cov-4.723842_pt1 | contig 12986 bp, 10 predicted proteins | sample MGYA00375143_ERZ795059 | MGnify/ENA primary metagenome ERZ795059 (study PRJEB30188, sample SAMN05720168) | activated sludge metagenome | isolation source: Anaerobic digester | place: USA | collected 2015-01-07 ... | reverse complement strand
CAAAGGAGGCAGGTAACAAGGTGACAGTGGGGGCCGCTATGCACGCCGGGGCCTGCAGCCCAACCGGAGCGGTGCAGGCCGATCGGGGCCGCGCGGCCGGATCGGAGCCCGAAGCGCAAGCGAGGGCCCCACCCAGCGCGATCCGCGCCGCGAACGGCAGTGAGCAACCCACCAGCGCACTACCCGGCGTTGCACCGCTCGTCGCGTCGGCCTCCATCACCGCCGAGCCCTCTGACTCGAGGGTATTCCACGTTCCGTACATTTCCGTGATGCCCGTGCGGGAAATCTCCGGAGCCCAAAAGGAAAGCGGCTGCGGCGTAGCGTGCCGATCGTATCCAGCGCAACGACCGGGCACGAGTCGGATTGACACTGCGGCGGGCGAGACGCCCGCACCACCCCGCGAGTCACCGGCGAGGCTCACCGGCGAGACGCCGGTGCCACAGACAGCAAGGCGGAGGCTTTGCTCCCCCCCAGGGCAACGCCGGAGGTTTGAGGTGTCCGGCGCGGATGCCAGTCTGGCTGAAGGCTGACCGCTGATCGCTGACCGCTTGTTCCAGCTTGATATTTGGCCGGCGGGCGCTATGTTCAATTAGTTCTGAAAGTTCAAAGGAGACCACCATGCCGGACCCGCTGGCCGAGTCGCGCGCGCTGCTCGTCCGCCGCTGGGGCGAAATGGGCGGCTACTGGGGCATCAACCGCACCATGGCCGAGATGCACGCCCTGCTGTTTGTGTCCGACCGGCCGCTGTGCACCGACGACATCATGACCCAGCTCCACGTCTCGCGCGGCAACGCCAGCATGAACCTGCGAGCCCTCGTCGACTGGGGCCTCGTCGAACGCGTACACCACCTCGGCGACCGCAAGGAGTACTTCCAGGCCGACGTCGACGTGTGGCACATGTTCGAGACCATCATGCGCGAACGCCGCCGGCGCGAGGTCGAGCCGATCATCGCCACCATCGACCGCTGCCGCGCGATGATCGCGGAGGCCGGCCCGGACAGCGTGCGCGACGCCGCCGCGGCGCGCAGCTACCGGCAGCGCCTTGACGAGCTCCAGGGCTTTCTCGCTACCATGAGCAGCCTGTTCGAGCTGGTGCTGCGCTTCGGGCGCGAGGGCGTGACCCAGCTCGCCCAGACGCTGGCGCCGCCGAGCGGCCGACCGATCGCCCAACCGGCCGAGCTGAACGGTGCCGCCGGCCCACGGCCTGCGCGGCACGGCACCCGCCGGATGACGCGCGGACGCACGAAGAAAGGCTGAATATGACCGATGCCGAACTGGCCCAGGCCCTGAAGGCCGCCGCCCTGCTTGAAGGTGATTTCACGCTTCGCTCCGGACGCAAGAGCAAGTACTACCTCGACAAGTATCTGTTCGAGACGCAGCCGGCGCTGCTCCGTGAGCTGGCGCGCCGCTTCGCCCGGCACGTTACGCCGGAGGTGGATCGCATCGCGGGCGCCGAGCTCGGCGGCATCGCGCTGGCGGCGGCGACGGCGCTGGAAACGGGCAAGCCGTTCGTGATCGTGCGCAACTCGAAGAAGGCCGGCTACGGCACGGGCAAGCTCATCGAGGGGCGGCTCGAAAAGGGCGAGCACGTGCTGCTGGTCGAGGATATCGCCACGTCCGGCGGCCAGGCGATCGAGGCGTGCAAGACACTCCACGACGCCGGCGCACAAGTCACAGAAGTCGTCGTCACGATCGATCGGCAGGAAGGCGGCAAGGCGGCGATCGAAGCGGCGGGCCTGCGCTTTGCGGCGCTGTTCACGACCAGCGATCTGGGGGTGCAGCTACCGAAGTGATGGGCGGCACTGCTCCAGAGCAGTGGCAGCGAGTCACTTGTGCCTGGCGACGACCTTTGCCACCCGGCGGATATGCTCCGGGCCGCTGCCGCAGCAGCCACCGATGATATTCGCGCCCGCGTCGAGCAGCTGCGGCACGAACCCGGCGAACTCCTCCGGCGTCTGCTTCCACACCGCGCGGCCGTCTTCGAGCTCCGGCAGACCCGCGTTCGGCTTCACCCACAGCGGCAGGCTCGTCGCCGCCCGCAACGCGACCACCGCCGGCAGCACGTGGTTGATGCCGCTGCCGCAGTTGCAGCCGATGATGTCTGCACCGGCATCCTCCAATGCCGTCGCGCACTCCCCCGCCTGCGCCCCCATCATCGTCCGCGTCCGCTGCGGGCCGGCGTCAAACGACATGCTGGCGATCACCGGCAAACCGGTCGCGTCCTTCACCGCGCGGAGCGCCAGCAGGATCTCCGCCAGCTCCGAAAACGTCTCCAGCACGATGACGTCCACACCCCCCGCCGCCAGCGCGGTCGCCTGCTCGACGAATACCGGCGTAAGCTGCTCCGGCGTAGCCTCGCGCACCGCCATGATCTTCCCGCTCGGCCCCATCGAGCCGGCGACGAAGGCAGCACGCTCGCCCACGGCCGCGCGCGCCAACTCGGCGCCGCGCCGGTTCAACTCCTCCACGCTGATCGTCAGCTCGCGCCGCTCCACGCCGAAGCGGTTGGCCGCGAAAGTGTTGGTCGTGATGAACTGCGCCCCGGCGTCGAGATAGGTCTGCGCGAGTTCCAGAACAATCTCGGCGTGCGTGACGTTCGCGGTCTCCGCCATGACATCGCCCGGGACGCCGCGCATCTGGAGCTGTGTGGACCAGCCGCCATCGGCCACCGTGCGACCGGCCCGCAGCGCTGCACAATCCAGTTTCATGCTTGCACCTCACACGCGGGCCGCCCGGCCAGGATGTTCTTCAGCCGGCGGCAGACTTCGCCCGGATCGCCCGGCCCTTCGTAGGTCAGCGGTCCATCATACCCGCACGCCGCCAGCGCGCGGACGACGGCGGGCCAGTTCACGCTGCCGGAACCCAGCGGACAGAAGCCCGCCGGCCCCGGGCGCTGCAGATCATAGTCCTTCGCGTGGACCCGCGCGATGCGGCCGCCTAGCGTGGCGATCCAATCCTCCGGGTAGCCGTACGGCAGGAGGTTGCCCGTGTCGAGATAGAAGCCCACGTACGGCGAGTTGATGCGATCGAGCAGGTCCGCCGCCTCGACCGGCGACAGGAGGAAGCGGTTCCAGACGTTTTCCAGCGCGAGCACGACCGCGCGCGCTTCGGCGGCGAAACGCAACTCGGCAAGTGCGTCATAGGTTCGCAGCAGCGCGTCGGAGTAAGTGACGCCGGGACGCGGATCGCCGGCCTTGCCGACCACCGCCGGCACGACCAGCACCGCGCCGGCCTGCGCCGCGGCCGCGCGATCCAGGAGTTGCAGGGTCAGCTCATGGGCGCGCTGCCGATCCGCGGCGCGCGGAGCGGCGTAGTTGAACCGCCAGAATAGTCCGGTCGCGAGGCCGGCGATGCGTCCGCCGAGGCTGGCGGCGTGCCGGGCCAGTCGCGCAAACTCGCCCGTGGGCGTATCGGGCCGCAGCGGGCCTTCGTCGGCGACGACCAGCTCGCAACCCGCGAAGCCCGCTGTCGCTGCCAAGGCCAGTTGTTCCGCGGGTGGAGTCGGCGGCGGGAAGGTCCAGGCGTTGATCGCGGCGTACATCGGCGCTCTCCGGCGGGACGCGCACCGGTCGAGCGCTGCGTGAGGGGAGCCGGCACGGCCCAGGGCGCCGCGCATTATCGGCGGAGGCGCGCGCAAAACAAGGCCGGCGCCCACTGCGGGCACCGGCCCTTCTCCGGAAAGACTCCTCTCCTCCGGATCGCACACTGACGTCCGGCTCCCGGACATGGGGTCCGGGCCGAAGCCCGGGCACCCGGCTCCACCTCAAGTATTGAAAACAAATTCGCAGCCGCCAAACGGGCGGTGGCCAGCCGCGGGGCGCGTGAACGGCGGCGCGTTTTTTCGGCGCTTGCGTTGTGACCGCGACCGTAGTTGCTATAATTCGCCCCCTTTGCGGGACGTTCGTCGTGTCGCCCTCGGCCTGGTCGCCGAGGCGGCGAACCGACCCCTGTCGCGTGACGGCGCGTGCTGCCGGACAGGAGGCTCTTTGATGGATTTGATGGTCCCCAAGCGTGTCTTCTTCACCGCGGGCGTGGGCAAGCATCGGCACAATCTCGAGTCATTCGAGGCCGCGCTGCGCGACGCCGGCATCGCCCAGTGCAACCTGGTCAAGGTTTCGAGCATCTACCCGCCCGGCTGCAAGATCATCCCACGCAAAGCGGGCCTGGCCAAACTGATCCCCGGCCAGATCACGTTCTGCGTCATGGCGGAAGCGCGAACCGACGAACCCAATCGCCTCGTCTCCGCCGGTATCGGTCTCGCCATCCCTGCCAAGGGCGACCAGTTCGGCTACATCTCCGAGCACCACGGCTACGGCATGACCGAGAAGAAGACCGCTGACTTCGTCGAGGACATGGCCGCGAGCATGCTGGCCACAACCCTCGGCATCGAGTTCGACCCCGACCTCGCGTACGACGCCCGCCGCGAAGTGTACAAGATGAGCGGCCAGATCGTTCAGACGCGGGCCGTCGTCCAGACCGCCGAAGGCGACAAGAACGGCAAGTGGACAACCGTCGTCGCCGCGGCCATCTTCTTGTTCGAGTAGCCCGCGTGGCTGCGAGCATCCCCGACAACTTCCTCGGCCTGCCCGCGCGCGATGCCGATTACGCCCGCGCGCGCTTCGCCGTGCTGCCGATCCCGTACGAAGCCACGACCAGCTTCGGCGCCGGCACGCGCCACGGCCCGCGCGCCATGATCACGGCCTCCCAACAGGTCGAGCTGTATGACGAGCAACTCGGGCGCGAGAGCCATCACGCCGGCGTGGCGACACTGGAAGCGCTCGAGCCCGACGCACGCGGCCCCGCCGAGATGCACGCCCGCGTCTACGCCGCCGCCCGCCACGTCGTCCGCGACGGCAAGTTCCTGATCGGCCTCGGCGGTGAGCACAGCATTTCGTCCGGCCTGGTGCGCGCGGTGCACAGCCGCTACAAGGACTTGAGCGTGCTGCAAATCGACGCGCACGCGGATCTGCGCGACGAATACCAGGGCACGCCGTACAGCCACGCCAGCGTCATGCGCCGGATCCACGAACTCGGCGTGCCCGCCGTCGGCGTCGGGATCCGCAACTACTCCGCCGCCGAGGCGCGCTTCATCCGCGAGGCGCGCAAGCCGATCTTCAGCGGCCGTACGTGCCACGAGTCGGCGACGTGGATCGACAGCGCCGTCGCGGAGCTGAGCAGCACGGTCTACGTCACCATCGACATCGATGGCTTCGATCCGGCCTACGCGCCCGGCACAGGTACGCCCGAACCCGGCGGCCTGGACTGGTACCACGTCACCGACCTGCTCGCGGCGGTCACCCGTACGCGGCGCATCGTCGCGGCCGACGTCGTCGAGGTCTGCCCGCTGCCGCCCGGCACGGTCACCGAGTTCCTGGCGGCGAAGCTGGTCTACCGCCTGATCGGCCTGGTCTGCCGCGCCGGCCGCGCCTAGCCCGCCGCGCCCCGCTTGCCCGCCGCCGCGCGCCCGCGTAGCTTTTCCACATGCGCAAGCGGCACACACCTCACACCGCGACGCCTTCGGCGCCGCCGCCGGCCACCGGTTTTGCGCTCGGCCGGCTGGCGCTTCTGCTGGCGATCATGGTGGTGGCGATCATCGGCGGCGTAAGCCTGCGCGCGGCGTGGAACCAGCTTCCCCTGCGATCCCTGGCGCGGATCAAGCCGGAGGCGCTGGACGGCAGTTTTCGCGCCGCCCGCGCGGCCTTCGATGCGCCCACGCGCAGCGGTGACCTGCTGAAGATCATCAGCGTGCACATCAACACCGCCCGTCGCGCGCCCGAAAGGCTCGCGGAGTTGTTCGAGGACGCGCGCGCCGGGGCGGCGATGATCACCCAGACTTACGCGGTCCGCCTGCAGTTGGCGGCCCTGACGATGCTCCAGCTCGAGCAGCTTCGCGTGCCGATCGACCAGTGGTGGCCGACCTTCGGGCCCTATTTCGCCGACATGCAGGACGCGTCGTTCAGCCTGTTCCTGCCCGAGCAGTTCGCCGCCCGGACCCGGCTGTTCACGGGCCTGGGGCTTGGCCCCGGTACGGCCCGCCGCAGCGCCGAGATTCAGTTCGGCGAGCCGCACGGGCCCTTCTTGCAGTACTTGGTGGACCGCGTGCAGCAGTTGGCCGCCACCCGCCAGAACATGGGGGACACGGCGGGGGCCGACCTGTGCCGGCGTCTGCTGCGCCGTGTGCTGCGTCAATGGACGCTTGATCCGGGACCGCCGTCGTTGCGGTTGCTGGCAGCTGACCTGCTGATCCGGCACCTCGTGGCCGAGACGACACCGGCTTCCGGCCCGGCGACCACGGCGCCGGCCGCGCCGCCGGAAGTGGCGGACGCGTTGCGCGCCTGGCGCGCCGCTTATCGCGACAGCGCCGCGCAGCGCGGCGCGCCGCTGCCGCTGTTCGGCACGACCGAGGGCCCCGAGCTCGCTCCGCGCGCCCACGACCGGCTGCGGGACATGCTCGGGGCCGCCTTGTGGATCGCCGGCGGGCTGGCTGGCAGCATCGTGACGGCGCTGTTGACGGCGTGGTTCTGGATACGTGCAGCGCGGCCAGGCGCGCTGACGCGGCGCGCGGTGCTGTTCGGGCTGGTGCTCGGCGTGGTGATCGTGGCGGGCGGCCTGGCATGGTCGCGCTTCGCACTCGCGCCGGGGAGCGAGGATTTGCGGCGGCTCGGGACGGCGGACGGCGGCTGGCCGTACCTGCCGCTGCTGCCGGCGCTGGCCGCGCTCGCGCTGCCGTGGCTCGCAGCGCTTTGGCCGGCAGCGCGCGGCGTGCGCCTGGCGCGGGTGGGCGCGGGCGCCGTCATCAGTTGTGCCGTGCTAAGCGTGTCTTTGCCGATTGTGAGTCAACTCGTCCGGACGCGGACAACGCAGTATGAGCAGGCCGTGGCACAGGCGTATGAGCGGGGCGAATTCGAAGCTGTGGCCGGCCCCGACGCCGCGCGCCATCTGGAACCGCTCCGCGCGTGGATCCCATGATGCGCGTCAGCCAAACCCGCAGTACCTGAGTGGAAAAACCTCATGAAGACCATTATCGAACCGTTTCGCATCAAGGTCGTTGAGCCGATCCGCATGACCACGCGCCCCGAGCGCGAGCAGATTCTGCGGGAGGCCGGTTTCAACCTGTTCCTGATCCGCGCGGAGGACGTGCTGATCGACCTGCTCACGGACAGCGGCACCGGCGCGATGAGCAGCCTGCAGTGGGCCGGCATCATGCGCGGCGACGAGTCGTACGCCGGCGCCAAGAGCTGGTTCGTCCTGCGTGACAAGATCCACGAGCTCACCGGCTTCGAGCACATTCTGCCGACGCACCAGGGCCGCGCCAGCGAACGCATCCTGTTCGAGCTGGTGGGCGGCCCGGGCAAGGTGGTGCCCAGCAACAGCCACTTCGACACGACCCGCGCCAACATCGAACACACCGGCGCCCAGGCCCTCGACCTGGTCATCGCCGAGGGCCGCCAGCCGACGACGCGCCACCCGTTCAAGGGCAATATGGATCTCGCGCGGCTCGAGGCGCTAATCAAGGAGGTCGGCCCCGCCCACATCCCGGTCGTCATGATGACGGTCACCAACAACAGCGGCGGCGGCCAGCCGGTCAGCCTGGAAAACCTGCGCGGCGTGCGGCAGATCTGCGACCGCTACAAGCTGCCGTTCTTCCTCGACGCGTGCCGGTTCGCCGAGAACGCCTGGTTCATCAAGCAGCGCGAGCCGGGGCAGCAGGAGCGCGGCGTGCGCGACATCGTCCGCGACATGTTCGACCTCGCGGACGGCGCGACGATCAGCGCGAAGAAGGACGGCATCGTGAACATCGGCGGGCTGCTGCTGCTGCGCGATCCGGCGCTGGTCCAGCGCGCCGACGAGCTGCTCATTCTGACCGAGGGCTTCATCACCTATGGCGGGCTGGCGGGCCGCGATCTGGAAGCGATGGCGCAGGGGTTCGAGGAGGTCGTGCACGACGACTACCTGCGCTACCGCATCCGCAGCACCGCGTACCTGGGCGAGAAACTGCTGGCCGCCGGCATCCAGATTGTCGAACCGCCCGGCGGGCACGCGATCTACATCGATGCGAAGCACTTCGCGCCGCATATTCCACCCGCGCAGTTCCCGGGGCAGGCCCTGGTGGTGGGTCTCTACCGCCAGGCCGGCATCCGCGCGGTCGAAATCGGCAGCGTCATGTTCGGGGAGAATGGGCAGGCTCCGCCGATGGAACTTGTGCGCCTGGCGATCCCGCGCCGCGTCTACACGCAGAGCCACATCGATTACGTGATCGAAGCGCTGATCGATCTGTACCAGGTGCGCGACCAGCTCCGTCCCCTGGAGATCGTCGCCGCGCCGCCTTCGCTGCGGCACTTCACGGCGCGGTTCCGGGAAGTGTGAAGCCGCGGACTTACCGCTCGCTCAGCACCGCCACGAACGGGTTGATGTCGGCGAAGTCGAGCACACCATCGTTGTTCAGGTCCGCCGTCTGCAGCGCGCAGCCCGGGAACAGGGTGGCGTGCAGGGGCGGATTGCAGAGCGCGAGCACGAACGGCGTCACGTCCGACTCGTCGACCGCCCCGTCGCAGTTGACATCGCCGGTGCAGGGCGTTGCCGGCAACTCCGCCGTCGCGCCGAATTCGTAGGCGCCCATGTCCACCAGCGGCGCGCTGCCGCGCCCCAGGTCGTCGGTCTCGGGATCGTCGACGTAGCGCGCGCAGCCCGCCAGATCCACCGGCAACGGCTCGGTCGTGCACTCGTCACCGTCGACGTCTAACTCGTCGCGCGGCGGATCGGCGTTGTCGCCGGCATCGATGCAGCGCGTCCCTGCCGACAGCCGCAGGTCGCCGTACGCGTCGTCGAGCGTCCCCCACGCACCGTCGGGACCGGGCCCCGGGGGATCGATGAACAGCGGGTCGTCGTCGATGTTGCCGACTCCCGCGACGCCGCCGAAGACGTCGCTGTAGCTCACGTCGAGCACCCCCGAGACGATGTTGAACGCGGAGGGCAGATTGAACCAGATGATGCTGTTCTTGACCCGCAGGTAGGACTCGCCCGCGCCGGACAATGCACCGCCGAGGTCCGATACGTTCTCCGTCAGGGTGCAGCCGACCAGCACGGGGTTGCTCGCGTCGCGGGCGTACACGCCGCCGCCGTCGTCACCCGCGACGTTGCCCACCAGCGCGCAGTGGATGAGCCAGGGACTGCTGCCGGTCGCGCACATTACGCCCGCGCCCCAGCGGGTGGCCCGGTTCCCGCCGAGCAGGCAGTTGCGCAGGGTCGGGCTGGCCGAGATCTGGCACAGCAGCGCGCCGCCCAGCGTCCCGCGGTTCCGCACCAGCGTGCAATTCGTCAGATTCACCCGGCTCACGTCGCGACAATACCCGCCGCCGCCGTACGGCGCCACGTTGTCGGCCAGTGTGCAGGCTTCCAGGGAGGCCCAGCTCCCATCCGCGCAGTACATGCCGCCGCCGGCGTTGGCCGTGTTGTTCGAAAGCGTGCAGTTGATCAGTAGTGGCCGGCTGAGGTTGCCGGTGGAGTACAGCGCGCCGCCATACGCGCCCGCGCGGCAATTCGTGATGATGCAGTCCCGGACCGTCGGCCCGCTCTGCACGCAATACAGGCCGCCACCGCTCGCCGCGTGGAACGCCGTCCGGATCGTGAACCCCTGGATCACCGTCGCGCGGCTCTCGCCGCTGCGAAACGTGAAGCCGCGCCCCGCCAGCCCGCAGTCGATGATGCACAGCGTGGGATCGCCGCTGAGGGAGCGCAGCGTCAGTGCCTTGCCGCGGAAGTCGAGGTCGCGATTGCCGACACCGGTGTACAGGCCGTCCGCCACGAGCACTTCCGTGCCCGGCAGCGCCGCGTCGAGCGCCTCCTGCAGCGCATCAAACGGGTGCGCCAGGCTGCCGTCCTCGAGCGGATCGCTGAGCAGCGGGTCGCCCGGCCCGGGATCGGCCGCGCCGTCGTCGTCCACGTAGAGCGGCTCCGCCCAGGCGGCCGCAACCCCCAGGCCAAGTGCAAACAAACCCGCGATCCAGCACCGTCTCATGCTCTGCTCCCTGGCCTCTCCGCATCCGTCGCGGACATGTCTACCCTGCCCCGCCGCAGACGATCATAGCCGCGCGGGCCGCTTGCCGCCGCTCGCCTACCTTCCTTGTACCGAACTCCCGCGCGCGAAAGCAAGCGGAAACCGTCGCCATGCCGCTCCGGGCAGCCCCGGCCGCCCGGCCGCCACGCGGCCGCGTAGGCGCAACACCGACAACGCCGCGGCTCGTCGCGAATTGTCGGACCAGCTTGCCTCCCAAGCGGGCGGCGGCTACCCTCGCTGGTTCTGACACTTCGCCGGGACGATACGCGGGGTCGTCCGGCGAACCGCGCTCGGACTGCCCGCCGTGAGAACTCACCATGAAGCTGCGATGCACCTGGCTGCGTTGGGCGACGAGCGGGCTGTTCGTCGCGATCCTGATCCTGGCCCCCTTGAGCACCACCATGGCCGACGAGAAGAAGGTCCCGGAGCGGAAGGAGATCGACAAGAAGTACCTGTGGGCCACGGAAAACATCTACCCGGACGACGATGCCTGGGAGGCGGATTTCAAGGCGCTCGAAGCGGAGATCCCCAAGCTGGCGGCGTACCAGGGCAAGCTGGGCGAGAGTGCCGATACGCTGCTGAAGTTCTTCAAGTTCCGGGACGATGTCTCGCCGCGCGCCGAGAAGACCATGGTGTACGCCTTTCTGCGCGGCGACGAGGACACGCGCGACAACAAGTACCAGGCCCTGCAGGACCGGCTGCGCGGCCTGGCCGTGAAATTCGGTGAGGCGACCGCCTGGGTTGAGCCCGAGTTGACCGCCATCCCGTGGGAAACGCTGGACAAGTGGATGCAGGCCAACCCGGACCTCAACCTGTATCGGCACGCGCTGGAGAACCTTTTCCGCCAGAAGAAGCACATTCTGCCGGCGGAGCAGGAGCGGCTGATCGCGCTGGCCGGCCAGGTCTTCTCCGCGCCGGGTACCGCCTACAACCTGCTGGCCAACGCCGACCTGAAGTTCCCGACGATCAAGGATGCGGACGGCAACCTGGTGGAGCTGAGCGACTCGGCGTTCTACATCTTCATGGACTCGCCCGATCGCCGGGTGCGCAAGGACGCCTACGAGGGCATCACCGGCACGTACAAGAGCGTGCGCAACACCGCGGCCGCCCTGCTGAACGGCGAGGTCCAGGGCCACATCTTCAACATGCGGGCGCGCGGCTACGAGAGCTGCCTGGCCGATGCGCTGGATGGCGGCAACATCCCCGTGGGTGTCTACAACAACCTCATTCAGGCCGTCAACAAGAACCTGCCGCTGCTGCACCGCTACACGACGCTGCGCCGCAACGCGCTGAAGCTGGCCGACGGCACGCACGATTACGACCTGTACGCGCGCCTCACGGCCGAGGCGAAGATGGAGTACACCTACGAGCAGGCCGTGGACACGATGTTCAAGGCCCTCGCGCCGCTGGGCGACGCGTACTGCGCCCAGGTGAAGAAGGGCGTCGATTCGCGCTGGATCGACGTGTACCCGACCAAGGGCAAGCAGAGCGGCGCGTATTCGAGCGGGACGTTCCTCACCCAGCCGTACATCCTGCTGAACTTCTACGGCGGCTATGAGGATCTCTCCACGCTGTGCCACGAGATGGGCCACTCGATGCACTCGAACCTGTCGCGCGGCAGCCAGCCGTACGTCTACGCCGACTACGACATCTTCTGCGCTGAGGTGGCCTCGACGACCAACGAGATCCTGCTGGAGAACTACATCCTCAAGCAGATCGAGGACCCGCAGATCAAGCTGTACCTGCTCGGCGAGTTGCTCGAGGGCTTCCGCGGCACCGTCTTCCGCCAGACCATGTTCAGCGAGTTCGAGCAGAAGATCCACGAGATGGCCGAGCAGGGCATTCCGCTGACGGCCGACTCGATGGGCGCGGCCTACGGCGAGATCATGAAGAAGTACTACGGGCCGGACTACACGCACGACGAGCTCGTGAACGACTACTGGATCCGCATCCCGCACTTCTACCGCAACTTCTACGTGTACAAGTACGCGACCAGCTACTGCGCCGCGTCGAACATCGTCGCACGGATCATGGCCAACGAGCCGGGCGCGACCGACAAGTACCTGAAGTTCCTCAGGAGCGGCAGCAGCAAGTACCCGGTCGAGCTGCTGGCGGACGCCGGCGTCGACATGACGTCGCCCAAGTACATCGAGGACGCGATGAAGCTCTTCGAGGGCTGGCTCACGGAGACGGAGAAGCTGCTCGCCACGCAGTCGGGCGGCCAGAAGGTGACGGCGGCGGACAAGCAGTAGCGCGCGCCGGCTCGGCAGAAAACTTGACTTCCACGCACCGGCGGGAGCCCGGCGCACCCGAAAAGGGGGCGCGGGCTCCCGCCGGGCGTTTGCGGGGTCACCCTCCACAGGCCGGACTGGAGCAGCGGCGTTTTGGCGCGCGGTGCCTTTCCGCGCACAATCCGAGCGTACCCGGAGCATCGCCCTATGAACACGGTGGTCAACTACGCGCCAGGCTCGTATCGCCCGATGCTGTCAGACCCGCGTCGACGTCGCGGTCGCGTGCTGCTGCTCGTGGTCACGACCGCAATCGTGGGCATCACCGCCGTGCGAATCGAGATCCTCAACCGGCAAGCTGGAGCGATCCTGCCGGCGCGCGAGTTCACATCGGACAGCGGTCATGCAAGATGGCGACAATCGCTGGCAACGAACGAGGCCCGGTGGCGCGAGTTGCACGGCCCGCGCGATCCCGACGGCCAGCCCGCGAGTCGCGCGCTGACGCCGACCGAACAGGCGGAGATGGCCACGTCGATTCGCAGGGCGCAGGCCAGCAACACGTTGCTCGGTGTCGTATCGACGTGGGGCCTGGCTCAGTACCTGCTCGTCCCCGCAACCATCATCCTGGCGGTGACGGTGCTCCTTGACCCGCGCATCCAGCGTCGGATACGTCTGCTGGCAGCCGCGTGCGCCTGCATCGC